>Ga0105357_10001582_pt1 | contig 12175 bp, 11 predicted proteins | sample GOMGulsemesocosm_4_FD_83660 | JGI IMG/M metagenome (GOLD analysis project Ga0105357, IMG submission 83660) | Methane-oxidizing microbial communities from mesocosms in the Gulf of Mexico - GOM15B Gulf of Mexico | ecosystem: Environmental > Aquatic > Marine > Cold seeps | place: USA: Gulf of...
GTTCACTCGTCCATTGCCAATAAACTTTAGGAAATACAATATGAGTGTCACCACTAAAATTTGCCATCATGCGTTCTGCATTACGACATTCTGCGGCTAAATCAAGCTCACGGCGCATAGATAAGGTAAATTGATGCACTACTTCTTTAGGACAATAGCGCTGTAATGCTTTAATTTCCTGCTCAGCAATATCTGCTAATTGAGCTAGCAAACGCAAATCCGCTTCTACAACAGAGCGAATCCCTGGGCGACGAATCTTAACAATAACTTCACTGCCATCATGCAAGCGCGCTTTATAAACTTGACTTATAGAAGCAGCAGCCAGTGGTTGATAGGAAAATTCAGCGAATATTTCCTCAGGTTTGGCACCTAAATCCTCTTCAACTTGAGCTATAAGCTCCGCATAAGGAACGGTTTGCACCTGATCCTGAAGCTTTTTAAATTCTTTTAGCCACTCGGGCGAAAATAAATCGGAACGCGAGGCCAGAATCTGCCCTAGCTTAACAAAAGTCGGCCCCATCTCTTCTAGTGCGCGACGCACTCTTACCGGTGGCTCAATCTTGGTTAAATCTTCAACTTCTTTCCACCTTAATACATGCCCCGCACTTTCAACGATACTCGCGACACCTAACCGGCGCACAATTTCCCCAAACCCATAACGAATCAGAATGGATGATATTTCATGAATACGCCCAAAATCTCGGGCAACACTGAGAGTTTCTAATAACATATCGAATTAATTCACCAAAATAAATGACTTATTTTTTGCCTTCTAAGCTATCGGCAATACCTGCTAACATGCCACTCGCCATACGAATAAAGCCTATACTGGCAGTTTTCGCCATTTCTGCTGCTTGTATTTTCTCTAAGCGACCACCTTTAGATAAATCGTGGTGTAAATCACTTAAAATTTTAGTCACTGAATCACCAACCGATGAGCCACTATTTTGCAAATGCTCTAGTAAACCCGTTAGCGTTGCTTTAGTTGCTTCCTGACCTTTGTTAGCAACTTCACTCAAAGTATTTAGAAATATACCATCCAATTCACGTAAATCTGTCAGCGCCCGCTTCAAGTCATGATCAGAAAAATCCTTTAAATTACCACTAGCTTCTTCAATGGCTAATTTTGATGCACTTGCAACTTGGGTTAATGCAGCATCAATGCCGGAAACAACTTGCTCAAGTGCTTCGGTATTTTCTCCAAATTGATGACTAGCGCCTTCACTTGCACCTTCAAGCACATCATGCAAAGTTTGCTTAATGGCTTCTGGCTCAAATTTACTCTCTTTAAGGGTTTGCACGACAATCCGACGAATATCATTTTCTATATCATCACTGTGTAAAACCGCGGCATGCGCAGCCTCTTGAGTATTTTTTATATCAATTGATGTCATGACTTTCTCCAGTAAATGATTAAGGGTTTTACAAAATGCCCAGCGCACGGCGTAAATTTAAATTAGCCATGACCGCGTCATACCGCGCATTATTAAAGTTGTTATAGGTTCTAATACGTAAATCTTCCGCATTCAGCACTTCGATGTGCGCAGCAAGCCCTTGCTGATAACGCTCATTACTCACTTTTAAATTTTCATCGGCTTGCCCAGTCGCTTTTTGTGTCACGGCAACGCGCTTTTGTGTTTCTTGAATAGCTAGCCAAGCTTGACGAACCTGCAATTGAATAGCACTAATCAAATCATTACGCTGTGAACTCACGGCAAGCGCTTGACTGCTTAAAGCATCACTACGATGCGCCGTTGAACCATCGTATATTTGCCACTGTACCGTGGCATTCGCCATCCACATGCCTTCGTAAGTTTGAAATTCATTTTGCGTATACTGATAACCACCGCTGACATTCACTTGTGGCCATAAGCCCGCCTTAACACTTGCGGCTTGTTCCTCCAATGCATGCGCTTGCTCCGCAAGCCCACTTAACTCCGCCCGTTTTAATAAAGCTTGCTGACTCAATGCGGCATAGTCCCCTTGTGGTATTTCGGGAAACTGCTCTATTAGTTCAACCTCAGCCGTTAAATCACGATTCAGTAATTGATTAAAATTGGCTTTAGCCATCTGTACGCGATTTTCCTGCTGCAATACTTGTTGTTCAGCATTACTCAATTCAACCTCAGCCGCTAACGAATCATTACGCGCGACCATGCCTTGCTCATAAAGATTATGAACATCTTTAGCGTGCGCTTTTAGACTGATTACATGACTCTGCGCAACTTGTAATGCTTTTTCAGCGCGAAAAATAGCAATAAAAGCATTCGCAACCTGTAATTTAATATTCAAGACAGTCGTAGTTTCGTTATGCTGACTTGCCAATGCGGCCGCTTCTGCTGCTTCAATACTATGACTAATACGACCACTGGTAAAAACAGGCAAACTAATAATTGCCTGAGCATTAGCACTACCAGCTGTACTAATAGGGAACTGCGCTGGTCGACCCTCTACTTCGGTTTGTGCCGACGGCGTGTCACTTAATTGCGTATAACCACCACTCACATTAAGCTGCGGCATGCGCTGCCCCTGAGCTGCGAATATTTGCTGTTCGGCCGCTTGGCTATTCGCTTTAGCAGCAAAAATACGCTGATTTTTATTAACCGCTTCGGCAAAGGCTTGCTCCAGAGTTTCTGCAGCTAGCCCTGACCTAGTAAAAAATAATGCGAGCAAACAAATACTTTTTTTATTAATGTGCATATAAAAACCCTTGCATATAAAATCCCACTACTTTATTAATATGTTCCATTTTTTCTGCTTCTGATGGCACTGATTTAATCCCTAAAAGGCACTGAAAATGTAAATCACCTTTTAACAGACTGAAAAAGGCATCCGCAGCAAAAACAGTATCTGGAATACTTACTTGCTCATGTCTGTTAATCTTTTCCAAATAACGCTCTAATAACTCCAAGGCTGCTTGAGGGCCGCTGTTATAGACTAATAGTCCTAACTCAGGAAAGGTATGACATTCAGAAATTACCAGCCGATAAATAGCCAATGCTTCTTCAGCAAAAATCAAATCGACAAAACCAGTAGCAATCGTTTTTAGGTTATTTTCCACACTTTCTGATTCCACTGACACATCATCTATGGTTTGTAATAAAACAGCACATAACTCACTGATAACCGCTGCTAATAAATCGCTCTTGCTAGCAAAATACTTATACAGCGTTGCTTTGGAAACTGGGGCGGCCAGGGCAATTTTATCCATGCTCACAGCATTAAATCCCTGCTCAAGAAATAGAGTTGTAGCACCCTTTAGGATGCTTTGTCGCTTTGAACAGCTAACGTTTAAAGTCATGCTTATGTATAATATATTAATTCTGTCGTTTACAGCCAGTCAGAAATATAGACTAAACTGTTCAGTTTAGCAAAGATTAATTTTCTCAACGTACGTCATAATTAAGCTCCAAACCGAATAAATCCAACTCATACTTTAATCAGAAAATCAAGAATTGCTAAACGATAGTTAATGCTAAAACGGCCATTTTTCGTGACTAATTAAGTGAACCGTGCCTAAAACTCTACCCCGCATAGCATTAACTCCTGGCGAACCTGCTGGAATTGCCCCTGATTTGTGCATACAACTCGCGCTATCCTGCCAATTAGCCGTCCTTGCTGATCCTGAATTACTCAAGCATTTACCGTTAAAAGAGATTAGCGCGGCAATCACCCCAGAAACATTAAACACAGTCATTCAATTACTGGATAAGGATTTACGTCTGCGCTTCGGCATAGAAAATCCACGTATTTTAGTGTGCGGTTTAAATCCGCATGCGGGTGAAAACGGATGAATCGCTACGATTACATTACTTCGGCGGTCGATGCACATCTAAAAAACGAGCCAATTCCCTCTTTGCTTCCTACTGAAGAAATTATTAATGCTGATAAATTAGCAGCTTAATTTTAGAGGGGTACATGAACGGTTACATTTATTGCGAGTTCTCTAAGCAGCACAGTTCATATCAACACTCGCCAGAATGAGCTCGTCACCACTTATTAAAGTGGTTTCAGAACTGCCGCAAGTATGACATATCAAGTGATTGGCTACTGTTTTCGATTGCTTGCCACACCGCCGGCAACACACTTCTACCGACGACAATTGCACAAGTAACCGAGCATGTTCAGCAACAGTTCCTTCTCTCATCATGGCAAAAGCACTCTCCAGCAAAGTGGATTCAACGCCTGATAAAGGCCCAATTTTCACCGTAATACTGTTAACCGATGATGCGTTATGTTCTCTAGCAATAGTATTGACCTGGCTAAGCAGATCATCACACAATGACAGTTCATGCACTTATTTGTCCTTCTCAACATTTTGTTAAGCAATTCTAGGCTGAAAACAGAGCCAATACACACACCTTTTAAGATTCTAAGCAATGCCCTGACTACCCAACAGATTGATACTCTAACAAACACAAAAAAAGCCCAATACCTTGTTAGGTCCTACATTCCGCCCCCTAAAATCAAAATTTTATCATAAAAATTATAGCGTTAAATGTTACTTTAAGCTGATAACTAAAAATCAATGACTTAAGCTTCCTTCCTGGAAAGCCATAAACTTCAATCAGCTACAGGTAATAAGAAATTCAATATTTCGGATTGAAATCCTTTATTCTTATAAAAGATATTTAACATCAATAAGATAAGGCGTTCGGAAGTAACTTCTCATTACCCCCCCTGGTGTCAGAATAGTTTTCGCCTAATTTGAAATCATGACAACAATATATTCAAAAGAGCCTTAGAAATTGTATTTCGACAGCCTAGATCCGCCCCCATTATATCGAAATTATTCCATGCACATCCCTAACCAATGCTTCCGATAATCAGCATAATCATAGCGTTTTAAACAATTTAAAACACCCGCGTCTACACTGTAAATATCTGGGTAGTTATAACCATTAAAGCGATTTGCTTTCACTAAAGTATAAGCCCCGACTTTAGGAAAGCTAATGGTGTCACCTATTTTTACAGCTTGCATAAAAGTATATACGCCAAAGACATCGCCAGCCAAACAGGTCGAACCTACCAACATTGCTTGATAAGTACCTAACTCATTACTCTCTAATATCTCAGGCTGACGCTGATACTCAAACACTTCAGGGTTATGATTGATCGAGGTATCCAAAACAGCGATTGTTTTACCATCACTGACAAAGCAATCAATAACTGTTGCTATTAAACTTACCGCATCGCCTATCACCGCTTTACCTGGCTCGATATAGACGTCTAAATCATATTTCTGGCGTAATGTTCGTATGAGTTGAATAAAGTCTTGATGGTCATTAATATCTTTGAATAAATACCCACCACCTAAATTTAACCATTGCAGTTGATTAAAAAATCCACCTAACTGCTGCTGTAATTTATCTAAGGTTTGCAATAAAGACACATAATCACATTGTGAAAAAACGGTATGGATATGTAGACCAGAAATATCTGCAATATGCTGCGCATCAATTACATTAATATCGACGCCTAATTTTGAATGCAAGCGACAGGGATCAAATCGCTTATCAGGCGCAAAAGAGAGTTTTGGATTAACCCGTAATCCTTGAGAAACCAGCTCATGTTCTACATTAGAAAATATCTGCTGCTGACTTAAGGAATTAAAGCTAATATGACTGCAAATCTGGCTGAGCTGAACAATTTCATCAGGCCTAATACCCGGTGTAGTGAGATGTATGCTTTGCTGTTTATCCAATACTTCATAAGCTAATTGGGCTTCGAACAAAGAACTAACAGAAAAGCCATCGACATGCGGCTTAAGCCATTCTAAAAGCGAGATTAACGGTAAAGCCTTAATAGAATACAAAACTCGACAACCAGACTGTGCTCGTAAATCATTTAACAGTTCAATCGATTCTTGCAGCACTTGCTGATCAATAACAAAAGCGGGGGATGTGGGAGGTCTAGGCATTGAATACGTTTAATATGTAGTAACTCAAGATTGATCGTATATATTTAAAAGGTTAACGCAATAAAATCCAACATTAAAAGGCCGGAGCCTGTAAATAATTCTACCTAGTGGCTGAGCGACCTTGCTCGACCGTCTCCCCTTTAATTAAAAAATTATTTTTCCCATTGTTCTTTATTTTATACATTGCCTCATCTGCATCTTTAATGAGCATGTCAAAATCCAAGGTATTACTTAATTCTAAATCGGTAATACCAATACTGATTCCTACCGCTACTATAGTACTAGCAGTTAAAGAAATGGGTTGCTGGATACTCTTAAGAATTTTTTTTGCAACATGAAACTTTACAGCAGCATCACAACTATTAACCAAGATAATTAAAAACTCATCTCCTCCTAAGCGACAAACGACATCACTAGATCGAACGCACTGAAATAAACGCTCAGCCACTATTGATAAAACTTTGTCTCCAGCAAGGTGCCCATAAGTATCATTTATTTGCTTGAATCCATCAAGATCCATGAGTAAAAAGCTGGCACTAGCAGGCAAGTTATTAGCAATATAAGACTCAAATTGAGCTTTAGCTGGCTGCCGGCGTAGCATACCGGTGAGAGAGTCATGGTAAGCCTCATGCTTAATTGCCTCTTCATTATGAATGCGTTCTGTCACATCAAATAAGACACCTTCAAGAATAGCATGACCATTTGAATCTATAATTTTAGATAGTAAGCAGTGAACCCAGCGAGGAGAAGATCTTGTATCAGTATCAGCTAAAGGGAAGTCTTGAGATTCTAAGTTTCCAGAGTTTAGTGCTTGCTCGATCAATAGAAGAAAGCTCTTTTGTTGACTTAAGATATTTTTAAAAAAAATGGGGGTGGAGACAGCTTTCTCATTTAGTTGCCCTGAGCTATTTATAATGCTGGTTAAGGTAGAGTTATAGTTTAACAAATTACCGTATTCATCCAGTAAAAAAAGACCTGCGCTGGAAGAATTATAAATATGACGTAATCGCTGTTCAGCGTCTTCGACCTGCTCCCTTAATGTATGCTCTGCATTAAACTGTATTTCTAAAGTATCTAGTAGTGCATTAATATCATTACGCAAGCGCCCCAGTTCATCATATTCATGATGGACTAATAAAGGGATATACTTCTTATGGGTGTTTTTAATAGCGTGTAAAGTACCAGACACGAGAGAAAGAGGAGTAGATATACGGCGGCTAACTTGCCATAAAATAATTAAAGTCGTGATAAAAATAAGGCTGATAGAAATAATAATACTAAAAATTGCACTTTTTTTGGCTTTTTCTAAGTTATATTCTACTGAAGAATGTAGCAATATCTTCCCTATCACTTCGTGCTCATCAAATGGCGAGATAAGTTCTCTAAAAACACTCGTTCCAATGGGCAGTTTTCCTTTTTTCCGCTCTAAGGAAAAGCCCTCATAACTACTTATAAAGGCGCGTTGTACCACCGAGTTATTTAATAAGCCATCCAGTACATCTTTAGCAATTTGCTCGTTCTTTGAATAAGCAGCAATTGATGCCGTACGGCTAACGGTATCTAAAAGTTGATTGAGTGTTACTTCGGTTTCAATTTGTGAATGTTGAAATTCATATAGATAAGCAACGCCCGCTGTTATCATTGATAATAACAACATAAGGGATGAAACCGTTATAACTAGAGTATGATGCAGTGATCTAATTTTCATGAATTATTCAAATGTAAAAAGTATGCGAATATCCTTGCCTTCAAACTCTTCCGAATTAATATAAGCGATAGCATTCTTATTGTTTTTGATTTTATTAATAATTTCTACTGTATCTGATAATATCACTGGCGAATTGCTTTGACCACTAAACTTAAGCCTAGCCCAGTAAGCATTAATTTGCTCAATCGGGCGATTAGTTAACTTTTATAAAAGTCATTTCGCAAATGGCTATTGTCTATTGGGTAAGCAATCGTATCATCAGAAAATGTGCGTTTACGTCCCATATAAATCTCTTGCACATCACGAGCACTCATCATAGGGTTTAAATTTTGTACATTCCCAATGACAACAATGTCCGCACAGACTAATGAAGTAAACAAAAGGAGTAAAGTCAGAGTAATACATTTCATAGGCTTAAAATATGAAATCCACACCAAAAGACCAAACATTCACTTGGTCGGGCTTAATGCTATCGTCAAGGTGTCGCCAGTAGACAGCTCCATTATTGCCAAACCAATGATGAACCCACTGTGTTTTTAGCGCTATATTAGGGTAAACATCCCAGCGAGCACCTAAAGAAAAGGATTGTTGGTCAGGGCTGTTATTATTGATTGCAACATCAAGGAGTGATTGAAGTTCTAGTAATGCAGGGGCAGGTGCAATTGGATTAGGAATATCTACATTACGATGAAAACCTTGCGCAAGACCATAAACAGAATAAAGTGTTACGTTGGAAAAACGGCGACCAACACTCAAGTAACCACTGAAGACGTCGCCAACCAAGGATGTTTGCGAATCTAAATAGGAAACTTCAGCATGAATTAACCAGGTTGCGTCATCATACCGTGTGCCTAATGAGATGTAGTGTAGGTTGGTATCTTTAAGCGAAACGTGAGGTGTAAGACTAGGTAAACCAGGTAAGAGGGTATTAAATGTCGGGTCATTTATCACGCTCGTTAATGATTCATTAGGAATATCTGTCGCAAAGCGTTGATAACTATAGACTGCTTTAGTTAGCCAGTTATTTGATTCATAAGCCAGACTAAGCCCAGTCATCGGCATGTCCATCTCAAATAGACCCATTCCAATATTAAAATGATTCATTCCATAACCAGCAAAAACTTTTAAGGTTAAATAATCAGAGTTAATGCTAAATCGTTTTGCAATATCCAAACCATCAAAATGGTACGCTGTTATATTGGCATAGAAATCATGTGGCGGCCGCATCCATGGGTAAGTAAAGCCAATATTTCTATGATCAGAAATTAAAAAGGTATCCAGAGTCAATCGCCCTACACGAATATTCATATCAGCATAAGGTCGCCAGCCTAAAAAAGCTAACTCTAGATTTTGTTCAAAAAAATCACCCGCATGATCACGAACTACCCATTGAACCGTTGCATGCAACGACTGGTTAAAGTCCACATCGAGTTGTACACCTAAGCGAGAGTCGGCAGTGACACCGCCAGATTTTGTGATTGATTTTGTTTGGGTTCTATTTCTTATAAAACCTAAACTATTAGTATCTGTTGCTACGTAACCAAAGCTACCAAACCCTGATATAGACCATTCTGGATACTGGTCGTTCGCACTAATAATAGGTGAGATAAGAAGAGCTATCAATAAAGTGCTTAAATTTCTTTTTATCATAACCTGAGCTTTATAATCATCTTGATGAGTAAAATAGTAACGTCTCATTATTAAAGGACACAGGCAGTTTTTTCAGTTCGTCATTCCTGCGTGCTGTTAGCAGGAATCTATGTTTAACGTAGATTCCCGATAAAGCTTGTGCCCACGCTTGACTAGGTAGACTTCGGGAATGACGATATTTTTACATGCATTTACCCGTGGGTAATGAGAAGTTACGTAAAATACCTAATATATTCCCGAAGTTCCCCAGTTTTTAGGCAGGTATCTTAGCAGGCAGGGGTATTTATTAATAGGTTTTCCCAGTTGTACCCAGCCCCAACGAACAATCTGGCAGTCCTATATGTTTGCTACAGTAGCGTTTAAATTATTGGGAAACTTCAGTTATTCCCTACTTAAAATCGTATCCTTTAGGTAGCAACGCAATAATTTGAAATTACCTTGCTTCATGAGAGCAGCTTCGAGTCACGAAATTCATTGATCGAATCTACTCCTACAGAAGGTAAAACGTATATTATTTACTCCTCATTCCTTACCCCCGCAGGACATAGTTTTTTTAGTATATTATAATCATCGTCACACCCTATTTCCTTTTATCAATCAACTCAACATGCCTAATTCAAAAATCATCTATACCAAAACCGATGAAGCACCCGCTTTAGCCACTTACTCTTTTTTGCCTATCGTGCAGGCTTTTAGCAAAGCAGCAGGTGTTGAAGTTGAAACTAAAGACATTTCACTGGCAAGTCGTATTCTGGCTAATTTCCCAGACAAGCTAAACGGTACACAAAAGCACAGTGATGCTTTAGCTGAATTAGGCAAACTAGCAACAACACCTGAGGCCAATATTATTAAGTTACCCAATATCAGCGCTTCTGTACCGCAATTAATTAAAGCCATTAAAGAGCTACAAGCTTTAGGCTATGATATTCCTGATTACCCTGAATCTCCGAGTAATGAAACGGAAAAAGACATTAAAACCCGTTACGCTAAAATATTAGGCAGCGCGGTTAATCCTGTTTTACGTGAAGGTAATTCAGACCGACGTGTCGCGGCTCCCGTTAAAGAATATGCAAAAAAACACCCGCACACGATGGGCGCATGGTCAGCGGATTCAAAATCACATGTCAGCTCAATGACTGATGGGGATTTTTATGGCAATGAAAAGTCTGTCATCATAAAAGATGCCAGCAATGTAAAAATTGAATTCCTTGATGCTTCTGGCACGACTCAGGTACTCAAACAAAATACGCAAGTATTAGCTGGTGAAATCCTTGATGCATCAGTGATGAGTTGCACAGCTTTATGTGCTTATTTTGAACAAGAAATGCAAGCCGCCAAAGCTGAAGATGTGATGCTGTCATTGCACCTCAAAGCAACGATGATGAAAGTGTCTGATCCAATTATTTTTGGTCATGCTGTTGATGTTTACTATAAAGAGGTCTTTGCCAAACATGCTGACACCTTTAAGTCACTCGGTATTAATACGCGCAATGGCTTAGGTGATGTTTATGCCAAAATTGCCAACTTACCTGATGAACAGCGTTTAGCGATTGAAGCTGATATTCAAGCCGTCTATGAATCACGACCCGCTTTAGCCATGGTAAATTCTGACAAAGGCATTACTAATTTACATGTCCCTAGTGATGTCATTATTGATGCATCCATGCCCGCAGCCATTCGTTTTTCTGGGCAGATGTGGGGCAAAGACGGTCAGCTACACGACACTAAAGCCCTTATTCCTGACCGCAGTTATGCAGGCACTTTTCAGGCAACCATTGATTTTTGTAAACAACACGGTTCTTTTGATGTCACGACGATGGGCACGGTCAGTAATGTCGGTTTAATGGCGCAAAAAGCAGAAGAATATGGCTCGCATGATAAGACTTTTGAAATACCAACCAAAGGATCAGTACGCGTTACTGATGAAGCGGGCACTATCTTATTGGAACATGCGCTTGAGGCGGGCGATATATGGCGCATGTGTCAGACCAAAGATTTACCGATACAAGACTGGGTTAAATTAGCCGTGACGCGTGCGCGTTTAACTGGATTACCTGCTATTTTTTGGTTAGATAAAAATCGCGCCCATGATGCGAACTTAATCAGCAAAGTCGAAATCTATCTAAAAGACCATGATACTAACGGCCTGACTATTAATATCATGTCACCCATCGAAGCGGTTAACACCACCTTATTACGCGTGCAAGCGGGTGAAGATACTATCTCTGTCACGGGTAATATTTTGCGTGATTACTTAACTGATTTATTCCCTATCCTAGAATTAGGCACTAGCGCAAAAATGCTCTCTATCGTGCCTTTACTCGCGGGCGGTGGTTTATTTGAAACGGGAGCGGGTGGCTCTGCACCTAAATTGGTTGAGCAATTATTAGAAGAAAACCATTTAGCGTGGGACTCTTTAGGTGAATTTTTAGCCTTAGCCGTATCTTTAGAGGATTTAGCTGAGAAAACGCAACAAGCATCTATAAAAGTTCTGGCCAATGCTTTAAATAAAGCTAACAGCCTATATTTGAATAATAATAAATCACCTTCACATACAATCGGCGCAGGTGATACGCGCAGCAGTCACTATTATTTAGCAATGTATTGGGCGCAATCTTTAGCTGAGCAAACAGACGATAAAGCCTTACAAGCTAAATTTATCCCTATTGCGCAACAGCTAAGTGACAATGAAAGTAAAATCGTTGCAGAACTAAGCCCTACGCATGTAGGTCATGTTGATATTGGCGGCTATTACCTCCCGAATAAAGAACTCGTTGAGAAAGTCATGCGCCCGAGCGCTTGTTTTAACGCCATTATTTCTGCTTAGTCTGAAACTTGTGGGAGGGGCTTTTAGCCGCGACTTGCATGAAATCGCGGCTAAAAGCCCCTCCTACTAA
>Ga0105357_10001583_pt1 | contig 12173 bp, 7 predicted proteins | sample GOMGulsemesocosm_4_FD_83660 | JGI IMG/M metagenome (GOLD analysis project Ga0105357, IMG submission 83660) | Methane-oxidizing microbial communities from mesocosms in the Gulf of Mexico - GOM15B Gulf of Mexico | ecosystem: Environmental > Aquatic > Marine > Cold seeps | place: USA: Gulf of...
AATTCGATTCTTAGTTCTGCAATCACACAGGAAGGAATCGATTTTAGAAATCAAGCTTTAACTACTGCAAAAGCAAGTGATGGAATAAAAGCTATTGCAGATGGGGAATTAGTTGCATATAGAATAAATGATAAGTATTTACAAAATACCGATGAAACAAAAAAAAGCAGAGGCCTTTACTCAAATGGTTTCTTTTTAATAAAGCATAAAATTGAATATCCAAAAGATAATAAACTAATATTTTTTTCACTATATATGCATACAGCAAAAATAGATGATTATTGTACTCATAAAATAATAGGTGCTCCCGAATACTTAAGAAAAACAATAACGGGAGGAAAAGTACACTCCTTAAATTCAGAAGCCTTAGGTAAAAAAGTTATTGTAGATACAAAATGGTATAAAAAAAGAGCAAAAGTATTATTTCTTGAAGGTGAAGAAATAAGTGAAACGGAACCTGCATATATACATAAATCAAATATAGAAAGAATAAATAAAATAAATTTATTTTCTACTATATCAACTATATTATCGGGAGAACTTAATAATATAATTGTTCTTTCAATTCCTATAAAAATAAAAGCAGGTGAGCTTATAGGATTAGTTGGGGAATATAACTTAGCAAATAAAGAGAAGAGTAAACTCCTCCATTTAGAAGTATTTACAAGTGATGATATCAAAGCTTTTACAAAAAAAGCAAAAAGCACTTTAAATAATGATACAAATATAAATAAATTACAAGCTAATAAATTAAAAATATCAAAAGATTTAAAAATATACAAGCTAGAAAAAAAACTATTTGTGGATAGTAAAGTAGGATATACAAACCTAAGAAAAGCATATAAAAGTACGAAAAGTGGATATAACATAATAAGAAAGCTAAATCATAACCAGTCGATACAAATTGATATAAGTACTTTAAAATCAAACAGATGTTTAGTTACACATATAGGAAAAACAAATGTTTCAAATCAAAAGTGGACAATACATAAAAATTTTTATAAAAAAAGAACACTAATTGAAGATACAATGAACACACTAGAAGAAGATAAAGTATTAAATCTAGATAATATTAAAAAAATAAAAGATGAAGAAGCTAAAGAATATATTCTTATAGATAATACAAAAGTAGTACGTTTAAAAGACTGTGAACTAACACATAGTATTACATTTGAGTGGGCAAAAGTATTTAAAAATAGAAGAGAAAATCTAGCATTCTTTGATAAGTGTAGAGATATAAAAGGTTTTCCTCAAAATGATATTATTTATAATATTAACCCTATTAGCTTAATATCCAAATTTAGTAAAACAGCTCCCCCTTCATCTGATTCTGGTTCTGAATTAACAACTAAGATGCTAAAAAATATTGATAAATATACATTAAAGTCAAATAGAAAGAAACATATTAATGGATTAAAAGATACATTTAAAAAATTTGAAATTAATACAGAAATAAGGAAGGTACATTTTTTAGCTCAAGTCCTGCATGAATCAGCACACCTTAGAGCAACTAGTGAATATGGTGGTGCAAATGCTTCTTATGCGCCATATTATGGTAGAGGATTAATTCAGTTAACTCATTTATCAAATTACAAAAGTTATTCACTAAATGTTGGTGAAGATTTATACAGTACAGAAAAGAAAAGAAAAAAACTAGAATTAGATCCTCACGCAGCACAAACAGCAGGATGGTATTGGAAATATAAAGGAAAATTAAATGATGAAGCAGATAATAATGATTTTCTTGCTATTACATATAAAGTAAATGGTGGATTCAATGGTTTTAAAGATAGATATAGAATTCTTAAAAATGCAGTTGATGAGTTTTCACTAAGTATTTCAACAAATTATCCTTTTAAAGATAGTTGGATATTTAATAATTATAAAGCATCTTTATCATGGGGATTATGGCATGATGAAAAATCAAATAAATTTAAATCTGAGTATTGTGATGCTTCAAATAAAAAAGCTAAAGAGGCTTACAAAAGATTTATAAAAATAATAACACAGAAGGATATATCTTTCCCTATTTATCGAAGTAATGGAAGGATAAAGAAATTTTATGGACATTCAAATCCAAGGACATATGTAGAAGGAAGATTAGCTAGACTATGAAATATATATTATTAATTTTAATATTAAGTACATTTATTAATGCATCAAATATGGATCTTGATGCTGATGGTAAATACGACAAGGTTGATTTATCTTATGAAGAAGATGATGGTGAATTAATAGTAAAAGCTTCGATTCATTTATCTAGTAATAGTAAAATTAAAAGAATTTCAATTTATCCAAATAATGAAGAAGTAAAATCAAATGGATACGGATTAGGATTAGAAGAAGGATTACCCGGACAATTAATTATTAATGAACATTGTTGTGGTATTGATAAAAGATACTATTTAAATTATTATCTTTATAATAAAGAAGCTAAGGATTGGATATTTTATAAAACATTATTTGTAAATAATATTTTTAAAAAAGATAAATATGGATTTAGATACTTTACAGATGAGCATATTATTATTTCATTTAAGACAAATTCTAAAGGATTAATATCTAATAAAAAGCATTCAAACAATTTTATTAAAAAATATGATGAAAATGATATAAATAATGAATTAAACCGTTTAATAAATGAATTTAAAACAGAGAGCAGAGATACAATAGATTTTTTCAAAATTTATAATTTGATATCTGTATCTTCTATTAATTTAAAAAATATAACTAAATACAATGATATAGCATATTACTTAGAAAAAACTAATGCCTATAAAGAATCAATATATCTCTTAGAAAAAATCTTAGAAAAATATCCAAAAAGAATAGTAGCCTATTTAAATATTGCAGATGCATACTGGGGAGATAAGAATAAAAATAAAGCAATAAAAAACTACAAACTATATTTATCACAAATGAAAAAAAATGGAAAAGAAAAGAAAATACCAAAAAAAGTATTTCAAAGAATATCTAATAATAAAATACTATGTAAAGTTAATTTCTAACTTTACATATATTTAAAAGAATTAAAGAATAACATCCAAAACTTTTTTAGCTAAATTCAAAGCTTTTGTTCTATGAGAGAACTCTTTTTTAGCTTCATATCCTAATTCACCTAGTGTTTTATCAAAACCATTTGCCATAAACATAGGATCATAACCAAATCCACCCTCACCTAACTCTTTATTTATTACATCTCCATGCATCCATCCATGAACAGTATAGATTTCACCTTGATAAATAATAGCAATACAAGCTGTGTAATATGCTTTTGTTCTTTCTAAACTATTTTTATTTAAATTTTCTATTAATTTTGCATTATTTTCTTTATCACTTGAACCAACTCCTGCATATCTTGCAGAATAAATACCAGGTTCATTATTTAATTCTGGAACTGTTATTCCAGAATCATCTGAAATTACAATAATATCTTTATGGCCTTTTTTTTCCAATTCAGTATAAATAGTTTGTGCTTTTTTTATTGCATTACCTTTAAAAGTATCTTGATCTTCAACTATTTCAATATCTCCTAAGATTTCTTTGAACGCCACTACCTCATCGTTTGGCATTAACTTTTCAAACTCTTTTATTTTTCCCTTGTTTCCTGAAGCTAAAATTATTTTCACTTTATTCCTTTTCAACGTATTATTAACATTAATTATATATAATCACGTTAAATTATAATATGTTTAGGATTACAAATGATTAAATCGGTTTTACCACTTAGTGCAATTATTGCTCTAAGATTTTTAGGTCTTTTTTTAGTTTTACCAGTAATATCAGTATACGCTATGAACTTAGAAGGGGCAACAACTACTCTAGTAGGCGTTGTAGTTGGAGGATATGCATTAACTCAAATGATTTTTCAAATCCCATTTGGAGTAATGAGTGATAAATTAGGAAGAAAAGGAACTATTATAACTGGTCTTTTACTTTTTGCTATTGGATCACTTATTTGTGCAATGTCAACTGATATTTATACTTTATTAGTTGGTAGATTCTTACAAGGTTCAGGGGCAATTGCAGCAGTAATTACAGCAATGATTTCTGACTTAGTAAAAGAAGAGCAAAGACCAAAAGCAATGGCAACAATGGGTATGTTCATTGGTATATCATTTGCCGTTTCAATGTTAGCAGGTCCTACTTTAGGTGCTGCTTTTGGTATTGAAATACTATTTATTATTACAATGGTTTTAGCATTAGCATCTATTTTTGTTATTGTAAAACTAGTTCCTAACCCTCCACATATTACGCATACATATAATGGGAAAGCTAAACTTTCTTCTGTATTAGGGAATAAAAACCTAATCAAAATGAATATTACAAACTTTTTACAAAAAGGTTTAATGACATTTGCATTTATGATTATCCCAATGGTTTTAATGAAAAATTACGAATGGGTTTTATCTGACCTTTGGAAAGTTTATCTTCCAGCAATGATATTTGGATTTATTGCAATGGCACCAGCAGCAATCATAGCTGAGAAAAAAGGTAAATTCAAAGAAATTTTAGTTATCGGTATTGCATTATTTGCTATTTCTTATTTAATAATTGGATTCTCTTCATCTACTAGTGTTTTTATTATTGGAGTTGTAGTATTCTTTATTGGATTTAACATGCATGAACCAATTATGCAATCACTTGCAACAAAATTTGCAAAAGTTCATCAAAGAGGACTTGTTCTTGGTATCTTTAACTCATTTGGTTATTTAGGTACATTCCTAGGTGGACTTATAGGTGGTATATTCTTTGAAAGTGCCGATTTTACAAACATTGTAATAGCAATTACAGTTATTTGTATTTTATGGGCTATTTTAATTTATACTATGCCAAATCCAACAAAGAAAAAGTTTTTATACTTGCCTTTAGATAAATATGACATAGATAAGACTTCTATACTTGAAAACAATGATGCTATTGATGAATGGTATATAAATAACACAGAAAACATTATTGCAATTAAATATGATGATGAAAAAATTAGTGAACATAAAATAAAGGGTTCATTAATATAATTTTTAAATACCTTATTTTAACTATTTATATTATAAAATAAGAAATAAAACTAAAATAGGAGATAATTTGAAAAAAATATTATTAATATCTTTTTTGATTATTTCCTTTATTACTATAAGCACTATTGCATCAAGAACTTTCTTCATATCAAATTCAAAATTAAATTCTATTTCAGTAAAATATGGAGCTCAGGCAAAGTCACGTGTTGAATTATGGGATATAATGCTCCAATCATCAAAAGATAAAAAAATACTTAACAAACTTAAAAGTGTAAATGATTTCTTCAATAAAATCAGATATAAGACGGATTCAAGACATTGGAGAAAAAAAGATTATTGGGCTACTCCATTTGAATTTATGGGAACAGCGGCAGGAGATTGTGAAGATTACGCAATTGCAAAATATTTTAGCCTTAGAAAAATTGGTGTTCCAGATAAAAAACTAAGAATTACATATGTAAAGTATAAAAAAGTAAGAAGTAAGTTTGAGCAAGCACATATGGTTTTGACTTATTATCATAAACCAGGTGCTACTCCTATTGTATTAGATAATATTAATAAAAAATTAAAACTAGCAACAAAGAGAAAAGATTTAAAACCTGTATATAGTTTTAATGCAGGTGGTTTATGGCAAGCTAAAAACAAAGGTTCTGTTAGAGTTGGAACAAATAATCTAAGATCATGGAAAGATCTAATGAATAGAATTTAAAAGGAATAAAAATGTCTTTATCAAAACAACTGTATATAATAATTGCTTTTATATTTTTAATGATTTTTACAGGTAACTTTATTATCAGTGTTAAAAATACTAAAGAATACCTAGAAATAGAATCAACAACTAAAGCACAAGATACTGCAACTTCTTTAGGAATGGGATTAAAATCCTTATTAAAAGACAAACAGGATCCTGAGATAGAATCAATTATAAAAGCAATAGCAAATAGAGGTTTCTATAAAGAGATTAGATTAGTAGATGCTTATTTTACTGTAAGTGAAACACAATTAATTAGATCAAGTTCTGATTTAGATGATTCTTTATGGAAAATTTCTGATTTAAAAATAGACTCATCATTTGGAAAAATAGAAATTATTACCTCTGATAATGAAATTGAAAAAGAGTTATCTGCTTTAGAAGATGAGATAATAGATGAAAATATAGAAAATCAAATAGAAGAAGATATTTATAGTTATATACCAAGTGTAAACTACAAAAATGGTGGAAGAATTACCTTTAATTTTACGGCAACAAATGAAAATGGTTCAAAAGTTGATACCTTTGCAAATCTTTCAATAAATAAAGTAATTGCAAAAGCAACAAGAGATGTTAAATTTGATTATATTCCAAATTGGTTTATAAATATGATTCCAATAAATCTTGAAGAAAGAAGTAGTGAGATTAGTAATGGATGGAAAACAACTGCAATTATATACGTAAGTGCAAACCCAGGTGATGCTTATGCCAAATTATATGATCAAGTTAAAGGTGCAATAATTTATGCAATAATTGCATTTATTATATCAATGATAATTCTATTTATATTTGTTCAATATATTTTAAAACCTTTAAAAAGAATTGAAAAACTTGCCAATAATATTGCGGTAGGAAAATTCGGCACAATCAAAAAACTTCCATGGACAACAGAGATTAAACATGTTGCAATTGCTATGAATGATATGTCTACAAAAATTGAAGCAATTATTAACAAATTAAATAGAAATTTAGAGAATAGTACAAAACAACTATCTCAAGATGATTTAACTCAACTTAGTTTAAAACAAAGTTTTGAAACTGATATGAAAAATATGTTTATTCATAAATCAACTGGCTATATATTTGTTATCAAAATCTTTGATTTAGGTACTTTCGCAAAAGCTCATACAAATAAAGAAGTTAATAACTTTATAAAAGAGTTTGCTAATATTTTAAAAGAAACATCAATAGATCATAAAAAAACAACTGCATATAGATTCTTTGGTTCTGAATTTACATTAATTGGAGAAGAATTCTCTTATGAAGATGCTATAAAATATACTAAACTTTTACAAGATAATTTAGAAAAACTTACTTTCAAATTTGATAAAAAAGATATAGCACATATTGGAGCAACTCCATTTAATCCAATTGGTACAACTCCAGAGATGCTACAATCAGCAAATGAAGCTTATGAAAAAGCTACATTAATTGGTACAAATGAAGTTTATCTAAGAGATTCAAATGATTTATCTAGAGATATGGAATCATGGAGAGATTTAATTTTTGATATTATTGATAACTCAAAATTCAATGTTAAATATATTGGTAATGCAACACTATTAAATCAATCAAACGAACTAGTAATGCAAGAAGCATTTACAAGTGCAAGTGATAAAGATGGTGTAGATATTCCTATTGGTACATTTGTATCAATTGCAGAAAAATATGAAAAAGTAATTGACTTTGATAAAAAAGTAGTAAGTAAAGTAATTGAGCATATATTAATAAATAAAATCAACCATGATATTTCAATTAACTTATCACTTGAATCTATTAATAATACGTCTTTTATTGCTTGGCTTGAACGCAAAATATCACAACATAAAAATATTGCAAGCCAATTAGTATTCTCAATTACTGCATATGCTGTTGCAAAAGATATGGGTAAATTTAAATTCTTTGCAGATGAAATGCATCAATGTGGTACAAAAATTATTATAAAAAGATTTGAAAGTAAATTTATTCCTCTTGATAATATTAAAGACTTTAATCTTGATTATATTCGATTAGCAAGAGATTATACTTCTAATATTTGTAATGACTCATCAAAACAAAACTTTGTAGAATCAATACAAGAACTATCAACACTTCTAAATATTAAAGTATTTGCAGAAAATGTAAAAAATGATGATGATTTAGAAGTTGTTAAAAAGTATAACCTATATGGAGCAAGTAGATAATTTCTACTTTGCTTAAAAAAACTGCAATATTAATGCTGCGTTAATAAAGATATATTATAATCATACCTTATAAAGAAGGAAGATGATGTTTGAAAAAGTTTTAAGATTTTTTGTAGAAAATTCTCGAGTTAACTATACTCTATTTATTTTAGTTTTTGCCATTGGTATTTGGTCATATACTAAAACTCCAAAAGAAATATTTCCAAATTTTGATCTTGATATGATTTCAGTTAAAGGGTCATATAGTGGTGCTTCAGTTGATATTCTTGATAAAATGGCGGTTGTTGAGATTGAAGATAATATAAAAAATATTGATAGTGTTGATACTATGTCAACTATTATAAGTCCAGGTTCTTTTACTATTGTCTTAGAATTAAAAAAAGGTAAAAATAAATACAACGAAGCAAATAAAGTAAAAGATGCTATTTCTTTAATAAAATCCAATCTTCCTTCAGATATGGATGAACCAACAGTTAATGTTTTAGAACGTTCTAGTGCATTAATTGATATTACTCTTACTTCAGAAAAATATACAACTGATGAATTAAAACCTTTTGCAGATATCTTAAAAAGTAAAATACTTGGAGTTTCAGGAGTAAATGATGTTACTATTTTTGGAGATTCGGATAAGTATTTTGAAGTTTTAATTGATGATAAAAAAATAGATGCTTTAAATTTAAATAAGAACGATATTTTTAACTCTATTTCAACATTATCATATATTTTTCCTATTGGAAAAATAGAGGATAAAGAAAAACACTACTATATTTCTACATATAATGGTGCAAAAAATGCAGTTGATTTTGGAAATACTTTAATTCGAATTGGTACAACAAATGTATACTTAAGAGATATTGCAAAAATATCTAAGAAGTATGCAGACTCATCAACTATGTACTCTTTTAACGGTAAAAATGCATTGTCCTTAGCAATTGAACAAGCAGAAACAGCTGATGCTATTTCATTAGCAAAAAAAGTAAAAGAATTACTTCCTTCAATTAATAAAACTAATCCAGATATTCAAATTTCAATATCTGATGATAATAGTGAAAGAATTACAGATAGATTAAATATTGTTGTATCGAATATTTTATTAGGAATTATCTTAATTACAATATTAGTAATGATTCTAATTAACTTTAGAATGTCAATTATTATTGCACTTGGAATTCCTACATCTTTTGTAATTGCAGCTATTTATATGTATTTCTCTGGTTATACAATCAACATGATTTCACTTGTGGGAGTTTTAATTGCAATTGGTATTGTTGTTGATGATGCAATTGTTGTAAGTGAAAATATACAACAACATATTGAAGAAGGAATGGAACCTAAGGAAGCTGCAATTAAAGGTGCGAGTGAAATGGTTAAACCAGTTACTGTAGCATCAATAACAACTCTATTTTCATTCTTGCCTATCTTAATGATTAGTGGCCATATGGGAGAGGTTATGAAGCTTGTTCCTATTGCACTAAGTGCATTAGTTGTGGCTTCTCTTATTGAGTCATTTATCTTTTTACCAATTCATGCAGCACATACACTAAAAAATGGTGCACAAGTTACATCTTGGACTGGTGCAAATAAAATTTATAATAACATAATCCACTTTTTTATGAATTGGAAAAAGACATTTTTACTTATATTTATAATACTAGTTCCACTTGCAACATTTACAGCAATTAAATCATCTAAATTTCAAATGTTCCCAAAGTTTGATGCAACAGATGTTAAGATAACACTAAAAGCAAATGTAAATACAACACTTGAAGAATCATTTAAAATAGTTCAAGAAATTGAACAAGATTTAATGAAAGAAGAAGATAAGTTCTTTATTAGAAGTATTGATTCTGTTGCAGGATATAGAAAAGATACAGGTAGTAATACTGAAAGATTCCCCTATTCTATGTATATGACAGTTGAACTTCAGAAACTAAAAGCCGCAAATATTTTAGATAAATATGTAACTCCTTATCTAAGTTTTTATTATGATAAGGAAGGGCGAACAAGAACTTTAAAATCAAGAGAAATTGCAAAAAAATTAAAAAAATATCTAGAAGAAAAGAATTACAAAGATAAGTATAAACTAGAGGAAATTGCAGTAGTTGAGAAAAAAGTAGGTCCAATTAAAGCAGATGTTAAAATTGGTCTTATTTCTCATGATAATAAAAAAATCATCAATGCTATTAATCTTTTAACTATAGAAATGAATAAAGTTAATGGAATAAAATCAGTATCTAACTCCTTAAAATTTGGAATAGATGAAATAAAATTAAAAGTAAATTCATATGGAGAATCACTTGGAATTACTGAATCTTTTATAGGTTCATATCTTTCTAACCTTTATTTAGAAAAGAAAAAAGCAGTATCTTTCGATGAAAAAGAGATGTTAGATATTAAAGTTTCATCTAAAAATAAAGATGACTTTCAAGCTTTTAAAAATACACAAATACCACTAAGTAATGGATCTTTTATTTCATTAAATCAAGTAGTAGAGTTTAATACAATACAAGCGTTTGAACAACTTTTAAAAGATGAAGGTGAAAAGAACTTCTATATTTTTGCAAATGTTGATCCTGACATTGTAACTTCAACTGAAGTTGTAGAGTTTTTAAAACCATCACTAGAAAAAATTAAAGAAAATGGAATAACATTAGTTTTTAAAGGTGAAGCACAAAAAAAAGAAGATTTAAAAAATGATATGTTATTAGCATCCGCTTTAGCAATTCTTTTAATAATGCTTGCTATGCTTTATTTATTTAATTCATTTAGAGAAACATTTATTGTTATGAGTATTATACCTTTCTCTGTTCTTGGAGTTCTAATAGGTCATAAAGTTATGGGACTTAACTTATCAATGCCTTCAATGATTGGAGCACTTGGACTTGCAGGAGTTGTTATAAATGATGGAATTATTATGATGACTTATCTTAAAAAGGCTAAAACATTAGATGAAATATTTATAAAAGCTACTAAAAGGTTTAGACCAATTTTTATTACAACGATAACAACATTAATAGGAATGAGTTCACTAATATTCTTCCCAACAGGTCAAGCTGTTATTTTCCAACCCATTGCTATTGCATTAGGATTTGGACTTGCATGGGGAACAATTCTAAATTTAATTTATCTACCAGTATTATATACAATTACACATAAACTCAAAAAAAATAAGCAAAGAATTTAATCTTTGCTCTAAAGAATAAATACAAAACTCTTTACAGCAGAAATACTCATAGTATATGGTTCAATATCTATCTTTCTTAATGTATATTCAACGTTTAATAATATTCCCGATAACAATAGCTCAAAAGAGAAATTTGATGGAGAGAAGATAGTCTCTTTATTTGTTTTTATATATTCTAAATTTTTTATAATATTTAAATCACTCTTATCTTTTTGAAGAAGTTCTAATTGCCAATTATTTTGCCATGTATTAAAAAGATACTTACCACTAATATTTTTTTGTGTTCTTATTTTCCATCTTAATACTTGTAAGTATTTATACAATTTTGATAACTCATATTTATTATGTTCAAGTGCAGTGAATTTATGATTATCTTCTAAACTATAAGCTTTGTATATTAGTTTATAGAGCCCTATAATTAAAAAATCATTTCTATTTTCTATATGTTCTTTTGAAAAAGCATAAAACAAATACTCATCATAAGCTTTTAACTTATTATTATCTTGTAGTATATTAATATAATTTTGATTTGTTTCAATCTGATAAACTATATCTTTAGATAATGTTTTATTAAAAGAGTTTGGATTTCGTAAATCTAACTTCTTTTTATATTTTAATAAAGAAGAAGTGATTTCGTTTTTATATTTATTAATTTCGATTGCAGAGTTAGTTTGAGCAATACTTTGAATAATATTTTTACTAAAACTACATCCATTAAGAAAGAGTAATAAGAGCAGTATAGTAAAGAGTTTTACTATTTTTATATTCAAAGTACTCTCCTTTTAAATTTTTAAACTATACTATTAAGAAATGGCTTTTAATTCATTTTCAATTTTTTCTAATTTATTTTTAGCATCTTCTAATGATTTTCTATTCTCTTGAATAACTACTTCAGGAGCATTTGCTACAAATCTTTCATTTGATAACATTCCATTTAGTTTATCAAATTCTTTTTGCGTTTTTACTTTTTGTTTAGTTAATTTATCAATGATTGGACGCATATCAATTTCGCTTGTTGGTAAATATACTTCTAAATT
>Ga0105357_10001588_pt1 | contig 12160 bp, 10 predicted proteins | sample GOMGulsemesocosm_4_FD_83660 | JGI IMG/M metagenome (GOLD analysis project Ga0105357, IMG submission 83660) | Methane-oxidizing microbial communities from mesocosms in the Gulf of Mexico - GOM15B Gulf of Mexico | ecosystem: Environmental > Aquatic > Marine > Cold seeps | place: USA: Gulf of...
ACTCCATATGTCGATTGCCGTCGTTATCAAACTCATGATAAAGAGAATCTTCTCGGCCATTAAACTCTAGCGGTTTAAGCCCAAATTTTTCGCATAGCGCCAAGTTAAACGCCGGAGTTGCTTTAACCCACTGCCCGTCTAAAAATATCGAGGTGTAACCATGCCAATAAAATATATCAGTTTTCATATTGTCGCGTAGTTTTTCAGTTGACAAGTGATTGGTCACATCCGCAAAACCCAAACGAGCAGGGATATTCAACGCTCGGCAACACGCCGCCAAAAGCACCGCCTTGGGCACGCACCAACCACGGCCCTGCTCAAGTACATGTTCGGCGCTGAATCCTTGTAGGCTCATATCGATACTGAAGGGGTCATAACGGAATCCATCACGTACCGCGTAATACAAACTAACGGCTTGCTCCATTGCGGTATCACCTTTGGCATGCTTTTTTGCATAGGAAATTACCGCAGGGGAGTCAGATTGAATCGTGGGAGTCGTTCTTAGATACTTTTCCATAGCCGCTTATCTTTTCCAAATACCGTTAGATTAATTTTCATGGGCCTGCGCTAAACACTGTAAAAAACGCTTAACAATGCGAGAAGGCTTTGGCGAAACTCGACTTATGCTCATAAACTCACATAAGTACTGAAAATGATTTTTTGCAATGGGTCGAATCAAACCCAAATCTAGCCACTGTTGTGCATAATGCTCAGGTAAATACCCTAGGTATCGACCCGACAACAGGAAGTGCACAATGGCTTCCTGATCGTACACCGTGGCACAACGCTGCATATCCAAACGCTGCCCTATTTGCATATTTGGAGAATGGTACCCCAATCCTGCATATTTATATTGCAACACGTCATCAGGCTTCAAAACAGTGTCATCTTGCGCAAACAAGGGATGATTTTTGCCACAATATAAATAGACCTGCTCTTCAAACAACGGCTGATACCGCAAACTCGATGATTCACGGTGTGCGGGAATCACCCCAAGCGCGAATCGTCCATCCATCACACCTTTCTCAATCACGTTTAAAGGTTCAACGTATATTTCCAATGTCACCAGCGGCGCCAGCTCGTCATATAAAGCCAGAGCTTGGTGAATTTTAGAGTTGGGATTACCAGCGATCTTATCGAACAGAGCAATACTCAGGGTGCCTGTCAGGCGTTTGTGAACATCATTGACCTCACCTCGGAACGATTCAAGTGATGACATCAAGCTCTGACAAGCCTCATAAATCCGGACACCCTCATCCGTTAATGCAAACCCTGCTCGCCCACGGCGACACAGACTCATGCCCAGTCGCACCTCGAGATCTTTCAAGTGCCGACTTATCGTAGAGCGACCAATGTTTAGTTCCAGCTCCGCAGCCGAGAGGCCTCCTGATTCGACGACTGCCCGAAACACCCGCAGCAACCGTAAATCCACATCCGCCAACTGCCCAAGCTGATGGGGGTTAACGGGGATCAACGCTGGATTGGCTCTTTTGTCCGTTTGTTTCATAAATTGAACACTTAAAGTTGATAGATAGTCATTTATACAACATTAACACATACATATACTAGCGCCATTCATTCATCAGAACTTCTTACCAATGTCCTACTGGGACACTGCAAGCTGGTGAACACTTACAAACCCAACCTAACGAACAGAACCCCTTTGGAGAGTTTGAACCCATGAGCCATCAAGATCCTAGAGTCGGCTTAAGCCAAGAACAATTAGACGCCCACTGGATGCCTTTCACGGCTAACCGTCAGTTTAAGAAGGACCCAAGGCTCATCGTCTCTGCCCAAGGTAACTATTACTTCGATAGCACCGGCCGAAAGGTTTTTGATGGGCTCTCTGGTTTGTGGACTAACGGTCTTGGCCACGGCCGAAAAGAAATCAGTGATGCAGTTAGCTCACAGATTCAACAGCTAGACTACTCTCCAGCATTTCAGTTTGGCCACCCCAAAGCCTTCGAGCTGGCCCACCGCATCGGCGAGTTTATGCCCAAGGGACTGGATCGTATTTTCTTTACGGGCTCTGGGTCAGAGTCAACCGAGACATCCTTAAAAGTCGCTCGCGCTTACTGGCGTAAAAAGGGGTTGGCTAGCAAAACCAAACTAATTGGCCGAGCCAAAGGCTACCACGGTGTCAACTGGGGCGGTATTAGCGTTGGCGGCATAGGCGCCAACCGAGCCCTGTTTGGAACAGCCGTGGACTCGGATCACCTAGCCCACACTTTGTTGGAGGAAAACAAATTTTGTAAAGGCCAGCCGCAGACCGGCGACCATCTGGCTGATGAGCTCAAAGAAATGATCGCACTGCATGACGCCAGTAATATCGCTGCTGTTATTGTTGAACCTCTCGCCGGATCTGCCGGTGTTATTCCGCCTCCGGTTGGCTACTTACAACGGCTACGAAAAATCTGCGATGACAATAATATTTTACTGATTTTTGATGAAGTCATTACTGGTTTTGGCCGCATGGGTGCTAATACTGGAGCAGAAGCCTTCGGGGTAACCCCCGACATTATCAACCTTGCCAAACAGCTAACCAACGGCGCCATCCCCATGGGAGCCTGTGCATTCAAACGAGAGATTTACGACACGTTCATGGAAACTGGCGGCCCTGAGTATGCCTTAGAGTTACCCCATGGCTATACCTATTCTGCCCACCCAGTGTCGTGTGCGGCTGGGCTTGCCACCTTAGATATATTGGAGAACGAGAAGCTTCCCGAGCGAGTTGCCAGCCTCTCTCCGGTTTTTGAGGAGTCCATACATAGCCTTAAGGGCAGCCCAATAATTTCTGACATTCGTAACTATGGCTTTTCGGCAGGTTTGAGCATAAGCCACGCCCCAGGAGAGCCGATGTTACGCCCCTATCAAATTGCCATGAAAATGTGGGACAAGGGTTTTTATGTGCGTTACGGCGGGGACACTATTCAACTGGGCCTACCGTTCACAACCGAAACTCATGAGATTGACAGTTTAGTGAACGCCTTAGGTGAGTCAATCAGCGAGGTCAACTAACTCGTTATTTTAAAGCGTTTTACCGATACCATAAAACGCCAAAATCAATCATTAATGTAAAAAATTTTTGTTAGTTAATATTTTTATTAATTAACAAAATTAAAAACAAATATACACTTTGAATAATTCGTAGGTAATATCATGCAAACTGTTGGACATTTTATTAACGGCGCTCACGTCAATAGCGCCTCTGGCAACTTAAACGATAGCCGTACCCAAGCTGTTTTTAATCCCGCAACTGGCGCACAGATAAAATCTGTTTCCCTCGCCAATAAAGCAACAATGGAATCAGCTATTGACGCGGCCCAAACTGCATTCACGTCATGGCGCGATACTCCGCCACTAAAACGTGCCCGGGTAATGTTCAAATACAAAGAACTGCTTGAAGCCAATGCCGAGCGCGTTGTCGCGGCCATTACACAAGAACACGGTAAAGTGCTGAATGATGCCCATGGAGAATTCATCCGAGGTGTTGAAGTTGTTGAATACGCTTGCGGCGCTCCAGAGCTACTAAAGGGCGAGCACAGTAAAAATGTCGGCCCAGCTATTGATTCTTGGAGCGAGTTCCAAGCCTTAGGCGTTGTGGCAGGAATTACTCCGTTTAATTTCCCGGCCATGGTTCCAATGTGGATGTTTCCTATGGCTTTGATTTGCGGAAATAGTTTTATACTAAAGCCCTCAGAGCGCGATCCATCTTGCGCTTTAATTCTCGCCGAGCTGCTACAAGAAGCCGGCCTACCTGACGGTGTTTTTAACGTTGTTAATGGCGACAAAGAAGCCGTCGACACCCTGCTGCATGATCCAAGAGTACAAGCGGTATCGTTTGTGGGCTCAACCCCCATTGCCGAGTATATTTACAACACCGGCAATGCAAATGGTAAACGAGTTCAGGCTTTGGGTGGCGCGAAGAACCACGCCATCATCATGCCGGATGCTGACATCGACAACACAGTAAACGCTTTAATGGGAGCAGCCTATGGCTCTTGCGGCGAGCGCTGTATGGCAATTTCCGTTGCGGTAGTCGTTGGTAATGAAACGGCCGACACAGTCGTTGCCAAACTAAGTGAACAACTCGCCAGCTTGAAAGTTGGACCTGGTAATAATAACACCAACGATATGGGCCCTCTAATCACCGCGCAACACCGCGATAAAGTACGCGGCTATATCGATGCCGGCGTAGCCTCTGGGGCTGACTTAGTTGTTGATGGTCGCGGCTTAGTGGTAGAGGGTAACGAAGAAGGGTACTTCTTAGGCGGCAGCTTATTTGATAATGTCAGCGCCGATATGAGTATTTACACCGATGAAATTTTCGGCCCAGTGCTGTGCGTTGTTCGAGTTGAGAACATGCAGGAAGCTATGGATTTAATCGACGCCCATGAATTTGGCAACGGCACTTGCATTTTCACCCGTGACGGAGAAGCAGCACGTTATTTCGCAGACAATATAAAAGTTGGCATGGTCGGCATTAATGTTCCGTTACCAGTACCAGTAGCCTGCCACAGCTTTGGCGGTTGGAAGCGTTCTTTGTTTGGTGATTTACACGCTTACGGTCCCGATTCAATACGCTTCTACACTAAGCGTAAAACCATCACTCAACGCTGGCCTGCTGGCGGCGTTCGTGAAACGGCTCAGTTCTCTTTCCCTAGCGGGCAGTAGAACTTTTGTGCAAGCCATCAGCAGGCGCTGTTTAGCCGGCCTGTTGATGGGGTTATCGATTCGCCTTAGCTTTTGAGTTAGGGCTTGAGTTAATTTTAGTTTTGCCAAAGCGCCACTCTAGCGACCACCATCCCAAGGGAAGCTATTAAAGAAGCTGATATCCAGTCCAGTCAGGCTTTGAGATGAATATTTCATCACTTGGCTCAAGATGAATATACAATTCACCCAACAGACTTAACGGCAGGCAGTTATCGACATCCTTCAAGTTGTCCTTGTGTAACATCGGGACGCCTGGCAACAAAGCTGCCAAAGCCTTTTGCTTGGCCTCGGCCGCATCATCTGCCACAAACAAATCAAACTCATGCGCCTCACTAAACTCACCCACTCGATACCCGCCGACATTGACAAAGAACAATTTTTTAGCGGCGCTATGGGGCGCTTGACTTGAGAGCTGAATACGATAGCCGTCAGCACCATGCACCTGACGGTAGCTATCCATATGCAGGCCATTTTTTTCACCAAACCAACGAGCTTTCAGCTCCGGCATGGCCTGCTCGATATTTTCGGAAATCACAAATTGAATATCATGTAATTCGATATTTGCCCCAGGGGCCGCGCCCCCAAGGTAAACCATAAATAACTTATTCACGCTCTTACTGCCTGCTGTAATTAATGCTTAGCAGCATAGTCTTCAACTTGCTGCCATACTCGCAACAGGTTACCGCCCAGAATTTTTTGAATATCTTCAGATTTATAGCCGCGATTCAAAAGTCCCTGAACCAGGTTAGGGTAACTCGCCACATCTTTTAGGTGTTCGGGTAAAGTGTTCCCTACCCCATCAAAATCAGAACCGATGCCCACATGATCAATCCCAATTAGTTTTATCGCCCTATCGAAGTGATCAAGTACCTGGCTCAAACTGGCATAAGGATATGGGTGTGACGCTTTGTATTCAGCCTCAAAAGCCTTCAGGTGCTCCGCCGCCGCATGATGAGTGGACGCTTTAAACGCTGCCACTGCCTTCTTTTTATCTTTATTATAATTATTGGCACCGACGTGAATAAACGCTGATCCATAGTTAATTTGAATCACACCACCATTTTTCTGCAATGCCTTAAGCATTTTGTCATCCATATTACGCTCCCAGCCAGGCGTAAAATGACGTAGAGAAGAATGTGATGCTATTACCGGCACAGCTGAAACTTCAACTGCATGATAAAAAGCTTGGTCAGACACATGAGAAATATCGACCATCATGCCGATGTTGTTCATCTGCTTAACAAGTTTTTTACCGAAGGGGCTTAATCCCTGCCAAGGCTTAACTTCGGAATAAGAGGAGTCACTGATGTGATTGCTTTTGGAGTGAGCCAATGTGATATAACGAATACCTCGGTCATACAAATGCTGTAGATTTTCAAAACTGCCTTCAACTGGCGTTCCGTTTTCCATCCCCATGGGTAAAGATATCTTACCGTCTTTAAAATTGCGTTTAATATCCGCCACGGTATAGGCCAGAGCGAACTTCTCCGGTGCGCGCCCGACAACCGCTTCGACTCTATCAATCAGTTGGTCGGCCAAGGCAAGCCCGCCGCCTTTTTTCTCAAACTCAGCTGGAATGTAGATCGACATAAAAGGAGCATCCAAGCCACCTGCCAATGCTCGAGGGTAATCAAAGTCACCCGCTGAAGTGGCCTGACTAACATCGTCGTACTTCTCTTCTAGCCGATAAGGTACGTCAATGTGAGTATCGATGACAATACTGTGTTTTGCGATACTACGCGCCTGCTCAGACACGAGTAAATCATGGCCCTGCGCAGCTCCCGCTACCGCCAATAAGCCACCAATCAATACAGACAACGTTTTCATCAAACACCTCAAATATAGGAATGTGGCAGAGATACTACAGACCAAAGCTCGACACCTCAATTAAAGAGCGGCAGCAGCGCGACTTTTGGCAAAAAGATACTCAATGATTGGTGCAAAAAAATAACAGGAAAGGACTTGAGGCGTGTAAATCATACCGCTAGGTATTTAATAAGCAAAAAAATGGGGGCACTAAGGCCCCCTAAGATCTCTAGCCGAGTGATAAACTGGTTCGAGTGTTCGAAATTTTTAATGTAGAACATTAATGCTAAACGCAAATTTAAAAGCGTTTAGCAATGTCCTTTAATGACATTATCAAATAAATTTTTGGCATTCACTAAGTCAGTAGATTAGTTTAACGCCATAATATCGGTCTCTAACTTGGTTAATACTCGCTCAGAAGTATTGCCACGCATTGCGGCTAACAAGCCTTTACGGGCCAAGGTACCAATCAATACGATGTCCGCGTCCAGTTCTTTTGCCGTCGCTGAAATCACATCCTCAGGTGCACCCTGACGAATATGAACTCGGTCAGAATCCATATTTAACTTTCTCAACAATGAACCGCGATCCGGCATAGTCATGCCGTCTGCGTAGGCATTGACAACGTGCAATTTTGCGCCATAAAGCTCCGCAGACCATTTACCGCGAGCAATAATTTTGTCGTTCAGCTCTTGATAACGTTCGTCTTTCGCCTGAGCGTTAATGGCCGCCAAAACCGTCTTACGGTGGTAATCACCGCCTGGGCGGACAATCAACACCGGGCACTTTGCATTACGTAACAAGGCCCACTTCGAATCACTAAATCGAATGCCTTTATCACTGTCCCCATAATCAGGGATAACTATCATGTCGGTCTGAAAATGTTTTCCCGATGACAGCAATGATTTCTGCCAATCGTGGGCCCAACAAATTTCTGCCGTGTACTCCAAAGCTTCGCTGTTCATACGCTGCTCGAGCGCTGTAAAGCTGGCTACATCGCTGTACATATCTGGGTTGCGATGAGAGGTATCTACCGCATGACCATCAACGCCGATAAACACATGAATAGCGGGGGTATTTTCACGCATTTTTGCCGTGATAATTGCTCTCTCTAAAGCTGGATGTTCGTTACGGGTTGGATCAATAACCACTAATAAATTTTCTTGTTTACTCATTTTTATAACTCGCCTTTTTTATTACTCGACTACACGCTATTTAATAATACCTGCGTGTTAGAAACTGACTTGAATACTATAGTCGATAGTTGGCAAACTATTTATGATTTAACTCAAGAACAGAACAACAATCCCCATTAAAACGGCATCTGTACACGAGGAATTCACTAAAACCCAACGAACAACTCAATGTAGACACATCGGCTCAGCTCGGTATTACTCTTTCAGAGCACTGCCTTTAGCTGGCTACTCAAAACATTAGCTCATGCTACTCAAACTACTCAAAATCACCTTGATCTCCATCAACTCCCGACTCTCGCGATACATCAGTAATTTGTAATGAACCAAGATTTTGATGCAGATCAAATGCTGATCTAAAAACAACCACTACACTGGCAGTTGACATAAAATGGGGATATTCATCACGTGACTGATAGCACTTCAAACGCCGCACCGAGCAAATACTTGGAGCTGGCCAGCACCCATACCCCCCACTTGTTACGTAATGCCAGTGATAACTACCCAAACAAAAGCAGCTTCACTGCGGCCAGCACAGAGTTAACAGAGTCCCAAGGCAGGCCGCTCAGCATCTCCCCCTTAGCCCTTTGCGTTAACTTACCTAGCAAAGTAAACCAGGTTAATAGCCGGGCCTTGCTCGATGCCTTAATTACTGAAATGCAGCATTACAGCAAAGATTTTGGTCGCCGCCCGATTACACAACTACTGCTACGCCATCCTTTTGTTCATTACCAAGGTGCCGAAATAACCGAGCTAATGCATCAGCTAGCAAGCAACTTTAAGCTTGGTAATAAAGACCAAACCTCAGTCGAGAACTGTGTTGAATTGACCCCCAGTGAAATCACCGCCGAAAATCTCGCACTACTCAAAGGCCTAGGTTTTAATGAGCTGATGATTGGCTTGCCAAATCAGTACGGCACAAAAGCAAAACAACAACTTCACGGCTGCTGGCAAGCATGCCTCGCCTATGAATTTGATAGCATTGCGGTGCGTCTCCCCTACGGTTTTGAACAACAAGACTTACATGGGCAGCGGCACTTATTAGATTTCTTGCTGGAGGTTAAGCCTTCCCGGATCAAACTGAGCTCAGCCCAAGAAACCTGCCAGTGGAACTTGGAAGAGCAAGCTAGCAACGACGCCAGTGCTAGCGCCCAGTTTGCAATGATCTACTCAGCACTGCGCAATGCAGGTTATAGGGTGCTGGCAAATGATATGTTCATCTTAGGCCGTGACATTTTAGCAACAGCCCAAAATCAAAATCGCCTGCGCCGCACCACTATCGGCTACAACGCTGGGAATGCCAGTGATGCATTAGGGCTTGGACCGGGCTCAATTAGCCAGCTCGACAAGCACTACCGCATTAATGTTGGTAATGTAGGCGAGTATATTGAGCGACTGGAGCACGGCCAGCTCAGCATCGGGCAAAAACGGCAGCTGGATTGCCACGGTAAACTCTGCCGAGTTATTGTAGATCAGCTACTTTGCTACCACCGCTTGGATTTAAGCTATATCGAAAACCGCTATGACATAGCGATTAATTCACTGGCCGAAAATTTAGTGCAGACCTTAAACTGTGATGCTCGAGTAGAATTAATGCATATACACAATGGATTATTACAAATAAACGATGATGGCATCATGAGGATATTGTTTATCTGTGACGCTTTTTTGACGGCACTAAGGCCAGCTAATGAACACTAGCAACAACCTATCGCTGTAGCTTTTACTAGACCATAAGCTGTACAATTCACCTAACCCTAATATGCCACACCAAAGTGGCAATCGAGACTAGCCAGCAGTGACCCAAATGACATCAAATATCATCAGTAAAACCCCACGCTGCCATCATAATCCCCAGGTATCCTGTGGCGACTGTCGCCTTAACAGTATTTGCCTGCCGATCAGCGTACATGTCGATGAACTAGACAGGCTAGACAGCATCATTCAACGTGGTCGGCCACTGCACAAAGGCGATTATCTCTATCACGCCAACGATCCCTTTAGCTCGGTTTACGCCGTACGCTCAGGCACAATCAAGACGGTTCGCATCACCAATGACGGCGAAGAGCAGGTTACTGGCTTTCACCTTCCTGGTGAAGTAATGGGCATGGACGGGATTGCTCAAAATGTACACACCAATGCAGCGATAGCACTGGAAACTACCGCGGTTTGCGAGATTCCATTTACCCGAATGGAAGAACTCACCATTAAGATCCCGAGTTTGCAGCGTCACTTTTTTCAGCTAATGAGCCAAGAGATTACTGCAGATCAACAGCTGATTACATTATTAAGTAAAAACAGTGCAGAAGAGCGTGTAGCCTCTTTATTGCTCAGCATCTCTACTCGTAATCATCGACGAAATTTATCAGCAACTCTGTTCAGGCTGGCCATGTCACGAGCTGATATGGGTAACTATTTAGGCTTAACAGTTGAAACGGTAAGCCGAGTTTTAAGCCGCTTTCAAAAACAAGGCATGCTTGCCGTCGACAAAAAAGAGATTGAGATATTAGCTATGGACGCACTACGAACTGCGGCCAAAGCCGACGGCTGCTAACATCAAGATTTAAAATTGCAGACATAAAAAAACCCGCCTTAGCGGGTTTTTTTATGTCTGCAATAAAGCAGTGATTAGAATTTGTATCCAATCATTACAGAATAAACAATAGGATCAATACTGATATCCGTAGTAATGCGAGTACCCTGTGCCAAGTTCAATGCATTGTTTGAATCTTGTACAGTCAGCGTCGCCTCGGTATCAATGTCGATATAACGTACAGATGCATTCAACAATAAGTTATTGCCCAAATCTACATCAAAGCCTACTTGCGCCGCTAGTCCCCAAGAATCATCTAGATCAACATCTAGGTCACCGGTTACCTGCTCTAAATCGTAACCACCTTTTTCTTCAAAGAAAACGGTGTAGTTCAAACCAAGACCAACATATGGCTTAAAAGTAGACTGGCTATCAAAGTAGTAAACCGCACTTAACGTTGGTGGTAATTGCTTGGTGTCAGCAACAGAACCAATGTTTGCGCCATTTAAGAAACTTCCCTCTCCTTTTGCATCGTGGGAGAAAGGTGTTGCTGCTAATAACTCAACACCCCAGTTGCCGTCCAACATATACGTAGCGGTTAAACCCAGCTGCGTATCGTTGTCCACATCAACGCCGGAATCTGCACCTAAAGAATTACCACCGGCTTTAACTACTGAACTCTCGCCATCAGGGGCTACTGTTGAAATACCACCGCGAACGATAATATCGCCAGTTTCATAGGCCTGAGCCTGGCCGGCTAAAACACAAGCTGCAACTGCAGCGGCTAAAGTTAAGGGTTTCAAGGTTGCTTTCATGTTTACTCTCTCTTCTTCAAGGACTTTTAATGCCCGTTCTTTGATGACGCTATTGAACAACATTCAAGTAAGACATGACTTGATCCAGATTAACTAAAACCTGCTTTGTAAAAAACTCAGCGACGTTGATTTCGATAAAATATGACTCTCCAGTGCTGCCCCAATAATAGCCAGCAAGCAAAAGCAGCTAGATTTTATAAAGCCGTGTAATATGGCACTCTACTTTTGAGGACCGTGATGATAAATACCAATCAATTAGAGCAATGCTACCAAGCGATCGATGACATCAATAGCCAAGATCCTAATCTCGATCCCCACGCTCAGAACACCGCCAAATCGCTTGTCTATGGTCAACGCATGACGAGCACCCTGTCCAACTTTATGGATAACCCACCACAGCTACTGGCGATCGCTTGTCGCGCTCAACATATTCAGCGCTGGTTTATTCCGCGCCAAGACTTCCCAATGGGAAGAATCGGCTACCTCAACTGGCGTCGGAAACTAGCCGAGCATCATGCCGACCTGGGCAGTAAAATAATGCAGGCAAACGGTTTCAGCGATAAGGAATGCCAGCAACTTAGAAAGATCCTAACAAAACAAGGGATAAAATCTGACCCCTTGGTTCAAGCTCTCGAAGACGTGGCCTGCCTAGTATTTATACAATATTATTTCGACGACTTTTGCCAGCAACACGACGACGAGAAAATTATCCGCGTACTGCAAAAAACCTGGGCTAAGATGTCGGACAAAGGCCATAAAGCAGCCGCTCAACTTACACTGAGCAATCAGGGGCAAAGATTAATCAACCAAGCCTTAGCACCCTAAAACTCTAGCCCTTAAATTCTGGCCTTTATATCTGAAATAAAAGCTTTTAAAAATAAGCCCTGTAAGATTCATAATAAAACTATAGACATGATCAGAATATTAGCTATGGTCATGGCCATCAACTCAAAGCTCACACCGTAAGGTGGGGCGTATAATAAGGATAAACCGTGTCTAGTCTCTACCCCATTATCAAACACCTTCACATGTTCTTTGCACTGATCAGTATCAGTGGTTTTATGTTGAGAGCTTTTTGGTCTCTCACCGGCTCAGCCATG
>Ga0105357_10001589_pt1 | contig 12159 bp, 11 predicted proteins | sample GOMGulsemesocosm_4_FD_83660 | JGI IMG/M metagenome (GOLD analysis project Ga0105357, IMG submission 83660) | Methane-oxidizing microbial communities from mesocosms in the Gulf of Mexico - GOM15B Gulf of Mexico | ecosystem: Environmental > Aquatic > Marine > Cold seeps | place: USA: Gulf of...
ATATTTAATCCTCGGATCAAATAAGCCGTAGCTAAGATCAATGAGTAAATTAACCACAACATAGGTTGCAGAGAATACCAGAATGACACCCTGAATTACGGGGTAATCTCGGCGCAGAATGGCGTCTACGGTTAAGCGACCCAGGCCGGGAATATTGAAGACCGTTTCCGTTACAACAACCCCGCTGATTAACAAAGCAAAGCTTATGCCTATGACCGTGACAATGGGCACCGCGGCATTTTTGAGCGCGTGCCTGATCAGCACCCGCCGTACAGACAAGCCCTTGGCTCTGGCGGCTCGAATATAGTCTTGGTTCAATACTTCAATCATCGTGGTACGAGTAATTCGAGCAATAAGCGCGGCATTAATAATTCCGAGTGACACCGCCGGTAATATCAGGTGCTTCAGAAAAGGACCAATGCCGTAGGCAATAGGTACATAACCCTGAACAGGTAAAAGCTTTAAATTAACTGCGAAAACCGCGATTAGAATGTAAGACAAGACAAAAACCGGCACAGAGAAGCCAAGCACTGCGAAGCTCATCGCCACTCGGTCAACCAAACCTCCGGCGCGCCATGCGGCAATAACACCGAGTGGTACAGCAATGCTTACGGCAATGATGAGTGAGGCAATCGTGAGCGCGATGGTTGGTTCCAACCTTTGAACAATTAGCTCCATTACGGGGCGTTGAGAAAAAATGGATATGCCCAAATCTCCTTGTAAAACTCCGCCAATCCATTGGCCAAATCGCACAAGAAAGGGCTGGTCGAGGCCGAGCGTGCTGCGCAGTCGTTCGATGTCGGCGGCAGTGGCCTGTTCGCCCGCAAGTACCGCAGCGGGGTCGCCTGGCGTTAGGTAAAGTAAGGAAAAAACGATGATGGCGACAATGGCCATGACCGGAATGGTGGCCAATAATCGTTTGAGCGTAAGTGTTAACATGGCTTGAGTTTCGAGCACAGAGTGCTTGTTTTGCAGTAGTTTGACATCACAAGTTCTCAGGCAGTAAGTTGCAATCATTATGTCTTTTCACGGTGTAGCCGCGCAACTACACTTTGGAGTGGTTTGTAGCGGGCAGCGGAAGACTATCCTTTTTATAGGCGAAATGCGGGTTTTCTGCACGCGAGAAGGGGATGGACAAAATTAATGTGTCGTTGGTTGGCTTATATCGGAGAACCCAGGCTTATAGAGCAATTTTTGTACGACGGCCCGCACTCCCTGTGTGAGCAGGCGCAGCATTCTCACAAGGCAAAACTCGGCGTACATGGAGACGGTGGCGGCCTGGGTTGGTATGGCAAGCCAGCAGAGCCTGGTTTGTATCGCGATGCTGGGCCCGCATGGGCCGACACAAATCTACGCGAACTAACACGCGTGATTGAAAGTCAGGTTTTCTTTGCCCACGTTCGCGCCTCAACGGGCGCGGCTAATCTATCGGTGAACTGCCACCCATTTCGCACAGACAGCATGTTGTTCATGCACAACGGCCAAATTGGTGGCTTTCCGCTATTGCGGCGCAAGCTTCTTTCGATGTTATCAGATGAATGTTTTAACGAATTATGTGGCGGCACCGACAGTGAGTTGCTGTTTCAGCTGATGATTACTAATGGCCTGCGCGATAACCCAGATCAGGCTATTCGCAAAACGGTTAGTGTTGTGGACGAATTACGGCGGGACGCCAATATAAAAGAGGCTTTTCGTGCGACGATGGCCTTAACCGACGGAAAGTGTGTTCGAGTTGTACGCTGGGCATCCGACGAGCACGCTCCCTCTTTGTATCTAAATCAGGCCGATGACGGCGGTGCGCTGGTTGTATCCGAACCGCTTGATAAAGACACCTCGAAATGGACCTCCGTACCGGTCAACAGATTGGTACACCTCGAATTACAGGAAGGTCGCGAGATTAAGGTGCATAGTGAGCCGTTTTTGGTGCAAAATAATGGCGATTATCACAAGAAACCGTAAGCTCACATGAAAACCAAATTTATTTCGCCGACTGGCCGTTCCAAAATGGTGTGTCGGTACCGCCTACTGGAATCAAGTAAAGACAAGCGCGAACCAAAATTGACTCTGGTTGCCGCCCCTGCCGGGTTTGGTAAAACGACCCTGCTTGTGCAGGCGCGAGAGGCCTTATTGTCGGAAGGGTACCTGGTGCCTTGGATATCCCTAGGCACAGATGACCGTACTGTCTCTTCCCTGCTGCGAATTATTGTTGAAGCTATCCAATACGCAATTCCAAGTTTTGGCTCCAGAACCGCTCGAATTATCAGTGGCAGTGCACGATTTGATGTGACCCGAACGCTCAGCGACTTGCTTGAAGATATCCGCGACACGGCAGTGCCCCTGATTCTTATTCTCGATGACTATCACTGTGTTGGCGGTGACGAAACGGATGAGCTGATCGAACTTCTACTGAACTTAGCCCCCGAAAACTTTCAAATGATGGTTGCATCAAGAACTCGACCACAATTTGGCTTGGCCGCACTTCGTGTCAGAGAAGAGCTCAGAGAGATAAGTCCGGCTCAATTGCGTTTTGACCTCTCGGAAGCTTCAGAATTTCTTTTGGAAATTCGAAGTTTGGGTTTAAACGATGGGCAGGTGGCAAAAATTCATGAGCACAGCGAAGGCTGGATTGCAGGTCTGCAACTGGCCTCCTTATCACTGCGAGACCCTGATCGTAGAGACGGCTTTATAGAGTCTTTTTCGGGCTGCTTACAAGACATTGCCGACTATTTAGCCAGTGACGTTTTGAATCAGCAGCCTAAGGTCGTGCGAGAGTTTCTGCTGAGAACCTCGGTGTCTGATCGAATAAACGGTGACCTGGCGGCTTACTTGACCGGAAATAGTGATGCCCAGCAAATGCTGGAAAACATAGAGCGTGACGGTTTGTTTGTTACGCCTCTGGACCAAGAGCGCGGTTGGTACCGTTACCACCAGCTATTCCATGAATTTTTGTTGGCCGAACTGCGGCGACGTCACCCAGGTGAATTGGTTGGCCTGTATCGAAAAACAGCGATCTGGTTTGAGAAAGAAAACATGTCGCGCGAGGCAGTTGAATACGGCTTGCTCGCAGGAGACTTCGACATTGTGACAAGTTTAGTTGAGCAGCAGTCTTGGATTGAGCTTATGGCTGGGCGCATGCCCCAAGTGATTGCGTGGATTCGCCGTATTCCAGATGCTGTACGTAACGAAAACCCGAGGCTTTTATATTTGCTTGGTACGGCCTTGTATCACGCCAATAGTGCAGACGAAAGCGACGAAATTCTATCGAAAATGGTTTCGCTTATTGAGCGCGATGAAGCCTGCACGGAAGTGAGTGAGCACAAAATTCTGCTCGAGCAAACACGACTGCTCTCTGCGGGCGTAGCCATTGCTAGAGATGACCCGCATAAAATTGTTGAACTGCTATCAGACGAATTTCATTTCCTGAGTGATTTCGAGCGTGGGCTTGCGTGCAATTTCCAAGGCTATGCGCTGTCGGAATTAGGGGAGTTTGGTCGAGCGGCAAAAACACTGTCAGAAGCTAGACGTTTTCATTTGCTGGCTGGCTCAGAATTTGGCGCTACCTACTCAGAGTGTTTCTTGGCGCTAACGGACTTCTCTAATGGCAACCTTGACCACTGTTTTGCGCGTTTTTCGCCTGAAAGCTCCAACGGCTCAGAAGAAAAATATGTGGCCCCAATTCCACAAGTGATTCGGGGGATTGTATTATATCAATGGAATAGAATTGATGAAGCACTGGAGTGCTTACGGCCGAACCTGCCGCTAATTGGTGAAGTGGGGTTTACTAAGTTGCTGGTTTTTGGGTATACCGCGCTGGCTCGAATTAGCGGCTTGCACGGGGACCATCGTGCCGCCATGCGTTGCTATGATTTGATTGCGGCGGTGGGTGCTCGTTGGGGTGCGCCCTACGAGCGTCACCAAGCCTTGGTTGTGGGTGGTCGTATCGCCTATCTATTGCAGGCGGAACGCCTGAATGAAGCACTTGATCACGCTTTGATTAATGACATTGATGTGGACGCCGACACATTGAGCTTGCCCTTACAGTGGGAGCGCTTGCCCTGTCGCAACGCTTTGACTTGGGCAAGGTTGCAAATTGCGACTGGGCGCCCCGAGGTGACCCTGCCCGTGCTGGCCCAGTTGCGCCAGTTAGCCACTGACGCGCGCTGGGGAATGCGCGTGTTAGAGTGTTACATTCTTGAGGCGCGTGCACGCTTCCAAAAGGACAACACAAAAGCGCGTAGCTTAGTCGATGAGGCGCTAGCGATTGCAGCGCCGAATCACTCCGTTCGCTGTTTTGTGGACGAGGGCAGTGAAATTGATTCTTTGTTGCTCGATTTGCGCCAAGGTGAAATTGAAGGTTGGTCGCAGTCAAAAAGGCGATTTCTAGAAGATATCACCGTTTCAATTGCGGTCGAAACGGGTGAGGACAGTCGGACAAGGCCCACTGAGGTCAATTCAGTTCCTGGTTTGATAGAGCCATTGAGCGATAGGGAGTGTAGAATACTGGAACTCATTGCCAGCGGCAGCACAAACAATACAATATCGGCGACTCTGTTTATTAGCCTGAATACCGTTAAATGGCATTTGAAGAACATCTTTGGAAAGCTGGGTGTTAGCAACAGAACCTCAGCTGTTTCCGTGGCTCGACAATTGGCCTTGATACCCTAGTAATATTAAGGGTGGCAGGTGCACGAAAAATTGGGTGTTGAGCACTTCAAGGCCCACCGTAAAGCCCTCCGTAGTTTTTCGACAACTATTTCTCAAATTATTTGCAACCGAATCCCTCCGGATGTCGTCAATATCAGTACAAGCAACTATTACCCAATAAGGAATTGATATGTTTATACGGAAAACGGCACTGTACTTGATATTAGGGCTGGCTGTGAATGGCGCTGCTTTCGCGGGCGATAACGCGAGTACATCATCGGAAGGTCTTGTTGCAATACCTTCGTCACCTGCGGAACAGGACGGTCTCATCGAGGTTCCTGCAGGGCCGCTAGATGACTCAGTTGTGATTTTCAATGAACCCAAAACAGATGATGGAATAATAAGCGAGGAGGACCGTATTATTCAGACTGCTCTCCCAACCCAGATGGGTGGAATAGAAAGCCAGAGCGGCATGGTGGAATCGCTCAACGATTTCACCGGTCATCCAGACCTTCAAGAATTAAATCAGGATGAAGTGTTGGTGCTGGACAACTTGGCCTCCGGTAGCTCTAAAGGGTTGCTGAAGTTAAAAAAGGCCAGTAAATAAGCTATATCATTTAACCCTAGGCTTTGATTCCCCAGCGCAATAGACTGGGCGTAAAGCAGAGGTTTTTTTGAATTACTTATTCTGCCAATAATTGCGCGGCTTCGGCCGCAATTTTCGTTGATTGTTTTTCCTCGTCAATGCCGTAGCATACGGCAGAAATTAACTGGGCGGCAGTCGATAAATAGTGATCGAATTCTGAACTTTATGTCATTAAGCCTATGATGCGTATATTAGACATTCTTCGAAACCAAACAACGCAGCAGCGATTTGAAGTGCAAGTTAGCCCTCATTTAGAAAGCTTGTATAAGCAAGCTTTTCGGTATGTTGGCAACAGAACCGATGCCGAAGACCTTATTCAAGACGTTTTACTAGAAGCCTTTGAGAAGCGACAAAATTTGAAGGCCGTAAACAATGTCGGCAGTTGGCTAAATCGCTGCCTTTATCACCGTTTTGTAGACCGCTACCGCAGCGCCAAGCGTCTTCCAGAACAATTGGACGTGCACAGTACAGAGCTTCAAGCTCAATTAATTGGCGATTCACTCGACGAGTCGAGCTATTTTGCGCAGCAGTTACTTGAGGGTATCGAGCGGCTCAGCTTCGAACAACAATCGGCGATCAAATTACACGATCTTTGTGGCCACAGCCTGGCCGAGATTAGCGGAATTATGCAGATGCCTATAGGCACACTGAAGTCTCACCTACACCGTGGACGCAAACAATTACAGAAACAGCTTCAGTTGAAACCAGAAATGCAGGCATATAGCTTAGAGAGCCGAGGTTAGTATTATGAACTGTGAAACCGTAGAAAATTTTTTAAGTAGTGCGCAACAGGGCGATTTGGAACTGGCTCCAGAAAACCTGATGCTGCACCATGCCAAACAGTGCGCCTCGTGTCAGCAAAGAATTGCCGATACGGAACACTACCTGAACAAGCTTGAAGTGCTCGAGGGGCCTGAGCTTGGAGAGGGAGGGGCTCAGCGCATACTAAACCGTTTGAATGTTGAGATTGAACGCAAGTCACAGGCTGAGCGTCGAAGTGCCTTACCCTGGTGGCGGAATGCCTTTAGCTTGGGTTTTGCCACGGCGTGCTTTCTGTGTGCTTCTGTGCTGATGCTTATGTCCTTGAATGTAGCGCCCAAGCAGGCAGTGCCGGTAGCGCAAATCAATCGTGGGGTGCATGAACAAAATATCTCCTTAGTTATTGATGTGCCGCGAGATATGAGCCAGGCCAATTTGATTATCGAATTTCCAGCTGATCTGCGCTGGAGGGGGCTCGAAGATATGGAAAAAATTGAGTGGCCGGTAAATTTGCAAAAAGGTGAAAACATTCTGGAATTACCTGTGAGCTACACCCTTGGCAAGTTTTCAAAAAAACCTCAGGTGATCAAGGCAAGCATTCGTTACGGTGATACTAGCCGTAGTTTTGCGCTGCCGGTATCTTTGTCTACTCAGTTGAGTGGCAGAGAGCAGCAGACTGAATTTTCGTTGTGATTTGGTGATAGACATGACAAAAAATAACATGGCTTGTGCCGGCGCTTACAAAATGTTGCTGAGGCGATACATGGCTTTAGGGTTTTTGTTGCTGGCGCCTCAGGTGTTGGCCGATATCCAAAGCGAAGAAGTAAATATGGATGAGGTGAAAATTAAGCTGTTACCCAAAGGCGAGTTCAAGGGAAAAAAAATTACGGGCCCGAACAAACTCTTACTTCAGCTGAAAATAGCCAAAGATCTAAAAAGAGTAAAAGTGACCCCTGACACCGTTAATGTAGAAAATATAGACTTGTTAGAACTCAATGAGTCTAGCCCAATTATGGGTATTGTTCCTGGCGATTCACTGTCTACGGTCAAAGGCCCTGAATAAAGCTGCCGTTTATAACCTCTTGTTAAGAAAGGAATTCACCGAGTGATTCGAGTTATTGTTGTTTTTATTTGCGCTGTTGGGCTTAGTTTATCTTCCATAGCTCATTCTAAAGGTTTGTTTGAACAGGCTAGCGAGGCCTTCTCAGAAGGCCGTTACCAGAACGCAGCAGACTTCTTTTTGTCTCTAAGTCAAACGGATGAAAGTGCGGAAATTCGCTATAACTTAGCGATATGTTATTTCAAATTAGAGCAGTGGGGCTTGGCTCAGAAAATATTTTTTGATCTCAATGAGCTTGACCCAGAAGAAGATTTGGTACGCTACAATTTGGCGATCACTGAAAAAAAGCTGGGCAGGGTAGAGCTTGCAAGATCACATTTTAAAGCATTAAGCCTCTCTTCTACTGATTCAGATATTGCACAACTCTCGTCTCGGCAATTGGCGCTCTTGCCAAATAAAAAAAATCGCCGAGGGCAATCGCAAGGTGGTTGGTCAGCAGGCGTAAAAACTGAATTTGGTCGATACGATAATCTACTGACTCCGTCGTTAGAAAAAAATACGGGAATTAGTGATAGCTTGATAGAATCCCGCGCCTATTTCACTTGGCAGAGTAAACGTTACAGCGCCGACCGATGGACCGTTAGTGGTCTGTTGTACAAATCTAATTACCGAAAAACCAAGGAATACAATGCAGATTATGCCAAGCTGGGTGTTCGGAAATACACCCCCTGGTCTGACGGCTATGTTTATCTTGGGCTTGATCTTGACGCGAGTGAATTAGAGGGGGAAGGCTACCTTCAGAATGTTGCTGTAGAGGCCGGAATTGTCCAGAGTTTTGGTGGAAGCAGTTACTGGGGGGTGAAAGTTCGACAGCGCGAAGTGGATAGTTTGAGTAGCGAATATGAACCGTTTAAGGGCCGTAATCAGCTGTTAAAATTCAACGTTCGGCAACGCTTAGGCGACAGAACGAGTTGGAACGTGTACTACCAATACACCCTGAATGATCGCGAAGACTCCAGTAACTTTCTCAGCTATCGTAGCTTCTCGCCAACACGGCACAGTGTGGGTTCTGCATTGATTTATCAATTACCTGAGTGGCAATTTTCCTTTAATTTGGAGTATCGCGACAGTGATTACCAGAAAGAAAATCAGTATTTTGGCAGAGCTATACTGCGCGAAGACAAGCGCTTAAAAACGAATTTGTCGGCGAGTTGGCATCTATCGGAAGATTGGTCGCTCAGTGCTGAATACAACTATATGGATAACGATTCTTCGATTGATACTTACAATTACCACCAAGAGCTTATTAAGTTGGGGGTTTCCTGGGATATGTAGGGTTTCAGTGTTCGGCCATTCCCGCACTTTGGGGAATGGCCGAAACAAGACAGAGTAAAAGTGTTGACTCTATGACTGCGAAAGGTGTGAGTAACGCTGGTCAGAAGACGCCGTAGCGTTACTATCTTGATTTTACTGGGATACTCGGACACCGATCATCTGCGTAACACTATATGATTGGCAGTCTTCGTTTTCTTGAGAGTTAGACGTCAATGTAAAGGAGCTGCCGTCTTCACTCATGCCGCCGGTAATTGCAGGGTTTGTGAATGCGCCTGCAGAGTCAATTGCCAGCTCAAAGACATCATTCAATACTTCGACAGACAATTCGCTGGTATTATTGTCTAGATGACCGTTTCTCAGCACAAATCTATCGGTGCTATTGGTAAATGATATGACGCCACCGCTAGAACTTGCGGTTCCCGTAATTGTTGCGTGATTAATCTGTGGTGCTCCCCCACAGCTATCTAACATAAATTCCAGGCCTGTTACTCGATAATTCCCCTCGAGTGAAACGCTACCAGAATTCAGTTCTAGCGCATCGACTCTGGCCATCAAAGCTTCAAGTGCGGTCTCGTTTGCATTAACGCCTGTGGTTACGGCGTCAAAGTTTTCATTCATGCTTGCGGCAACAATAACATCGCCGAAACTGAATACATTCGGTGTTGTTGTTTCAGACAGTGCAGTTGAGCTAGCGGAAAGTATGCTAACGGCAAGCAGTAGATTTTTAAACATGGTAATCATCCCTAAATTGTAATTGATAGTATGCGTATTTATGTTCGAGTGGTTTGCTTAGTTGTACATTGATCCGTCGCCCCATTGGCTGGTGCCAAATGTACTTGCAATGGTGGTGGGCACCCATTCTGTAACGAGGTCTAAACCGGAAGTTACAGATTCAGACAAATTGCTGACGCTAGCCAAAATGCTTTGAGCATTGGCGATGTCAGCGTTGCTGTAACTTAGGTCGTCGGCCGCAAGTTGCTCGGTGAAAGAATTGGCCACACTAATTTTGTTGTTGAGTGAATCTAGGTCTAACTCTTGGGAGCCGTCTGCGATTTGTTTGGCAATGGATGCCAGTGTTGCCTCTCCGCTTTCCAAGCGGCCGACATAAAAACTCAGGCCTCCGGGTTCAGCATCTCGGTTGTACATCTGCTGAAAAAGACTGTTGATGAGCGCTTCATTGTCCAGTGAGCCGAAGTTATCACTATATTCTTGTGAATTACCAAAGCTATCTAGAACAGCGTCCAAATTACTTGAACTGTCAAATTTTTCGGCCCAAAATTCAATGCCACTGGGGTCGCCAGGGCGCCCGTAGTATGCAACATACATTTGTTGCACGAGATTAATAGAGTCTTGAGTCGCGGCACTGGTGTTGAAAGAGGAGAAGAGAAACGCAAGGAGTAGATATCGAAATTTCAAAGCCACAGTATTTCCTGCCTATACAATTGATTGAAAGATGAATAGACGTTATCACGACCAATGGTTTTTGGTAAATACCGCATACGGGGTATTTTTCGCGAAGGAACCCAAGGGAACCTTAATAGCCACGTTTTTACAATGAAATAGTGGTCAAAAAATAGGCGACGCTTGTGCCGTGTGTCGGCTGGCTGTGCTTGAATGTGCTATTAGTCGGTTAAATCGCGTAATATCAATCCCTGATCCAATTGAATCCATTAACGTACCGTTAGCCCGAAGGAAGAACTCAAGTTATGTCATTTTTAAGTGCATTGTTCTACGACAAGCTTATGAAGTCGACAGAAGAGGCCTGCCTCATTGATTGGAGGCGGGAGCTACTCAAGGATGTAGGCGGAAAAGTGCTAGAAATTGGCGCCGGCACGGGTGCTAGTTTAGGTTTGTACCCTAAGAAACTTGGCCTTGAAATCTTTCTTTCTGAGCCTGATGCGAATATGAGAGGGCAGCTAGAAGAAAAGGTTCGCAAGCAAAAATTAACCAATGTGGCAGTGTTATCTTCTCCAGGAGAGAAGATCGGCAGCGAGGATGACTTTTTTGATGTCGTATTTGTCTCCTTAGTGTGTTGTTCTGTCACAGATGTTCAAGCTTCGCTGAAAGAGATAAAAAGGGTATTGAAGCCTAGTGGACGTTTTGTTTTTCTTGAGCATGTTGCGGCCGAGCCCGGCAGTAACCGAAGAAAGTGGCAGAATCGGCTGAATATGTTTTGGCGTAAGATTGCCGGTAATTGCCATCTTAATCGAGAAACGGAGCAGCAAATTCGGGATGCTGGTTTCACTATTCAAGGTATTAAACATGAGAGCATGCGAAAAGCGATGTCTCTGGTAAGGCCAACTATCAGGGGTGTAGCAACGTTAAGTTAGCAAGTATCGTAACTTAAACCTTGGTAGAATTTAAGGTTATATCCGGCGGTGTCGCTTGGCTCTCTCATTGCTCATTGCTCATTGATTTGTCTATAGTTGTCAGCCAGAGAGGATAAAATGTTGGTCTCTTCTATTCACAGTGTTGTCCATAATGCGCCTTGATAAGTTTGTGTGTAAAAGCACGGAGTTAACGAGAGCTGAAGCGGTCCAGAGAATTAATTTTGGCGACGTTTGCGTTAATGGCAATGCCGTAACCAATGAAGCGATTCAGGTTCATGAAAATAATACGGTTGTGTTGGATGGGCTTAGGCTGAAGGCTCGCGAATTTCGCTATTTTCTAATGCACAAACCGGCCAATACTATTTGCTCGAATGTCGACGAATTTTACCCATCGCTATTTAACTATTTGGATGTTGATAAAGTCTCTGAGCTGCACGTTGTGGGCCGTTTGGATGCGGACACAACGGGTTTGGTTTTGATTACTGATGATGGGCGTTGGTCGTTTAATATCACCGTGCCATCTAAAGGGTGCCGGAAAGTGTATCGTGTAGGCCTAGCTCACGAGATTGCGGATGATGTCGCGTCTAAGTTTAAGAATGGCCTAAAATTGCAGGGTGAGCAAAAAATTACCTTGCCAGCTACGCTGGAGATAATTGCGCCCAAAGAAGTGCTGTTAACCATTACCGAGGGCAAGTTTCACCAGGTTAAGCGGATGTTGGCTGCTGTTGGTAACCGCGTGGTTTCGCTTCATCGTGAGGCAATTGGCAATGTTTCTCTTGATGTTGATGTCGGGCAATGGCGTTATTTAACTCGGAATGAAATTCAGTCTTTTTCTAAGTAAATTAAGGGCTAAAAACGGCGTGTCACAACAGTTACAAGCACACTTTCAATGGGTAAAATTTACGACTTGTGTCGACACTGATTCGAGTTCTGGGCCTTGGCGCTACTTCTACTTCTACTTCTACTTTTATTTTCACATCTGCTAGGGTGCCTGCTCCGGCCTTACTTTTTTACGGTAATAATCTAAGTTTTGAATGATTTCTTGGTGTTTGCCGGACGCCTTGAGTTTTTCTAAGCCAATTGAAAACTCTCTTTCTAAGCGCTTGCCTCGATCTGTCTTCCTTGAAAATAGTATGAAAAACGAACTGTCGTCGCTCACTTTTGGGTGGAACACAAAGCGATTCTTGGCTCTGGCATCAAATAAGCTGTCTACGAGGTAAGTGCCAACCACTTTTGATGTGCGATAAACATCGATTCTGCCGGCCAGTAGTTTTTTAAAATTTGATTCTTCGGTAACTTCTGTTTCGGCTTTGATGCCCAGCTTGGTGTAGAACTCTTGGGTTCGGGTAAACCCCACCGTAACGCCAAATTTATATTTTCGAAGA
>Ga0105357_10001590_pt1 | contig 12144 bp, 10 predicted proteins | sample GOMGulsemesocosm_4_FD_83660 | JGI IMG/M metagenome (GOLD analysis project Ga0105357, IMG submission 83660) | Methane-oxidizing microbial communities from mesocosms in the Gulf of Mexico - GOM15B Gulf of Mexico | ecosystem: Environmental > Aquatic > Marine > Cold seeps | place: USA: Gulf of...
CGAGCCCAGGCAACTGCTGGAGAAGTATCGCGAGGTGTGGGCCCGCCAGATGGTCACAGCCGGCGCCGTGCCGGGGCCGATCGTCAACGAGTAATCGCAGCAAATAGCGCAACAGTTTGTTTCCCGGGGTATTGCTCCCGCACAGTTGGTTCCACTGCTATGCTGTTCGGGTTAATTTCCATGCAACTGTATGGTGCTGACCGATTTGCCGCTGAGGTAGGGTAAAAAGGCATGCAGGAGACCCGAGATGAGCAGCCTTTTATACCAGCAGATCGCCCGGCAGCTGGCCGATGACATACGCAAGGGCTTCTACCAGCCCGGCGAGCGTATTCCCTCTGTTCGCAAGCTGAGTACCCAGAAAGGCGTTAGCCACGCGACCGTCCTGCATGCCTATGCCACCCTGGAAGACCAGGGCCTGATTCGCGCACGGCCACAGTCGGGTTATTTTGTTCACAATACTCCGGCACTGACCGCACCCACGCCGCCTATCGCCAGGGTGGAACAACCCTATGCCGTTACCCGCAGCGGCATCATCAGCGAGATCCTGCACCAGTCACGCCGTGAAGGCGTTATTCCCCTTGGGGCGGCGGTACCCTCGAGTCAGTACCTGCCGCTACGTGCACTGCATCAGCAGATGAGCAAGGTTACCCGCTTCCATAGTCAGCGGGCGTACAGCTATATCTTCAGCCCTGGCTACGAGCCCCTGCGCCGGCAAATCGCTATCCGCATGCGTGACGCTGGGGCAATTGTTGATCCTTCGGAAATTGTGATCACCAACGGTTGCGTCGAAGCCATCCAGCTCTGTTTGCGTAGCGTGACCAACCCTGGAGACCTGATCGCGACAGAGGCCCCGAGTTATTACGGTCTTGTGCAGCTCTGCGAGCTGTTGGGACTGAAAGTAATCGAGATTCCGACCGATCCCGATAGTGGCTTGAGTCTGGAGTCGCTGGAGAAGGCGGCGGACAAATGGCCAATCAAGGCGCTGGTGCTCACTGCCCGCGCGGGTAACCCGATGGGCGCCACCATGCCCGAAGACCGTCAGCGCAAATTGGTTGCGATGATGGCCCAGCGCGGTCTGCCGATTATTGAAGACGACATTTACGGCGAACTGATGTTCGAGCCCGGCCGTTCCAAGGCGCTAAAGGCCTTCGACTGCTCGGATACCGTGATGTATTGCTCGAGTTTTTCCAAAACCATCTCGCCGGGTGTGCGCACCGGCTGGGTGATTGCTGGCCGGCATCAGAATCAGATCGAGAAGCTGCAGACCTTCACCACGTTGTCGGCGTGCAGTGTGAGTCAGATGTCGGTCGCCGCTTATCTGGAGAACGGCGGCTACGATCGGCATCTGCGCTATCTGCGTCAGGAATACCGCAAGAATCTGAGCAGCTTTCAGCTGGCAGTTCAGCAGTACTTTCCGGAAGGCACGCAGATCACCCGGCCAGCGGGCGGTTTTATCCTGTGGATCAGTCTGCCAGGTGGGATCGATGCGCAGCGTCTGTTCGAGCAGGCCCTGGAGCACAACATTAGCATCGCGCCCGGAGCGGTGTTCAGTCATTCGGAGCAGTTCAACCATTGCCTGCGGTTGAACTGCGGTGTGCCCTGGAACCGGGAGACAGAGAGGGCGGTGATGACGCTTGGGGTGTTGGCCAATGGTTTATTCAGGAAAACCAATGTCTTGGAAGAAGTTGGTGAGGAAGTAGCTTAGGTATATAAGTTCCGCATCTGTGTGTGCTGAGCGCTTCCCGGCGGGGCCGCCGGTCCTACCAAATCGGGTCCGGTGCCAGCGTAGGCTGCGGTGGAAGCGCCGGCCCCGTCGCGAAAGGCTACCGGGCTGCCAGAATTGCCCTGGCAACCCTGGAGCCATTCTCCCGCCCCAGCACCTGACTGATCCGCGCGCCCGCATCGACCAGCAGATTCAAGTCGATACCGGTCTGGACACCTAATCCATCGAGCATGTAAAGCACATCTTCGGTAGCTACGTTGCCAGTGGCGCCCTTGGCATAGGGACAACCGCCCAGCCCGGCGACCGAGCTGTCGAACACCGCCACACCCTCAAGCAGGCTGGCATAGATGTTGGCCAGCGCTTGGCCGTAGGTGTCATGGAAGTGCCCGGCCAGTTGCGTGCGGGGCACGAACTCGGCCACTCGATCTATCATGGCTCGGGTCGCGCCCGGTGTGCCGGTGCCGATTGTGTCACCGAGTGACACTTCATAGCAGCCCATCTGGTGCAGTTCACGGGCGACGATGGCTACCTGGTCTGCGGTCACTTCGCCTTGGTAGGGGCAGCCGAGCACGCAGGAGATGTAACCTCGAACCCTCACGTCTGCGGCTCGAGCGGCTTCAAGCACCGGGGCGAAGCGCTCGATACTCTCGGCGATCGAACAGTTGATGTTGCGTTGGGAGAACGCTTCGGAGGCGGCTGCGAACACTGCTACTTCGCGCACGCCCGCCGCGAGAGCCGCTTCCAGGCCCTTGATGTTTGGCGTCAGGGCTGAATAACTCACACCCGACTGCTGCTTGATCCCTGCAAAAACATCGGCCGAGCCGGCCATCTGCGGGACCCATTTGGGTGAAACAAAACTGCCGACTTCGATGTGCGTCAGGCCGGCGGCGCTAAGGTCGTCGACCAGGCGCACCTTGTCAGCTACGGCGATAGGTTGCGACTCGTTCTGCAGCCCATCGCGCGGGCCGACGTCGACCAGGCGTACTGATTGCGGCAAACTCATTATGCTTCCTCCAGTTCTACCAGCAGCGCGCCTTCTGAGACCAGATCGCCCTCTGCACAAAACAATGCAGTTACTTTACCCGCATGGGGCGCACGAATGCTGTGTTCCATTTTCATCGCCTCGACCACCAGCAATGGGGCGCCTGCCTCAACTTGATCCCCGGCGCTGACCAGCAGTCTGACAATGCTACCGTTCATGGGAGCCTGCAAGCCGCCGGCATGTTGTGCCTGACTTGCGCGGCTGATGGGGTCGACTTTTTCGACCCGCTGCCATTGGTTCTGCCAGTGCAGGAACAGCGCCTGGTCACGGATGATAGCCGGGTAGCGGCGGAGCACTCCGTCCTGCAGCGAATGTATCTGCTGGGCCTCGGGATCATGGCTGAAGCCATCGAGGTCCAGTTTTTCAAGTTGCCTCTCGTCCTGGCCGGCCTGAAGATGTAGCCGGCTGGACCGCGGTTGTGCGCTGCGCCAACCGCGTTGCAGGGTGCTCCAGGGCGAATGCCTATCCTCGGTCGGGCTGCTCATGGGCTGGCACAGTAACCATGCTGCGCCTGCCAACTGCCAGAAATCCTCACCGAGGGGCGCTTTGGCCGGCAGCAGGGCCTCAGCGTGACGTGGTATGAAGCCGGTATCCAGCTCGGCACGGGCAAAGGCTGGATGATCGATAATTCGATTCAGGAACGCCAGGTTGGTCTGCACGCCGGCGATGGCCGTTTCTCGGAGCATCGTGGCGAGTCTGAGACGAGCTTCTTCCCGCGTCTCGCCCCAGGCAATGACTTTGGCCAACATCGGATCGTAGAAAGGCGAGACCTCGTCCCCCTCGGCCACGCCGCCATCCATCCGTCGGCCAGGGCCCGGCTGCGGTTCGCGGTAGAGGTGCAGGGTGCCGCTGGCCGGCAGGAATTCCTGCAGCGGATCTTCCGCATAGAGGCGGGCCTCGATGGCATGACCGCGAAGCGGTACTTCGTTCTGGCTCAAGGGCAGGGGCTCGCCCTGGGCAATCTTCAGTTGCCAGGCGACCAGGTCCTGTCCGGTTATGGCTTCGGTAACCGGATGCTCTACCTGCAGGCGGGTGTTCATTTCCATGAAATAGAAGCGGTCCTGCTCGTCGAGCAGGAATTCCACGGTGCCTGCGCCCACGTAGTCGATAGCGCGGGCAGCCTGCACTGCGGCATCGCCCATGGCCTGGCGCAGTTGGGCAGACAAGCCGGGGGCAGGGGCTTCCTCGATGACTTTCTGGTGACGGCGTTGGATCGAACAGTCGCGCTCATTCAGATGGATGCATCGGCCGTGCTGATCGGCGAACACCTGAATTTCAATATGCCGTGGCCGCGCCAGGTAGCGCTCGACCAACATGCGCCCATCACCAAACGCTGCCCTGGCCTCACGCTGCGCGGAGGCTAGCGCCTCAGGCAGGTCGTTCTCACGCTCTACCACTTTCATTCCCTTGCCGCCGCCGCCAGCTACTGCCTTGAGCAGGACCGGGTAACCAATGCGCCCGGCCTCGCTGAGGAAAATATCCAGGCTTTGGTCGTCGCCGTGATAGCCAGGGACCAGCGGCACCCCGGCGGCTTCCATCAGCGCCTTGGCGGCGGATTTGCTGCCCATGGCGTCGATGGCGCTGGCCGGCGGGCCAATGAATATCAACCCGGCCGCCTCGCAGGCGCGGGCGAAGTCGGCGTTCTCGGATAGAAAGCCATAACCGGGGTGGATCGCCTGGGCACCGCTGCTTCTTGCCGCAGCCAGGATCAGGTCACCGCGCAGGTAGCTGTCAGCCGGTTTGGTCCCACCCAGATTGACCGCCATATCGGCTTCGTGCACGTGGCGGGCATTGCGATCGATCTCGCTGTGTACCGCCACGGTACGGATACCCAACTCACGGGCAGTGCGCATGATCCGGCAGGCAATCTCGCCGCGGTTGGCAACCAACAGACAACTGATCACTGCCTCGGCTGCAGATCGGGTAGCGGTCATGTCACTGCTCCTGCCAGGCTGGCTTGCGCTTTTCAAGGAAAGCGCCAAGCCCTTCCTGGCCTTCGGCACTGACGCGCACGCGAGCGATAGCCGCTTCTGTGTAGCGGCGCAGCGCCGGAGTCAGCTCGGCATGTTTGACTTCCTGCAGCAGCGCCTTGGTGGCACGCATGGCCGCTGGGCTGTTGAGCAGCAGGTTGTCGACCCATTCGGTTAACGCCTGCTCGAGTACCTGACTCGGGTAGCATGCCGCGAGCAGGCCTAGACGGTGAGCCTCGCTGCCGTCAAAGCGCTCTGCGGTGAGAGCAAAGCGCCGTGTGGCTCGCTCCCCAATGGCCTTGACCACGTATGGACTGATCACGGCAGGCAGAATGCCGATACGAACTTCCGAGAGGCTGAACAGACTGTCTTCGGCGCCGATGGCCATGTCGCAGCAACTGATCAGACCCAGGGCGCCACCGAACGCAGCGCCCTGAACCACTGCCAGGGTTGGCAGTTTGAGCTGATACAGGCTGGCCATGACCTGGGCCAGTTCGCGGGCGTCGTTGAGGTTGGCGTTGTAGTCGAGCTTTGCGCTTTCCTGCATCCAGGTCAGATCTGCACCGGCAGAAAAATGCTTGCCACGTCCGCGCAGCACCAGGAACCGCAGTTCCGATCGTGACTCGATCTCATCGAAGGCCAGGAGCAGTTCGCGGATCATCTCGGCGTTAAAGGCGTTGTTCTTTTCCGGCCGGTTCAACCACAGGGTGGCGACACCGTTTGCGGAAAATTCGAGCTGTAGGGTTTTGAAGTCGGGCATATAGGTCTCGGTGAGATACTGATTCTCAAATTCGGGCTGGAAGCTTGAAGCTTGAAGCTGGAAGTCAAACCCTTGCCACGCAATTGGTACCAGCCATGATCGTTTGCTTCCAGCTTCCAGCTTCCAGCTTCCAGCTTCCAGCTTCCAGCTTCCAGCTTGGCGCGGAGCGCCACTTACATCCTGAACACCCCAAACCGGCTTGGCTCGATTGGCGCATTCAGTGCGGCCGATATGGCCAGACCCAGCACGTCGCGCGTCTGCGCCGGATCGATCACGCCATCGTCCCATAGCCGCGCGCTGGAGTAATATGGATGGCCCTGGTGCTCGTACTGGTCGAGTATCGGCTGGCGCAATGCCTGTTCCTGCTCGGCAGTGAATGCCTCGCCGCCACGTTCTGCCTGTTCGTGTTTTACCTGTACCAGCACACCAGCTGCCTGCTCACCACCCATCACCGAGATGCGCGCGTTGGGCCACATCCACAGCAGGCGTGGCTCGTAGGCGCGCCCGCACATGCCGTAGTTGCCCGCGCCAAAGCTGCCGCCGATGATCACCGTGAACTTGGGCACGCGGGCGCATGCGACAGCAGTTACCAGCTTGGCGCCATGCTTGGCAATTCCGCCGGCCTCGTACTTCTGACCGACCATGAAACCGGTGATATTTTGCAGGAACACCAGCGGTATACCGCGCTGGCAGGCCAGTTCGATGAAATGCGCGCCTTTTTGCGCTGACTCGCCAAACAGCACCCCATTATTGGCGATGATCGCCACCGGGTAACCATGCAGATGGGCAAAGCCGCAGACCAGGGAGCTGCCGTAGAGTGCCTTGAACTCGTCGAACACCGAATCATCAACCAGCCGCGCGATAACTTCGCGCACGTCATAGGGTTGTTTCGGGTCGGCCGGGACGATGCCGTACAGGTCAGTGGCGGGGTAGCGGGGCGGCAATACCGACCTGCACTGAAGCTGGCCTGCCTTGCGCCAGTTCAGGTTGGCGATGCAGCGTCGCGCAATCGCCAGGGCGTGTTCATCGTCCTCGGCATAATGGTCGGCTACGCCGGAGGTCTTGCAGTGCACGTCGGCACCGCCCAGGTCTTCGGCACTGACCACTTCACCGGTAGCAGCCTTGACCAATGGCGGACCGGCGAGAAAGATGGTCGCCTGCTCGCGCACCATAATGGCTTCGTCAGCCATCGCCGGCACGTAGGCGCCGCCGGCTGTGCAGGAGCCCATTACTACGGCAATCTGCGGAATACCCTTGGCGCTCATGTTTGCCTGGTTGTAGAAGATCCGGCCAAAATGCTCGCGATCGGGAAATACCTCGTCCTGGCGTGGCAGGTTGGCGCCACCGGAGTCGACCAGGTAAATACTAGGCAGCCGATTCTGCTCGGCGATAGTCTGGGCGCGCAGATGCTTTTTCACTGTCAGCGGATAGTAGGAGCCGCCTTTGACTGTCGCATCGTTCGCGACAATCATGCACTCAACGCCTTCAACCCGGCCGATACCGGCTATCAGGCCTCCGGCAGGTACGTCCTCGCCGTACACCTGGTGGGCTGTGAGCTGACCGATTTCCAGAAACGCTGAGCCGGGATCGAGCAGGGCGTCGATCCGCTGGCGTGGCAGCAGCTTGCCACGGGAAAGATGGCGTTGCTGCGCCTTTTCACCGCCTCCCTGGCTGATGCTGGCAAGCAACTGGTGCAAATCGTCCACCAGACGGCGCATGGCATCGGTGTTGCGGGTGAACTCGGGGGAGCTGGTATGGATCTGGGAACTCAAAATACCCATTGCGTACCTCCGGGGCTTGAAGCGAGAAGCTTGCAGCTGGAAGTAAACCCTGCGCTGTTTCGAGCTTTCAGCTTTAAGCTTCGAGCTTGTTTACCGCGTTTCATTGAACAGCTCCCGCCCAATCAGCATCCTGCGGATCTCGCTGGTGCCCGCACCAATTTCATAGAGCTTGGCGTCGCGCAGCAGGCGACCGGTGGGGTAGTCGTTGATGTAACCGTTACCGCCGAGGATCTGGATGGCATCGAGAGCCATCTGGGTGGCACGCTCGGCGGTGTAAAGGATCACGCCTGCGGCGTCCTTGCGGGTAGCTTCGCCGCGGTCGCAGGCCTGAGCTACCGCATAGAGGTAAGCGCGGCTGGCATTGAGCTGGGTATACATGTCGGCCACCTTGCCCTGAATCAGCTGGAACTCACCGATGCTCTGGCCAAACTGTTTGCGGTCATGGATATAGGGGACGACCTGGTCAAGACAGGCCTGCATGATGCCGATCGGGCCGCCGGCCAATACCACCCGCTCGAAATCCAGCCCGCTCATCAGTACCTTTACGCCGGAGTTGAGCCCGCCGAGTATGTTTTCTGCAGGCACCTCGACGTTGTCGAATATCAGCTCGCAGGTGTTGGAACCACGCATGCCCAGCTTGTCTAGTTTCGGCCCGCGGGAAAAGCCTTTCCAGTCCCGCTCGACGATGAATGCTGTGATGCCATGGGGGCCTTTTTCCGGTTCGGTCTTGGCATAGATCACATAGACATCGGCGTCAGGACCGTTGGTGATCCACATTTTGGTGCCGTTGAGCAGGTACTGGTCGCCCCGTTTGTCGGCCCGTAGCTTCATGCTGACCACATCCGAGCCGGCATTGGGTTCGCTCATCGCCAGCGCCCCGATATGCTCGCCGCTAATGAGTTTGGGCAAGTATTTCGCTTTTTGCAGCAGGCTGCCGTTGCGGTTGATCTGATTGACACAGAGATTGGAATGGGCGCCGTAGGACAGGCCGACCGAGGCCGAGGCGCGGCTGATTTCTTCAATGGCTACCACGTGGGCCAGATAGCCCAGGCCGGCGCCGCCATATTCCTCCGGCACCGTAACGCCGAGCAAACCCAGGTCACCAAAACGACGCCACATCTCGTTGGGAAACTGGTTGTCCCGGTCGATGCTGGCTGCACGGGGCGCAAGCTCTGCGTCGCAAAAGCTGCGCACCTGTTCGCGCAGCATGTCGATGGTCTCACCCAGGGCGAAGTTCAGAGAGGTGTAATGCATGTCATCACCTTTTATTTTTGTAGTCGATGCTCAGGCGCCGATGGGGCGTCCGGATTGGGTTCTGGCGAGTGCGGCGTGACAACGCTCTTCGGCGGTGTCGAGCTCGATCTGCATCTGCTGGATATCGAGTATTTGTTGTTCTAGCTGCGCACGGCGTTCGGCGATTTTGCCAAGCATGGTCTGCAGCTGTTTTTGATTACCACCCATGGGGTCGTACAGGCTTATCAGTTCGCGGCACTCGGCGAGAGAAAAGCCGATTCGCTTGCCGCGCAGGATGAGCTTGAGACTGACCTTGTCGCGGGCTGAGTAAATGCGTTCCTGGCCCCGGCGTTCGGGACTCAGCAGTCCCTGCTCCTCATAGAAGCGTATGGCTCGTGTGGTGATGTCGAGCTCGCGGGCCAGATCGGAAATAGAATAGGTTTGCGACTGCATGGAGCGCTCCTGCTTTAACCTTTACGTTAACGTAAAGCTGAAGCGCAAGACTGTCAATCCTTGTTGCGGGGAGAGATAACACGGATAGGGAGGAAGCGTGCCCCGGTGCCAGCTGCACCGGGGCCGAAAACGCAATCAGTGGGCGTGGTTTAGCGCTACAGCGGCGTCTCGTTCCTTGTTCATCTTGCGTTCCAACTGTTGCGAAAGCTCGATGATCTGCTCGCGCATCCAGCGGTTGGCTGGGTCCTGGTCGGTACTTTCGTGCCAGAAGAGGTGCGTTTCGATAGGCGGGACGTCATCGATTGGCAGGTCGAAGTAGTGCAAATTGTGCCGACGAGCAAAGCGCTCGGGAACGGTCATGACCATGTCGGTTGAGTCCAGCACCAGCGGCGCCATCTGATAATGCTGTGAGCGTAGCACTACGCGGCGCTGGATACCGATCTTGCCAAGCGCGAGATCAACGTGTCCCAGGCCATTACGCCGGCTCGAGATGTGAATGTGTGATTGCGCCAGGTAGTCATCCAGCGTGAGCTTGCTCTTGCTGGCGAGCGGGTGATCCTTGCGCATGACACAGACGTAGCGGTCGCCGAACAACTTCACGTGGCGAACCTGGGTGTCGGTGTTCAGCGGTGCGTCAATGGCAAAATCCAGACGGCCTGCGGCCAGTTCCTTGGTAGTTTCGCGGCGTTTGGTGAGGAAACTGTCAATGTTGATATTGACTGCCAGCCGACGGATGCGCGATGCCAGGCTGGGCAGAATCACCGCCTCGGACAGGTCGGTCATGCTGATACGGTAAGTCTTGGTGGCTTCGTCGGGATTGAAGCTGCGGCTTTCCTGCACGGAGACGCGGAGCAGCTGCAATGCGTGTCTCACTGGGGTGATAATATTCTGCGCCATGGGCGTGGGCACCATGCCCTGCGCCGTGCGCACAAACAACGGATCGTTGAAGGTTTCGCGCAGGCGGGCGAGGGCGTTGCTCACCGCAGGCTGAGTGATACCAACGATTTGACCGGCGCGGGTCAGGTTGGCTTCGGTATAAATGGCATCGAACACAATGAACAGGTTCAAGTCGACTTTACTGAGGTTCATCGCAACATCATCCTTTCCTTCGTAGGGCTTGGCACGGAGTGACTCAAGACGAGACATCACCGAGGCATCATAAGCGAAGTATATATTGCTTATGAATGTTTATACACGCGGAAAATAGGTTAGATAAATCGATTCGCCTCATCTAGCATCGTTGTTGTCGCTAACACATAGTCACCAAAAAAGGCACGCAACTATGGATTTCGGATACTCCCCCAAGGTCAAAGATCTGCGCGAACGCGTTGATGCATTCATGCAGGAACACGTGTTCCCGGCCGAGCACATCTTCCACCAGCAGGTTAACGAAGGTGATCGCTGGCAGCCCACCGCCATCGTCGAAGAGCTGAAGGTCAAGGCCCGTGCTGCTGGTCTGTGGAACCTGTTCCTGCCGGAGTCCGAATTGGGCGCTGGCTTGACCAACCTTGAATACGCACCCCTGGCCGAGCTGATGGGTCGTTCGGGTCTGGCCTCCGAAGCGTTCAATTGCAGCGCGCCGGACACCGGCAACATGGAAACCATCGTACGTTACGGTAACGAAGAGCAGAAAGAACGCTGGGTCAAGCCGCTGTTGGCCGGCGAAATCCGTTCCTGCTTCGGCATGACCGAGCCGGGTGTTGCATCGTCGGATGCCACCAACATGCAGGCCAATGCCCGCCGCGAAGGCGATGAGTGGGTCATCAACGGTCGTAAGTGGTGGACTTCCGGTGCCTGCGATCCGCGCTGTAAGATCATGATCTTCATGGGTCTGACCAACCCGGATGCGCCGCGTCACCAGCAGCACTCCATGATTCTGGTGCCGATGGACTCCCCCGGCCTGAAAGTCATCCGTCCATTGCCGGTATTTGGCTACGACGATGCGCCCCACGGCCATGCCGAAGTCACGCTGGACAACGTCCGTGTACCCTACGAGAACGTACTGCTGGGTGAAGGCCGCGGTTTCGAAATCGCACAAGGTCGTCTCGGGCCAGGCCGTATTCACCACTGCATGCGTTCCATCGGTGCTGCCGAGCGCGCACTGGAGCTGATGTGCAAGCGTTCCGTCGAGCGTGAAGCATTCGGTAAGCGTCTGGCGCAGCTGGGTGGCAACATCGACCTGATTGCAGAGTCACGCATCGAGATCAACCAGGCTCGCCTGTTGACCCTGAACGCCGCTTACATGATGGATACCGTCGGTAACAAGATCGCCAAGAGCGAAATTGCCCAGATCAAGGTGGTTGCCCCGAACGTCGCGCTGCGCGTGATTGATCGTGCAATCCAGATGCACGGCGGTGCAGGCGTATCGGAAGATACTCCGCTGGCCCACATGTATGCCATGCAGCGTACGCTGCGTCTGGCTGACGGCCCGGATGAAGTACACCGTGCTGCCATCGGCAAGATCGAGTTGGGTCAGTACATGAAGCGTTAAGCTTCGACTGAGCTGATGCGAAACGAAAAAACCGCTCCTGGTGAGCGGTTTTTTCTTGCCCGGACGGTGCTGGTTGAGCCGTTACACACGCGACAACGCCCACCCGTGTTAGCGGGTGCGCATATGGGATGTAGCTTGGGCGTTGGCCGGAGCGGCCGGACGGCCGGGAACAGCGTCCCGGTTTAACGAGCGCGGTAGGTAATGCGACCCTTGGTCAGGTCGTAGGGCGTCAACTCGACGCGTACCTTGTCACCGGTCAGAATGCGGATGTAGTTCTTGCGCATTTTGCCTGAAATGTGGGCAGTAACAACGTGACCGTTTTCCAGTTCAACGCGAAACATGGTGTTCGGCAGGGTGTCAACAATGGTGCCTTCCATTTCAATACTGTCTTCTTTCGCCATTAAGCAAAGGCCTCTCAAATTTCGGAATATCAGCGCAGCACTAATGCAGTGCTCGCAAAAAAGGTGAGCAATTGTGCCTGAAAACCGCCCAACAGCCAAGTTGGATCGCCGTTTTTTAACGAACCTGCCCACAATAGACCCAGTTTGCCAGCCTATTGTTGCAATGCATCGCCACCTAGTTGATGCGGACCCAGCGCTGATTCACCAGCATCTCCAGGGGACGGTACTCGGTTTTGTAGCTCATCTTGCGACAGTTCTTGATCCAGTAGCCGAGATAGACAGCCTCCATC
>Ga0105357_10001591_pt1 | contig 12142 bp, 8 predicted proteins | sample GOMGulsemesocosm_4_FD_83660 | JGI IMG/M metagenome (GOLD analysis project Ga0105357, IMG submission 83660) | Methane-oxidizing microbial communities from mesocosms in the Gulf of Mexico - GOM15B Gulf of Mexico | ecosystem: Environmental > Aquatic > Marine > Cold seeps | place: USA: Gulf of...
ATATGCTTAACCACTTGGCGTTCAGTTTCTGCTAGAAAGCCTAGGCTCCATTTATCGCCTGCCAGCCCAGCGGTTGCACCAATGGCTAACGAGCCGGCATACCAAATAGGGTCGAAAATACTGGTTTGTTGACCAAGCTCAGTCACGCGTTTTTTGCACCAAGCAAGATGGTCATTCTCTTCTTCTGCAGCGTGTTTTAGCTCTTCTTGCACGCCTTTGTCTTTTGCGGTTAACGATTGTCCTTGATAAAGGGCTTGTGCGGCAACTTCGCCTGCATGGTTAACGCGCATGAGTTGGGCTGAGAGCTTGGCTTCATCATCACTTAGCTCACTGTCGGTAGCCTTGTCTGCTGGGTTTTCTCGGCCAGTGGTTTTAGCGTGGCCAGTTAAGGTGCGCAGTACGCGATCAGCGTGATCAATAAGGGTGTCTGCAGGGGTGTACGCTCTGTTCATAATGCTACCTTCAGTTGTTGTGCCAGTAATGATACTGGATGTAGTACTTCGATGTTAAGCCCATCTTGCTTTAAGCCCGCGCGGATGTGCATAGCGCAGCCGATATTACTGCTCAGTAAGTATTGAGTGACTTGTTGCTTAACGGGTTTAAGTAGCTGTTCTCGTAAAAGATTTGCTGTTTCAGGATGTTCCAGCATATAGCTACCTGCTGCACCACAGCAGGCTTGCGAGTTATTAAAATTATTGATTTGAAAGCCGTCAATATGGTTCAGTAAGGCTGAGATATCTGCACCCTTAGATAAGCTGTTTTTAAGCGTGCAAGGCGTGTGTAGCCACGTGCTACTACTAAGTTCGGTAAAAGAGAGCTCAGGTAAATGCGGAGCAATAAAGTCAGAAATGTCGATAGTTTTTTTAGCAAGCGGACTGTCGTATTGAGCTAATCTACTTCCGCAACCGCTCGCAACGGTGATGATGGCGGTGTAAGCGGCGCTAGAGAAGGCGGTGTTATTCTGTTGAGCTAATTTAGCTGCCTTTGCTTTCTTGCCCGCATGTAAATCTATCGCGCCACAGCAGCCTTGTTTAGTTGGAATGCTAACGTCAAAGCCACAGTGTTGCAGCATGAAAATAGCATCGTGTAAGGTTTTTTTATCGAATACTTCGCTAGCACAGCCAGTAAATAAGGCGACTTGTCCGCGCTTAATTGAGCCTAGTGCTGGGTAGCTATTGTGGAGGCGTTGCTGGTTAGCTTTATCGGACAAGTAATTATTACTAGGGATGGGTAATTTATTCAGCCCAGTTGTTTGATATAAGCTGACTAATTTCCCCATTGCTTTACGGTGTTTTCCAGTTAGAGTATTAAGGGTGAATGTTTCTAATGAATTGAGTTTGTTGTTATCCGTGCTTGAGGCTGTTTCTGCACGAAAGTCATTTAATAGCCGAGTGTAGGGTACTTGTGCTGGGCACATGGCCTCGCAAGCGCCGCAGCTTAGGCAATTATTAATATGCTCGTTTAAGGTGGCAGATAGTTCTAACTGTCCCTCGTTCCAGCCTTGCATTAGTGCTAAACGCCCACGGGGTGATTCGCTTTCTTTTTTGGTAAGCGTATAGGTTGGGCAATGCGGCAAGCACAAGCCACATTTAACGCATTGGTCGGTATCAGAAAGGTTGATTCGTATTGTCAATGTAATAAAATAGGCAAAGTTATTAAAAATTCTTTATAATTAAAAATTATATGTTCTAGTTAAAAGAGTGAGATATGGTTATAAGCGAAAAGCGTTTGACGCATCTAAAACGATTAGAGGCAGAGTCTATACACATTATACGGGAAGTGTTGGCGGAGTTTGACAATCCGGCCATGCTTTATAGCGTGGGTAAAGACTCGTCGGTGATGTTGCACCTAGCACAAAAGGCGTTTTATCCTGCGAAGCCACCGTTTCCATTGGTGCATGTTGATACGCAATGGAAATTCAAGGAAATGATTGAATTTCGTGATAAGCGTGCTGAAGAGGTGGGCATGGAGCTATTGGTCTACATCAACCCCAAAGGTGAAGAGCAATGCATCTCGCCGTTTGAGCACGGCTCGGCCATGCATACCGATATTATGAAAACAGAGGGCTTACGCCAAATGTTGGATAAATATAAGTATGATGCAGTATTTGGTGGCGCTAGGCGCGATGAGGAAAAATCGCGTGCAAAAGAACGTATTTACTCGTTTCGCGATAAAAACCATCGTTGGGATCCTAAAGCGCAGCGTCCGGAACTTTGGGATATTTATAATGGCCGCCATCAGCAAGGTGAATCTATTCGCGTATTTCCCTTGTCGAACTGGACTGAGTTAGATATTTGGCAGTACATCTATCTCGAAGGCATTCCTATTCCTGATTTGTATTTTGCTAAAGAGCGCCCAGTGGTTGAATATGGTGGTACTAAAATTATGGTGGATGATGAGCGTATGCCTGAAAAGCTACGGGCAACGGCTGTGATGGAAAAAGTACGTTTTAGAACCTTAGGTTGTTACCCTTTAACCGGCGCGGTTTCCTCAACAGCAGAAACGTTACCGGAAATTATTCAAGAAATGTTGCTAACCAAAGTGTCTGAGCGTCAGGGTCGATTAATTGACCACGATGAGTCAGGTTCGATGGAGAAGAAAAAAATGGAAGGGTATTTCTAATGGCTATTGAGCAAAACAACCTGATTGAGTCGGATATTGAGGCGTACCTGAAGCAGCATGAAAACAAAGAATTATTGCGCTTTATTACTTGCGGTAGCGTGGACGATGGAAAAAGCACCTTAATTGGTCGTTTATTGCATGACAGTAAAATGATTTTTGAAGATCAACTGGCAGCGATTAATAAGGACTCAAAGAAGCACGGAACGACAGGCGAAGCGATTGATTTAGCTTTATTGGTTGACGGTTTGCAATCTGAAAGAGAGCAAGGCATTACCATTGATGTGGCGTATCGTTTTTTTGCCACCGATAAGCGTAAATTTATCATTGCCGATACACCGGGGCATGAGCAGTACACAAGAAATATGGCAACAGGTGCATCTACGGCAGACCTAGCTATTATATTGATTGATGCGCGTTATGGCGTGCAAACCCAAACGCGTCGCCACAGCTATATCACCAGCTTGTTGGGTATAAAGCATATTGTTGTTGCGATAAATAAAATGGACTTGGTTGAGTTCAGTGAGCAGCGCTTCAACGAAATTAAAGAAGAGTATCTTACGTTCGCTGCATCCATTGGCATCGACGCACCGGTGTTTATCCCCGTGTCTGCACTCACTGGTGATAACGTTGTGAATGCCAGTGAGCATATGACATGGTATGCCGCTGCACCACTCATGGCGCAGCTAGATAATATCCCACTGAAAGATACTGTTAATATAGAAAATTTCCGTTTCCCCGTGCAGTATGTAAACCGGCCTCATCTGGATTTTAGAGGGTTTTGCGGCACTATCGCGGCAGGCAGTATTAAAGTGGGCGATAGCGTTACCGTATTGCCGTCACAAAAAACATCCGTTGTGAAACAAGTTATTCAACCGGCGGTAAGTATCGACAGTATGCAATGCGAAGAAGCATTTGCACCCATGGCGATTACCCTAACACTTGAAGATGAAGTGGATGTAAGCCGTGGCGATATGATCGTGAAAAGCGATGATTTGCCTGAGCTATCGGATCAATTTGACGTGACCTTGGTGTGGATGAATGAAGCTGCTATGCAGCCCGGTGCCGATTATTTAATAAAACGAGGCGCTAATGTTATTACTGGTCGATTTAGCAGCATCGACCATAAGGTTGACGTTAATACATTAGAAGAAATACCTGCCGATGAATTGCAGTTAAACGAAATAGCGCACTGTCAATTATCCTTAAACCAAGTAATAGCCTTCGATGCCTATGCTGATATTAAAGGTACAGGTAGCTTTATCGTGATCGATAAATACAGTCATGCAACATTGGCAGCGGGCATGATTAATGGCAAATCAGCGCGGGCAGCAGAGTCATCATTGAGGCGAGAATACAGCGCTTTTGAAAAAGACATGAATGCATTGGTTAGGCAGCACTTTCCAGAATGGGGTTGCCGAGCGATAGACGAATTATAAAACAAAAACCCCTCAGTCCACCGTTGGTGCTGAGGTACGAGGCCCAATAACTAAGTTATTCAAACTTAATTTACTCCCCTTATGTCATATTTTAAGCAACATGTATTCTTTTGCACTAATGCCGGAAGTGATGACCGAAGCTCTTGCCAAGACCATAGTGCGCAAGAGCTTCGATATTATTTAAAAAAGCGAGTTAAAGAAGAAAGGCTAGCTGGTCGTGGTGGCGTAAGGGTTAATAATGCAGGTTGCTTAGGCCGCTGTGGTAAAGGCCCCGTCATTGTTATTTACCCTGATGAAATATGGTATCAGTACAACACAAAAGAAGACCTTGATGAGATTTTTGAGAAGCATATAAAAAATAATGAGCGAGTCGAGCGTTTATTGATTTAAGGGTTGGCTATGAAAGTTAGCGGTCAATAGGCTGACGTAGCTTGCAGGAAACGCAGTGGTGGCTTTGTGTCTTTGCAAGTGTAAGTAACTGTGCTTCTCGGAGCAGTAGTTACAAGGCTAGTTTTGGAATTAAGTGCAGGTAACAGGTATGTTATAATGCCACGTTTTAGGTCTATATTAAAGGTACTTTAGGATGGAAGAGGCTAAGAAGTCTGATTTGCAAGAGGCGCTATTGCTGTGTAGGAAGTCATTTATGACGGCAGGTTTCTTTAGCTTGTTCATTAATTTCCTTATGCTAGTGCCTGCAATTTATATGTTGCAATTATACGATCGCGTCATCACTAGTGGTAGTGAATCAACTTTATTGATGTTGACCCTTATCGTATTAGTTCTTTTTATCACCATGGGGCTATTAGAGTGGGCTCGTTCGCAAATATTAGTAAGAGTTAGTGCGCGTTTAGAAACTCTCTTGAGTGAGCGCCTTTACGGCGCGGCATTTAAGCAGGCTTTAAATAGTGGTGGTGCGAAAGCGAGCTCTCAGCCGATAGATGATTTAACTGGTTTGCGTCAGTTTCTAACGGGGAATGGTTTATTCGCTTTTTTTGATGCGCCTTGGTTACCTATTTATATTGCCGTTTTGTTCATGTTTCATATGTCATACGGTGTGATGGCTATTATCACGGTCATTATCTTGTCTGCTTTAGCAGTGCTGAATGAAAAGATGACAGGGAGCACCTTAAAGAAGGCAAACGAGCAATCTATAGTTGCTAGAGGGCTTATCAATAAAAACTTAAGAAACGCTGAAGTTGTTGAGTCAATGGGGATGCTTGAGGGGATTCGAACACGCTGGAAGGAAGGTGCGCAGCAAGTGTTAGTGTTACAAGCAAAAGCGAGTACTCGCGCTGGAGCGATAACATCTGTCTCAAAAACCTTTCGGATGTTAGCCCAATCAATGATTTTAGGGTTGGGGGCTTACTTGGCCTTGCAGCAAGAAATAACCCCAGGCTTAATGATTGCAGGCTCTATTTTATTGGGGCGAGCACTAGCACCGATTGATTTAATGATTTCATCATGGAAAGGCTTTATTGCTGCGAGAGGGCAATATGAGCGGTTGAATGATATTTTATTGAAGATTCCAGACGATCAAGAAAGAATGTCCTTGCCTGCACCCAGTGGATCCCTAGATGTGGCTGGCGTTATGGTTGCGCCACCAGGTACGCGCACACCGGTAGTCAGAGGGGTAACCTTTAAGCTTGCTGCGGGAGAGTCTTTGGGAATTATAGGCCCAAGTGCAGCAGGTAAATCGACACTGGCCCGCGCTTTATTAGGTATTTGGCCAACACTAAATGGGAAGGTAAGGCTCGATGGAGTTGATATCTTTGATTGGAATAGAAAGCAGCTAGGCCCGTATATCGGTTATTTGCCTCAAGATATAGAATTGTTTGATGGAACGATTGCAGAAAATATAGCGCGTTTTTCAAGTCTGAACTCAGAGAAGGTGGTTGATGCAGCTAAACTAGCAGGCGTGCATGAAACTATTCTTAGTTTACCTCAGGGTTACGATACCGTTATCGGCTCAACCGGTGGTGTATTATCGGGTGGCCAAAGGCAACGAATAGGTTTGGCTCGGGCAGTCTTTGACGACCCCAAGCTAATCCTCCTAGATGAGCCAAACTCCAATTTGGATAGCCACGGTGAGCAAGCACTTGCGAAAGCTCTGAGGGCCTTAAAGGCAAAAGGGGTGACAGTAATCGTTATCACCCATAGGCCTAGTGTGCTTAAAGAGTTGGATAAGCTATTGTTAATGGAAAGTGGTGCAATAAAAGCCTTTGGGCCGACAGTAAAAGTATTGCAAGAGCTAAATAAGCAAGCTGTAGCTTCACAGCCGGGAACGCAAAAAGCGGTTGCGCCTACTACTGTTCCGCCGGTACTTTAGAGATTATAGTTATGAGTCATATGGAAGAAAGTAGCGTTGAGCAGCAAGTAAAAGACATTGCCGACGATAGAGGCGTACAACGACTTGGTTATGCAGTGTTGTTTTTTACATTTGGAATATTAGGCGTTTGGTCGTTTGTAGCTCCGATAGATGGTGCGGCATTGGCGCAAGGCTATGTTGCGGTTAAGAATAACAGCAAATCTATCCAGCATCTCGAGGGTGGGATTGTAGAGTCTATAAATGTAGAGGAAGGAAGTGTAATTAAGCGAGGTGATGTATTGCTTAAGCTTGATACGACTCAAATAAAGGCACAGCAAGAAATATATAAAGGGCAGTATGTTATTGCTAAAAGCATTAAAGCCAGGCTACTTGCCGAACAGAAAAAACTAACTCAAATAGCATTCCCCGATGATTTACGGGAAGCGAACAATGACCGTGTAATCGAAGTGCTTAACGAGCAACGTGATATTTTTAATGCGCGGATGGCAAGTAGAGAGGGTGAAAGGCAGGTATTGGAGCAGCGCATCGAACAGCTCGATAGCAAATATAAGGGCATGCGAGGGCAAAAAAAGAGCAATCAAGCACTGTTGAAATCACTTTCAGAAGAAACTGAAGAGTTACACGAATTATTAAAAGAAGGCTTTGCTGATAAACGTATCTTGCGAGAAAAATTGCGAGAAATAATCAGGGTTGAAGGTGATGTGTCGGAGCTTACCGCAAGTTTGGCAGAAGTAGGTATTCAAAAAGGCGAAACAAAGCTACAAATCATCCAGCTTGAAAAAGATGCAAACAAAGAAATAGCGAACGAGCTAGCAGCGGTTAAGGCCGAGTTTTTTGATGTTTCAGAGCAACTGAGGGTGATCAATTCAAGCCTTGCTAGAACATCAATACAAGCACCCGTCAGTGGCACGGTGCTAAACCTAGAAGTGCATACAGAAGGCGGTGTGGTTGCCCCAGGCGCTACGCTACTAACAATAGTACCCGAAGGGCAAGAACTCACGATACTGGCAGAAGTGTCGCCAACGGATATAGACCGGCTTGTTATTGGTCAAGAAGCAGAAGTGCGTTTCAGTGCCTTTAATCAAAAAACGACACCAAAGCTTTTTGGCAAGGTGCTTAAACTTTCACCAGATCGGATCATCAATGAACAAACGGGAATGCCCTACTACTTGGCCGAAGTTATCTTATTACCGAGCAGTTTGAGTGATATTTCTGGGTTAGAGTTAATTCCCGGTATGCCGGTGGAGGTGTTAATAGGAACGGGCGAGAGAAGCTTGTTTGAATATCTTGCCAAGCCAGTTACCGACGCCTTTACGCGCTCTTTTTTGGAGGAATAGTGTGAGCTTGCGACTGAAAAAAAATATGGTGATCTTTTTGTGCTTATTTACTCAGGGAGTAGAGGCGCAAGACCTTTTTGAAACATACCGGCAAGTATTAAAGTCAGACCCACGGTTATTGATGGATTCCTTGAAGGTTGAGGTTGGTGTGGCGAGAGAAGATCAAAGCTTTGGGCAGCTATTGCCACAAGCTTCCTTTAGTAGTTCAGCGAATTCGAGTACAAGAAGAGCCGAGGGCTTCCCTATTGATCATTATTCTGGCCAACGTTATGTTTTTTCAGTTCGTCAGCCGTTGTTTGATATGCAAAAGTATAGTGCGTGGCAGCAGTCAAAGTCGGTGCAAGAGCAGTTTAAATATCAGTATGAATACACTCGCTCAACAGTGAGAATTGATACTGTTGAGCGGTACTTTGCGTTATTAAAAGCACGAAGCGACCTGACGATTATTAAAGAAGAAAAAGCGGCGGTAATTGGGAAAAAGAACCTAATTAGTGCTTTATATGAAAAACAATTAGTAAAGGTAACGGAATTATATGAAATAGTTGCTCGTTTAGACATATTGGAGGCTGAAGAAGTTGAAGCGGTAAGACTAAAGACGTTAGCAAAGGCTAATTTAAGTGAGTTAACCGGTGAGCCAGTTTATAAGCTCGCCGAATTAGCCAGCCAGCCAAGCACTGAAAAAAAATTAGGTAAAATTAATGATTATGTTGGTCTCTTAGGTGCGGGAAACGCCTCTTTGGTTGCATTGACTCAAGCGATTAAAGCAGCGCAGCAAAACGTAAAGCAGCAAAAGGCAGCGCATTACCCTGTAGTTGAGCTTCAGCTAAGTAAACAACAAACAAATATTGGCTTTGAGAACTCAGCCTCATCGGTTACAGATACAGAAGTTATGTCTGTAAACCTATCGGTGCCAATTTTTAGCGGTGGGGCAACCACCGCGCGAATTTATGAAGCTACTCAACAATTAAAAATTGCTAAGGCGGGCTATGACCAAGAGTATCGTCGGATAAGAAAAGAACTAGAAGATGAGTATTTAAACGTGAGCTCAACCAAGCGGAAGGTCGAGGCACTTGAAAAGTCGGTTGAGTCTGCTGAAAAAGCTTACCAGGCAATAGAAAAAAGCTTTAAGTATGGAATTGCAACAATTTCTGAAGTTTTGGATTTGCAACAATTACATTTGCAATCCAAACAAAATTTTCAACAGGCAAAATACGATTATGTTACCAGTAGGGCGAGATTTTTTCATAAGGCAGGCTTGTTAACAGACACTAGCCTGAATGATATAAATAAACAGCTTAATAAGAAAGGCGAATAAGTGAGTTCCTTTTCTTCCAAAAGGGTGCCGTCAAAATGATTGATCTAGTTGGTTTTAATGCATAGGTTGTTTAAGCGCTTCAGTTTTTCGAGGCGAAGTAAAGAACAGAGAGTTATAGTAATACATAATCACTTGTTTAAAAATGCTGGATCGACCATAGACTGGGCTTTAAAAAAGAACTTTGGTTCTTCTTTTGTGGACCATAGACAAGATGACTTGATGAGGCAAGGGGCTAGCTACTTGGGGCCTTATTTAGAGAAAAAGCTAAAGGCCTCCGCTCTTTCTACTCACCATTTAGTATTACCTCTGCCTGAGCTTGAAAATACTCGTTTATTAGTGATGACAATGTTTCGCGACCCTATTGAGCGGGTTACCTCAGTGTATAACTTTGAGCGTAAACAAAAGTGCAATTCAACGCCTGGAGTGATTCATGCTCGTAAGCTTCCTATTGCTGACTATATAAGATGGCGGTTAAGACCAAAAGTTGGAGGTACCATTCGTAATTTTCATTCTCGACGAATGTTGCCTTTTAAAAAACCTTGTGGAGAAGACTTTCATTTTTCAAATACTGAGATTATAGAAGCGAGTGTGAAAAAGATGGATATGTTGGGCATCGTTGATAGATTTGATGAAAGTATGGTGTTGTTTGAAGAAACGTTAAGGCGGCACTTTCCTAAGATTGACCTGTCTTATGCGCCACAAAATATTGGACAGACAGTTGGTGAAAGTAAAGAGGGAAGACTAGCATGGCTTGAGGCTGAAATAGGCCGAGAAACTTATGAGCTACTAGTGCAAAAAAATAAACATGACATAGAGTTGTATGGCTATGTGCGGGAAGAGTTCCAGAGAAGAGTCGACGGTGTAGACGATTTTTCTGCAAAATTAGAGTCTTTTAAAACGCGTTGCCTAAAGCATGGATGATAGTGAGTTAATATTGATGAATAAGAGCAAGTTAACAAATCGTTTAGTCTTGGTTTTAGGAATGCACCGAAGTGGGACAAGTGTTGTTGCTAGAGGCTTGAGGGCACTAGGGGTTGATTTGGGGACTAAAGCTTTAGAGGTAGGGGATGACAATAAGAAGGGTTTTTGGGAAGACTCTGACTTTAAGGGGTTAAATATAGAAATGCTTGAGGCCGTTAATCATGATTGGGACTCAATTGAACACATCACCAATGCCGATGTAAGCATGCTCTTAAGTAAAGGTTTTTTGGAGAAAGCAATTAGCCTGATAAGGGAGAAAACCAAGAGTTCAAAAGTCTTTGGCCTCAAAGATCCTAGAGCAAGTATTCTATTGACTTTTTGGGTGGCTGTTTTTGAGCGATTAAATTTAGATGTGAGCTATGTGATCGCAGTACGAAACCCACGTAGCGTTGTTAAATCACTGTCTACACGAAGCAAGATGAACAGGACAAAGGCTTATTTACTTTGGCTTGACCATACAATCAGCACTTTATATCACACGGCGGGCGGGAGAAGAATAGTCATCGATTATGACCATTTTCTTTCTTTACCAGAATATGAGTTAACTCGAGTGGCTAAGGCGATAGATTTAGAAATTGACCCAATTGAGCTAGAGGTTTTTAAAGAACAATTTCTAGAAAAGGAGTTAAGACATGCTGAGTATAGCTTAGCTGACTTAAGTGAAGACCCCGATTGCACTCCGCTTGTTAGTGATGTAGCTAATGAGTTAATGCGCTTGTCAGAAGATAAAATACAAATTAACGAACTTGAAATATTAAGAACTGTTGAAGAGTGGAGCAATGGTTGGTCAAAGTTAGCGAGTGTTTATGAATCGACTAAACACGTGTACAGGAAGGAAAGGCAGATACAAAAAACTGAAATGCAGGTGCTAACGAATGATAACCTAGTACTAAAGAGGGAACTGGACAAGGGTGTTGCCAAAACTGAGGCTTTGCAGTTTGAGTTAACAAAGAGCATATTGGAATTGAATACGGTATACGGTAGTATTTCGTGGCGTGCTACAAAGCATGCTCGGTCTTTATCGGGTTATTGTCGAGAGTTTTATAGCAACCTCCCCCTGCCTAGCAGAGTGAGGGCAGGTGTGCAGGGTGTATATAATAAACTTATTTATGCCGGCAATATAAAAGACCAAATAAACTCAACGTCGAATATCTATATTTCAGACCAGCAGGGAATGCCAGACTATATCGTCTGGGGAGTGATTGACTGGCATTTTAGAACTCAACGGCCACAGCATTTAGCAAAAGCTTTCTCGCAGTTGGGTAGGCGAGTTTTTTACGTATCTTCTAATATAATACATGCTGAAGAAGCAGGCTTTAATGTAGAGCCGCTAGACTCATCTGGGCGACTATTCCAAGTGAACCTCTACGCAAAAGGGGCTCCAAGCATTTACTTGGATGAGTTGAGTGAAGAGTCTATAAGCCAGTTAATAGAAAGTGTTGGAGAGGTTTTAGAGTGGTCAGGCAGTAAGCAAATGATTTCATTGGTTGATCACCCGTGTTGGTATAACATTGCAAAAGTTATTCCTAATAGCCGTTTGGTGTTTGACTGCATGGACCACCACGAGGGGTTTGGTGATAGTTCGGATGGGCTGTTAAAGTTAGAGAAAAAACTTATTAAAGAATCAGAGATCACCCTTACAACCTCTATTTGGCTTGATCAAAAAATACGCGCTAGTACAAAAAGGACTCAGTTAGTACGTAATGCTGGAGACTATGAACACTTTTCGATAGCTCCAGATGTTGTTTATGCTGATGTCCAAGGGCGGAAGGTGATTGGGTACTATGGTGCTATTGCAGGCTGGTTTGATATTGAATTAATTGAGTCGTTAGCAAAAAAAAATTCTGATTGCTGTATTTTGTTGGTAGGTGCGGATACTGTGGGGGCTCAGCGTCAGTTATCTAAATTGGTAAACGTGAATTTTGTTGGGGAGGTACCTTATAGTGAGCTACCTTATTATTTGTATGGTTTTGATGTTTGCTTGCTTCCATTTAAAATAGAGCCCTTAACATTAGCAACAAACCCTGTGAAAATTTATGAATACTTCTGTGCATCCAAGCCAGTTGTTGCGGTTGATTTACCTGAAGTTGTTCAGTTTGGTGACTTACTTTATCTTGCTAAAGAT
>Ga0105357_10001593_pt1 | contig 12128 bp, 14 predicted proteins | sample GOMGulsemesocosm_4_FD_83660 | JGI IMG/M metagenome (GOLD analysis project Ga0105357, IMG submission 83660) | Methane-oxidizing microbial communities from mesocosms in the Gulf of Mexico - GOM15B Gulf of Mexico | ecosystem: Environmental > Aquatic > Marine > Cold seeps | place: USA: Gulf of...
TTAAACTTTTTTGCAACATGGTGTCCACCATGTAAAGCAGAAATACCAAATCTAATAGAATTACAAAATAAATATGCAAACGATTTTAAAGTTGTATCAGTTTTACTAGAAGAAGGTAAGTCAAATGAAGATATTAAATATTTTATAAATAAATATAATATCAATTATCAAATCACAAATGGAAAACAAAACTTTGCATTATCTACTGCACTTGGTGAAATCAAATCAATTCCAACAATGTTCTTAATTGACAAGAACTCAGATGTATTCCAAAAATATATAGGAATAGTTCCTGTTGAAATGATGGAAATTGACATCAAAAAACTTTTAGAGAAATAGAGGTATAGATGTTTAGTTTTTTTAAAAAGAAAAAGGTTGAAAAAGAAGAACCTAAAAAAGAGATAGCAATAGTTGAAGAGATTCATGAAGAAAAGATAGAAGAAGTTTCACAAGAAACTAATAAAGAAATTATTGAAGAAAAAGTTCAAGAAGAAATTCTAGAAAAAACAATTGAAACAAAAGAAGAAAAGAAAGGCTTTTTCTCAAGAGCATTAGAAAAAACTTTTGCAAGTATTAAAACTGTAGTTCCAACAAAAAAAGAGAAGATTGCTTTTGATGATATTGAAGAAATGCTTATTGAAGCAGATATGGAATATGAAATTATTGAAAAAGCAATGAATGGATTACCAGAAGAGATTACTAGAAAACAATTAAGACATAGACTTGTAATGCTTTTTGAACACGCACCAGAAATTGATTTAAATAATTTGCCAAAACCTTTTGTTAGATTAATAATAGGTGTAAATGGAGCTGGAAAAACTACAACAATTGCAAAACTTGCAAATAGATCTAAAAAAGAAGGTAAATCTGTAATCTTAGGAGCGGGAGATACATTTAGAGCAGCTGCTATTGAACAATTATCAATTTGGGCAGATAAATTAGATGTTCCAATTATTAAAACAAAACAAGGTCATGATTCGAGTGCAGTTGCATATGATACTATTTCTTCTGCAATTGCTAGAAATATAGACAATGTTATTATTGATACAGCAGGAAGACTTCAAACACAAAAGAATCTTAATAACGAACTTATTAAAATTGTAAAAGTTTGTGCTAAAGCACAAGAGAATGCGCCTCATCAAAAACTTATGATTTTAGATGGAACTCAAGGTAATACAGCAATTGCGCAAGCTAAAGCATTTAATGAAATGGTTGGTATTGATGGTATCATTGTTACAAAACTTGATGGTACTGCAAAAGGTGGAGCGCTATTCTCTATCTCAAATCAACTTGAACTTCCAATATTCTTTGTAGGTGTTGGTGAACAAAAAGATGATTTAATCGAATTTTCACCAGATAAGTTTGTAGATTCATTACTTGATGAAATTTATATTGAAGAAAATATTTAAATAGTACAATTTATCAAGGAATATTCTATGAACTTAAAAATATTTTTTTTAATTATTTTATTTGTATCTAACTTACAATCACAGAGTTTATCTTTTTACTTTGAAAACGATGTAGTTGATGGAACAGACAGACATTATACAAATGGTACTGCTTTTGTATATTTAAGTGATACATATGAAGATAGCTTTATAAATGATCTCCCTACTCTTTATGGAAATACACCAAATGCAAACTTTGGTATTGCCTACTCACAATTAGCATTTACTCCAAGTGATTTAAAAGAAAAAAATAAAATCATTGGCGATTTACCCTACGCAGGTGTAATAACTGTTGACTTTTTTATATACAAATGGAGTAAAGTTTTTTTTCACGAATATATGCTTACCCTAGGTATGGTAGGTCCTAGTACAAAAACTGAACAGTTTCAAAAAACATTTCATGATATCACAGGAAATACAAAACCCCAAGGATGGGATAATCAATTAGAAGATGATTTTTTATATAATTTTTCATATAGTTTTGGACATAAATCATATAAAAAAATATTTGATTATGGGAAATTTGATATTAATAATAGTTTTAGAATAAGTTTAGGAAACTATAATAGAGATGTAACCGTGAGTTCTATGCTTAGATATGGAAACAATTTTCCTGATAATTTTAATACAGTAGGAAGATTTATAGGCTCTAATGAAAATAAACAATTAAATATACAAAGAAAAAAAAATAAAAATATTGATTGGTCAATTTCTTATGGTATTTCTTATACTTATACAGACTTCTTTTATGTAAATGATCATGATAAATCTTATAATCTTGACAGAATAGAAGAAGCTATAACTCAAATAATTGCACTAGATACCTATTTAGAAGAATATATATTATCTTTTAATTTTAAATCTAGTGAATCTATATTTAAAAACAATAGAAAATTAGAAGAAAACTGGGGTGGAATTTCTATTATATATTTATTCTAAAAAAGTAGATACTTTTCTAAAATACCTTTCAATTCCTGTAAAAGAATGATTTCCACCCTCTTCTATTTCTAAGGTAGTCTCTTCTAATTTTTCAGCTGCTTGAGTATAATCTAATATCTCATCATCTGTTTGTAATAAAGTTAAAATGTTCTTAGGATTTTTAAGCATTACTACTTCATAATTACGTAGTGATTGAGTGTGAGAATAATTAAATTCAAATTTTGACTGGTCATAATAACTCGTAGCCATCTCATTTTCATCTTTTCTATAACTTTCAAGAGTAATCCAAGGAGTTACAGCAGGATTAATTAATACAGCTTTTAAATCATATTTATTTGCAAGATAAAGAGCATAAAATCCACCAAGAGATGAACCTATTAAAGATACTTTAATATCTCTATTTAAAAAAGCCTCAATTAACTGCTCTAATGTTGCCATTGCTAAATTTGGAATAGTTGGTAATGTTGGAGTTATTAACTCATCTTCAAAGTACTCCAAAAACTTTTGAGCTTTTATTCCAAAACCAGCACTTGCAAATCCATGTAAATATATAATCATTTCAATCCTTTAATAAAACAGCATTATAATAGTTCATTTCTTAACTTATCTCTTGAAGCTTTATCAACTAAAGTAAATATTTTATCCATTTCATCTTTTTGACTTAATTCTTTATGACCTTTTACTTTTATAAACTCACAATTTAAACTATCTATTAATCTATAAAATTCTTTATAAAGTTCATGATTTGCTATTAATTTACCTTTTTTTGTTATATAATTATTAGTTTCAAATCTCTTTCTTCTTGCATGTAAACCTATAATATTTTGGCAATCAGTGTAAATTATAAAATTTTCTTCTTTAATATCTATATCTTTTAAAGCCCAAAGCATAGTTTGAACTTCAAGTTTTGTAGAGGATGTATTTTCAAACATTTTAGTTTTAACATCATCTTTTAAAACTTCTAAAGATTTTAAGTCATCAGTGATTAATAAATAAGCTCCAAATCCTATATTTGATTGTGGATGTGAGCTTCCATCTGTAAAAAGTTTTATCATATTTTACCTTTAATATTTAAATTATTTTTTTCGTTTAGAATACAAAAATGCTCCAAGAGTAAGGGCAACATATAAGCTAGCAATAAAATAAAGCTGTTCAACTTGTGTAGTATATTCGTAATATACGATTAATACCATTCCAAGTAATAAGCCAATAATAGCTAAAATTGTTATGAGTAGAGAGGATGATGTTTCTTTGTATATTTTAAAATTTGCACATGCCATAAGAAGTGAGACTAATAAAAATGTAACACTACTAAACTCTAAGATTATTTTTAAATCCCCTATTAGAATTAGAAGAAAAGAAATTGCGGCCATAGTCATAATTGAAAAGTAAGGGATATTATTTTTATGTTTAGTTAAAAATTTTGGAAAGTACCCATCTTTTGCAATAACAGACATTTGTCTTGATGCTCCAAAAAGTGTCCCACTAATAGCACTACTAGTTGCTAATAATGCCCCAAGTATTACTAACTTGGTTCCCCAATGTCCTAATATTTTATCCGTTCCAGAAGCAAGAGCATACTCTTCATTTTCAATTATAATATCAAATGGTATTGCAATAATTGCACCATATGAAAGTATAAAATATATACTCATAGCTAATAGCAATGATATATATATTGATTTTGGAATATTTACTTCTGGCTTTTCCATTTCATTAACTGCATTTATTACAAGTTGAAATCCTTCAAATGCCACAAAAGTAAGTGAAGCAACTATTAGAATTGAAAGAATACTTACATCCTCATTGTTTTGTATTAGAGTAGGTATTGTTGTATTTGAATTATTTATTAAAACAAATGAGATGATTGTTAATATTATAAGTTTAGTATAAACCATAATATCTTCAATTTTACCCATTCCCCTTACACTCCAAATATTAATCAGTGTAAAAATCAAGATGATAAAACATGCTACTATTTTTCGTATAGGTTCATTGTCTGCAAAAGAAAAACTACTTATCGCATAAGAAGAAAAAGTATAAGCATATAACGATAAAGTACTTATATAACCAAATATTACACACCAGCCAATAAGTGAAGCAGCAAGAGGTGAATCAGGAAAAGTTCTTTTGAAAAAAGAGTAAGAAGCACCCTCATCTTTATAATAAACTGCTAATTTAACATATGAATAAACGGCAAGAAAAGCTAATAATCCTCCAACTAGAAAAGCTACAGGAGTATAAACACCTATCATAGATACAGATATTCCTAAAACAGTAAATATTCCACCACCAATCATACCACCAAGAGCAATGGCCACAAGTTCAAGAAGACCTAATGTTTTATCTCTTTTTCTATGAATAGGTAACATTAGTTAGAATCTTCTCTTTTTTCTTTTATCATTCGAATCATTTCATTTTCTCCTAATGGATTATTATTTTTAATACTCAAACTAGATTTCCATTCTTCTTTAAAATTCTTTTGAATAATCATATTTATAAACATAATTATTCCAAGAGCAAGGAACGCTACAACTATTAATAAGAACATAGCTTTTTGTGCATCCTAAATATCACCTTGAGTACTAAGAAAAGTAAAAACATATTATCATAATTATATTATTTAAAATTTGTAAATTTATGTGTTGCAAATGTAGAATGACATTTTACACATGAGTTTGTCATTTGATTAAAATACATAATTACATCTTCTCTATCTTCAAACTCTGCAGCTGAAGCTAGTTTTCCAGCTGTTTTATGAAAGGCTTTATCTTGTGTAATAAACTCTGAAGAGACAGTTGTATGTAATTCATGTTTTTGTTCTTGAGTTAATTTCTTTTTTAAAATAAAACTATTTTTTATTCCTGTTGCTTCTTTTTCTATATTTTCATAGTTTCCAGCAATTATATTTGAAAATATATTTTTCATACTTTTTTCAACTGCAATCATCTCTTGAGATAACAAAGATTTAAGACCACTTGATAATTTTGTCACTTCATCACTTGTCTCACTTGCAATTAAACTTGAGGCAATACAAATTGCTATTATTATTCTTTTCATCTATTTTCCTTATATTTTATAATTTAATTTATAATACTACTCACCATAATCTGACCATATTCTTAAAACTTCTACTATTTTATCTGATTCTTTTACTTTTAAAGCTATTCTGTCTTGAAAAGTTTATTTAACTATCAATATATTATATTTATATATTTTGTATTATTAAAAGATAATAAAATACTTTAATTAAAGAAATATTACAAAATGCAATTTTCTCAAACATTTCTAAATTTTTACACTATCATTCATAAATACAAAGAATTAAACAAAAACAATATACAATCACCACGAGATTTAAAAGGTTAAAAAATGGCTAAGAAAAAAACATCATTATTTGAGTGTCAACACTGTGGAGAACAAGCTACAAAATGGCTGGGAAAGTGTCCAAGTTGTGGAGCATGGGATTCATTTATAGAATTAAACCAAGACCAGCAAGAAGTTCTAAAACAAACTTCAAAAGTTACAAATACTAACACTAAAGCAGTTCCAATTACACAAATCAAACAAGATGATGTTGTTAGATTTTCATCAAATAACGATGAGTTAGATTTAGTTTTAGGTGGAGGAATAGTTCCAGGAAGCCTTACTCTAATTGGTGGAAGCCCAGGAGTTGGAAAGTCTACATTACTTTTAAAAGTAGCAGGTTCAATTGCAACAAGTGGAAGAAAAGTACTTTATGTATCAGGGGAAGAAAGCGCAGGACAAATAAAACTTCGTGCTGATAGACTTGATGCCAACCATGATGATGTATATTTATTAAGTGAAATTAAATTAGAAGAGATTCAAGATGAGCTTTTAAGAGTTAAATATGATGTTGTAATTATTGATTCTATTCAGACTATTTATTCATCAAATCTTACAAGTGCGCCTGGTTCTGTTTCACAAGTAAGAGAGATTACTTTTGAACTTATGAGAAAAGCTAAAGAGACAAATATAGCTATGTTTATTATAGGACATATCACAAAAGATGGAAGTATTGCAGGACCTAGGGTTCTAGAGCATATGGTTGATACAGTTTTATATTTTGAAGGAGAAGCCAGTAAAGAGATTAGAATGCTTCGAGGTTTTAAAAACCGATTTGGTTCAACTAGTGAGATTGGTATTTTTGAAATGACAAATGAAGGATTAGTAAGTGCAAAAGATATTGCTTCAAAGTTCTTTGATAAGTCAAAAGCACAAGCGGGTTCTGCCTTAACTATCGTGATGGAAGGAAGCAGAGCTTTAATACTTGAAGTTCAAGCACTTGTAACTGAAAGTACAAATCCAAATCCCAAACGAAGTGCAACAGGATTTGATGGAGCAAGATTAAATATGCTTTTAGCTTTATTAGAAAAAAAGATTGATTTACCACTAAATCATTATGATGTTTTTGTAAATATCTCTGGTGGCATAAAAATTAAAGAAAGTTCTGCTGATTTAGCGGTAGTTGCTGCTATCATTTCTTCTTTTAGAGATAGACCAATTTCTAAAGAGTCTGTGTTTATTGGAGAAGTTTCATTAACTGGTGAGATTAAAGATGTTTTCTCAATAGATATGCGATTAAAAGAAGCACAAGCTCAAGGTATACAAAAAGCAGTAATTGCACAAAAGCCAAAAATGAAACTAAAACTTAAAACTTTTCCAGTGGATGAAGTATCTAAAATGATAGAACTATTTTAAAATAGTTCTATTTCATTTAGATCATTAAGTCTCTAACTTTCAAGTCTTTTTTTAGCTCCAGACATTAATCGTTCATTTGAAACAATTGCTCTTGTGTGAGTCCCCATTCCAACTTTCCCAGCAGAATCTACTACTTCAATAGAAAACTTATAAAGCTTACCTTCCATTCCATCAAATTTAGCAGTTGAAATAGCTATATCACCTTCTAGCGTTGGAGCTAAATGAGTCACATTTACATTAACTCCAACAGAAAGTTCACCCTCTTTCAATAAAGGAATTAGGATTTTTGCAGCAGAACATTCCATTAATGCCACTAACCTTGCAGTTGCAAAAACATCAGGAAAACCATCATCGCTAGAAATATTTAAATTACTAGCTAAATCACTATTTTTTACTTTAAATTCAATACTATCTTCAATTCCAATTTCTAAAACCATATTAAGTCCTTATATTATTCTTATACATATACAACTTTATTATAATTAAACTTTTAATTTGCAAAAATTAGATATACTCGCGAAAATTAAAAGGTAAATTATGATTGATATAGAAAATAATACTTCATTTAATATAAATACTTCACTTCTTGAAGATATTACTTCTTCTTTAACTTCAAAAGATATTGAATTAATTATTGTAAAAAATGATGAAATTCAAGAATTAAATAATGAACATAGAAACATAAACAAAGCTACGGATGTGCTTAGCTTTCCTTTAGCGTTTGATATGCCCAATATGCCTTTAGGTTCTATTGTAATCTCATTGGATTTTGTAGAAGAAAAAGCAAAAGAATATGGACATACAAAAGAAGAAGAATTTTCACTTCTTTTTATTCATGGACTTTTACACTTACTTGGATTGGATCACGAGATTGACTCTGGAGAACACAGAACAAAAGAAGAAGAACTAATCAAAGAATTTAATTTACCAAATAGCTTAATTGTAAGGAATTCATAAAATGGATATATTTATATTTGTCATCTCAATGGCAGCACTAATTTATGGTGCAGATTTTATTATAGAACAAAGTGAAAAGATTGCATTACATTACAATATTTCAAGTTTTGTTATAGGTGCTACACTTATTGCACTTGGGACTTCACTACCAGAAATGGCAGTTTCAATGTCAGCTTCAATAAAAGGAAGTGCAGATATTGCTGTTGCAAACGTAATAGGAAGTACTATTTTTAATATTTCCTTAGTTCTAGGAGTCGTATTCTTAATAGCTAAAAATGTAAATCCTTCAAGAGATTTATTTGCAAAAGATTCAGCATGGTCATTATTCCCAATCTTAGCATTTATTCTAATGGGAATTGATGGAAAAATAAACTTTGTTGATGGTATATTATTTTTAATATTAATGGCTGGATATTTAATGTTCTTAATTTCAAGTGAATCAATTGAAGAATTAGATGAAGAACTTGTAAAAGAAAAATTTGAATGGGGAAAAACAGCGGGATTATTAGCACTTGGGTTTATCTTTGTTGTTGCAGGTGCTGATTTCGCAATTGACAGTGCATCAAATATAGCTAGAGATTTTGGAATTTCAGAATGGGTTATTGGATTATTCTTAATTGCCTTTGGGACATCATTACCAGAATTAACTATTTCAATCAAAGCGGCTTTAAATAACAATACTGATTTAGCAATTGGAAATATTATAGGTTCAAATGTTGCAAACTTTACAATGGTATTAGGAGTATCTTCTTTAATAAACCCATTAAATGTAGATTTATCTGCTAATTTCTTTGATATTACAGCTGCTGTAATAGTATCATTTATGTTAGTATTTATAACTGCAAATAAACTTTATAATAAATCTGCGGGAATTGCTTTGATGGTAATTTTGGCATTAGTAGTACAAAATAGTCTAGCTTAAAGCTAGACTATAATATTTTATTTATTACAATTTGGACAAAGTCCATTTAAAACTAAATTCGTTGAATCAATTTTAAACTTACTTCTAGAATTTACTTCATCTAATACATCTTTTGTATTTAAAGTAATATCTTCAATACTTCCACAAGACGAACAAACTAAATGAGCATGTTCATTTTTAACTAATTCAAAAACTGATTTAGTATTTGGTATTTTTACTTCTGAAAGAAAAACCCTTTCAATCATTGCATTAATATTTTTATAAATAGTTGCAAGAGATATAGAAGGAAACTTTGCAAGTAACTTTTTATATAAATCATCAATGTTCATATGACCATTTAGATAAAGCTCTTCAACAATAGCAACTCTTTGGGGTGTTACTTTCAAATCATAATTTTTTAATAAACTTGTATAATTTGTCATGTTTACTCTTCCTTTCGTGAAATAATACAATATTAATCTTTTATTTACACATAATTTATAAATTAGTCAATTGATAATAACTAATTTTAATTAGCAATAGTATAACATATTTTTATTAAAGGAAAATAATTATCCTTTAAGCTTTGTTCTATTATAATTCATCAAAGGATAAAAATTATCCTCTAATAAAAGTTAACCTTAGGATTTAAAATGAAACAATATCAAACATATAAATGTAACACATGTGAGTGTGAAGTAGAAGTACAAGTTGCAAATGAAAGAGCAAAGTTATCTTGCTGTGGAAATGAAATGAAAATGATTACAGAAAACTTAACTGCTGTAAACTTAATGAAAGCCTTCGCTGGTGAATCACAAGCTAGAAATAAATATGAATTTTTTGCAGAGATTGCATTTGATGAAGGATTACATAGAATTGCTAGATTTTTTAAAGAAGCTGCTGAAAATGAAAAATATCATGCAATTGCAGAATTAAAAGCTTATAACAAATTAGTAAATAATGTAGAGCTAGACAGTACTGCTAAAAATATTCAATATGCAGCTGATGGCGAAAAATATGAACATGAAGAGATGTATCCAAACTTTGAAGCAATTGCAAAAGAAGAAGGATTAAAAGAGATTGCACGAATGTTTAAAGGAATCGGAAAAGTTGAAGTTGAACATGAAAAAGAGTATTTAGAATTAAAAGAAGAGTTAATAAAAGAAGGCTTTTTAGAATCAGAAGATAAAGATGAAGAGTGGATTTGTGAAGTATGTGGTCATGTGCACAGAGGCAAAAAACCACCAAAACAGTGTCCTTTATGTGCCGTTGAAAAAGAATACTTTAAAAAACGAAATAAAGATGTAACAGTAGGTTAATTTAATACTATATTAATTTAATTAAGAATAAGATTTAATATATAAAAAATAAGAGGAAATAACAATGAGACAGTATGAAACGTATAGATGTAATAAATGTGGAAATGAAGTAGAAGTACAAAATGTTGGTGGTGGAGAACTACACTGTTGTGGTGAAGCTATGGAAATGATTACAGAAAACTTAACAGCTGTTAATTTAATGAAAGCCTTTGCTGGTGAATCAATGGCTAGAAACAAGTATGAATACTTTGCAAAAATTGCTAAAAAAGAAGGTTATAGAGATATTGCTGAACATTTCCAAAGAGCTGCAAATAATGAAAGAATGCATGCAAAACTTGAACTTAAGATGTACAACCAAATGACTATAGGAAAAGAGTTTGGAGATACTGTTGAAAATCTTAAGTATGCAATTGAAGGTGAATCTTATGAAAATGTGACAATGTACCCTGATTTTGCAGCAATTGCTAAAGAAGAAGAACATAAAGAAGTAGCAAGAATACTAGCTGGAATTGGAAAGATTGAAATTGAACATGAAAATATGTATCGAAATCTTTTAAAAAGACTTGAAACTGGTGCTGAACATGAAAGTGAAGAAGAAGAAGAGTGGATTTGTGAAGTATGTGGTCACATACATAGAGGGAAAAAAGCTTTAAAAGTTTGTCCTGTTTGTAAACACCCACAAGAGTATCAATCAAGATTAAACTCTAAAAAATAATCTAAATAAAAAGTAAGTAAATATTCTTACTTACTTTTTATCATTTTAGCTCACAAAAATAATATCTTTGGTAATATAAGAAAAAATTACTGGAGATAGAATTGATAAAAATACTTTTATTATGCTTTCTAGCATTAAATATTTATGCAAAAGATTTCGTCGTTGCTAGTTATAATGCAGAAAATTTATTTGATTTAAAAAAACAGAATAGTGAATATAAAGAGTTTATACCAAACACTTCTTCAAAATGGAATCAAAAAAATTTTAATATCAAAATAAATAATGCAGTAAAAGTTATAAAAAATATCAATGCAGATATTATTGCTCTACAAGAGATTGAAAATAGAACTATTATTCAACTTTTATTAAAAAAACTTCCTGATTACAAATACTCATCGTTTGTAAAATACCCAAGGTCCTCAATTGGTCTTGGTTTCTTATCAAAAATCAAAATCAAAAATAATAGACAAATAGATGTCAAGTTTACTAATAAAATATTTAGACCTATTTTAGAAACAACTTTTAAATTAGAAAATAAAGAGTTTAAAATCTTTAATAATCATTGGCCTTCAAAAAGAGTGGCCGAAAGTTATAGACTTAAATTTGCAAAAAAACTTCAAGATAGACTTTCAAAACTTCCAAAAGATTATGATTATATTCTAGTAGGAGATTTCAACTCTAACTATGATGAAAATAGAAGTTTTAAATATAATAAAAAATTAAATAATACTTCAGGAATTACAGGTATAAATCAAGTTTTAAATACAACAGTTAATAATAAATATATTACTTACGATGATGTTTTAAAAGAAAAAAGAAAAGTTCATTTTAACCTATGGTTAGACCTTCCTTCAAATGATAGATTCTCAAACAAATATAGGACACAAAGTAATACACCTGATAATATTATTCTATCCCCTGCACTTCTTGATACTAAAAACATTTCATATATTCATAAATCTTTTAAAGTTTTTAAACCAAATTATCTTTACAGAAATAATAAAGTTTTAAGATGGCAAATGAAAGGTTCAAAATACAATAAAGTTCATATAGGAGCTGGGTATTCTGACCACTTACCAATTTATGCAAAATTTTCAACTTCAAAAGAAAAAACAAATCCAATTAAA
>Ga0105357_10001594_pt1 | contig 12118 bp, 9 predicted proteins | sample GOMGulsemesocosm_4_FD_83660 | JGI IMG/M metagenome (GOLD analysis project Ga0105357, IMG submission 83660) | Methane-oxidizing microbial communities from mesocosms in the Gulf of Mexico - GOM15B Gulf of Mexico | ecosystem: Environmental > Aquatic > Marine > Cold seeps | place: USA: Gulf of...
AAATTTGAATTGATTAAAGATATAAATAAAGCAGAGCCGTAGAGGGAATTGTTGGGATAGTGCAGTAAAGTAGCGGTTCTTTAGAAGCTTGAAGACGAAAAGACTTAACAATATCACTTTTATAAATCACGCCCCACCAGAAACATAATAAATTGAAAAACGTGGCTTAAAATCTTTCCAGATTTAGTTGGCCATTACACTAAAGTGATTTAATAAACACTTTAGACTTTCGCTGAAAGTTATACATTTTTTGTTTACCTTCAGGTAGCTTGTTCATCGGTTGTTCAATAAAACCTTGCTCAAGAAACCAATGACCACTTACCGTTGTTAACACAAATATAGAGGTTAGTTGCTTTTGCCTAGCAATATTTTCTAAATCTGCCATCAAACGTCCACCGCGATTACCTTTGCGATAATCAGGGTGAATGGCAACACAGGCTACTTCACCCATTTTCGCATCCGAGTAGGAGTATAAAGCGGCACAAGCAATAATAACATCTTCTTTTTTAAGCACTGTGAACTTATCAATTTCTACTTCAAGTAATTCACGTGAACGTTTAACTAAAATACCTTCAGCCTCAAGTGGTGCAAGTAATTCTAAAATACCACCCACATCATCAATAGTCGCTGTCGCTATTTGTTCTTTATAATCTTTAGCAATCAATGTACCCGCACCATCACGGGTAAATAATTCTTGCAATAATGCGGTGTCACTTTGGTAACTCACACAATGACAACGTTCAACGCCATTTTCGCCACACTGAATGATTGCTCGAAGTAATAACTGGCGTACATGGCAGTCTTTCTCATCCAATAACGTTTTAACGGTACGAACACTACAACTTCTGATCAATTCGCCCGTTTTAGCTACTAATCCTTCACCTTTAGTTAAGGTGATCAATTTATCCGCTTTTAAAGCGATGGCGGTTTGTGCAGCTACGTCTTCTAAGGCAAGATTAAACACTTCACCCGTTGGCGAATACCCTATTGGTGACAATAAAACAATTGAGCCAAAATTTAGCTGCATGTTAATGCCATCAGCGTCAATTCTACGAACACTACCGGTATATTTGTAATCGACACCATCACGAATACCCATTGGTTTGGCAATAACAAAATTACCCGTGCTCACGCGAATTTGTGAGCCATACATAGGTGAGTTAACTAAGCCTGTACTTAATAAGGCTTCAATGTGTAAGCGTAATGAGCCTGTGGCATCTTTTACCGCCACTAGCGTATCAGCATCGGTAATTCGAATATTGTTTTCAATTACTTGGTTAATGTTACGCTGTAACATGCGCTCTTCAATTTGTGGTCGAGCGCCATGCACTACCACTAACTTAACGCCTAAACTATGTAGTAAAGAGATATCATGGATAATATTGGCAAAATTTTCGTGCGATACCGCTTCTCCGCCAAATATTAATACAACGGTTTTGCCACGATGCGCATTAATATAAGGCGCAGCATTTCTAAACCATTTAACATTATTTTTATTATTATCCATGATCTCTATTTCGTTTTCCTATTCCTATTCATAAGCTTAGCTAAGCTAAGCCGTACCTGAACGATCAACAATGTATGCCATCGCCACTTCATCAGCGGGATCTTTATGTGGACTTTGTTCACTGTCCTCAATGATGTTACTTGCCAATGAGCTTTTTTCTATTAAAGCAAAACCTAACTTATTAAAAAACTCAGGAACATACGTTAATACAATAATTTTTTGCAGTTCCATTTGATGAGCAAACTCAAGTAAATATTGTACTAAAGCTTGCCCTTGGCCTTGGCCATGCGCTGACTTATCAATAACAATTGAGCGTATTTCAGCTAAACCCGTTTGATAAATATACAAAGAAGCACATCCGACAACCTCACAGTCAACTTCAGCAACAACAAAGTTTTGAATGTCATGAATAATATTGTCTCGTGAACGCGGTAATATTTCGCCTTTATCCGCCCAGTAACCAACTTGTTGATATATTTTGTCAACATCTGACATACGCGCTCTTCGCACTGACAGCGCTGCGGCTTTTTGCGCATTTAAACGTTGTTTTACTTGTTTTAATGCCATATTAATTTGATCTTTACTTGGCGCACCAACCACTTGAGCATTTAAGCTGTCGTGATTTCCTTGAATATCCGCTAATGCCTTTTGTACTTGTGTTCTTGACGTACCACCGAGTGCATCACGCTTATCTAAGCATGATTCAATAGATAAATGTTGATACACATCTTGTTCTATTTTGTTGCTAAACGCTTGAAGTTGCGCTACCGAAAATTCTTCCAAAGCATGCCCAGCGTCAATAGCGGCTAAAACAACTTCACCAACGATGTGGTGAGCTTCACGAAAGGGAATGTCTTTACCAACAAGGTAATCAGCCAATTCAGTAGAATTTGCATAACCTTGTTGAGCTGCGGCTAAAGTACGTGCACGATTTACTTTTAAACCATCAGCAATTAACACTGCCATTTCCATACATTCTTGCCACGTATCAAGGGCATCAAAAAGCCCTTCTTTGTCTTCCTGCATATCTTTATTATACGCAAGAGGAAGCCCTTTCATGGTCACCATCATCGCAGTAAGCGAGCCCATAACACGACCGGCTTTACCACGAATAAGTTCACAGGCATCAGGGTTTTTCTTTTGTGGCATTAATGAAGAACCTGAGCTAACTAAATCACTCATTTCAACAAAACCCGCTTCACCCGAATTATAAAAAATCAAGTCTTCAGCAAAGCGTGATAAGTGCATCATTGAAATACTGGCACTTGATAATAATTCAAGTACATGGTCTCTATCAGAGACTGCATCTAAGCTATTTAATGTTGCACTTCTAAAGCCCAAATTATGCGCTAATAAATCACGATCAATAGGGTAAGCAGTTCCCGCTAAAGCACCAGAGCCTAATGGCGACGTGTCGGCACGGTATAACGTGTCTTTTAAGCGACCAATATCACGGTTAAACATTTCTACATACGCTAAACACCAATGACCAAAAGTAACTGGTTGTGCACGCTGTAAATGAGTGTAGCCTGGTAATACCGTATTACTTTCACGTTCAGCTAAGTTTAATAGTGCTTGTTGCAAATTAACTAAAGCAAACAGGATGTCACCACCCGACTCTTTACACCATAGCTTTAAATCTGTTGCCACTTGGTCATTACGACTACGGCCAGTATGGAGTTTCTTGCCTAAGTCACCGGTTTTTTCAATTAGGTTAATTTCAACCCAACTATGAATATCTTCTGCATCAGAGGTTAGAATTTGATTAGGATCATTTTCAACTGACGCTTTCAGCTCTAACAAAGCGGCTTTTAAACGGGTAAATTCATCTTGGCTTAGCACATCAACAGTCGTTAATGCTTCTGCCCAAGCGATTGAACCAACAATATCTTGTATTGCCATGCGGTAATCAACTGGCAACGAGTCATTAAATTTTTTAAATTGTACACTCGCTTTTTCTTTAAAACGTCCTCCCCATAAAGCCATGGTTATTTACCCTTCTTGTCTTGTTGAGATAAGGCCGTAATTCGACTTGAAAGACTAAATAAACGAATAAAACCTTCGGCATGTTTTTGGTCATAAACATCGTCGGCACCAAACGTAGCAAATGCTTCTGAATAAAGGCTATTAGGAGAGCGGCGTTGAATAACTTGCGCCATACCTTTGTATAGTTTAACGACAACATCACCGGTTAACTTTTCAGCAAAAGAAGCGGCTGAGGCCAATTGTGCTTTTGCTAATGGCGTAAACCAACGACCATCATAAATCACATGCGAGAACTCATGACCAACTGATTCACGATATTTTAATGATTCTTTGTCAAGAATAAGTGTTTCTAATCCCTTATATGCTGCCATTAATACAGTGCCGCCGGGTGTTTCATAACAACCGCGCGATTTCATTCCTACTAAACGGTTTTCAACAATATCGATTCGACCAACACCATGTGCTGCTGCTTTGTCATTTAAGTACATAAGCGCATCATAAGCTGGCGTATTGTTCTCGCTAAAGTCTTTACCATCAACACTAACTAATTCACCTTCTAAAAAGCTCAGTTGAACTTTTTCTGCTACATCCGGTGCATCCATAGGATCAACCGTCATGGTCCACACCTCTTTAGACGGTTCACACCATGGGTCTTCTAATTCACCACCTTCGTGAGAAATATGCCAAGCATTAGCGTCACGGCTGTAAATTTTAGTTAATGAAGCCGCACAGGGAATATTACGCTCAGCTAAATAGTCTAGTAGGTCTTCACGAGAAACCATGTCCCACTCACGCCAAGGAGCAATAACGGTAAGCTCAGGTGCCAGCGCAGCAAAACACGACTCGAAACGGACTTGATCATTACCTTTACCGGTACAACCATGACAAACCGCATCAGCGCCTACTTTTAAAGCTATTTCAATGTGAGCTTTGGCAATAATAGGACGTGCCATTGACGTACCTAACAAATATTGACCTTCGTAAACCGCACCCGTTTTAAGAATTGGGTAGATATACTCTTTAACATATTCTTCTTTTAAATCGGCTACATAGCACTCAGAAGCGCCTGAAGCGATGGCCTTTTCTTTAATGCCAACAAGCTCTTCTTCACCTTGACCCACATCGGCACAAAAGGCGATAACTTCACAGTTATCATAGTTTTCTTTTAACCATGGAATAATGGCAGAGGTGTCTAAGCCACCCGAATAAGCTAATACTACTTTTTTAATTTGTTTCTTTTGAATACTCATAATTTTTGTTCTCTAATAATTCTTTAAATTTGGTTAAATTGTCTTTTAATAACTTTATATTATTTTAGTAATGGCTTTAGCTTCAAAATAACCATTACTTGTTAAATAATGATACTAACACGGCATTCTGTGCCCACATTCTGTTTTCTGCTTGTTGGAATACAACCGCCATATCACTGTCGAACAGTTCGGTGGTAATTTCTTCTTCCAAATGTGCCGGTTGACAATGCATTACTACCCTTGCCTTCGCCTTACTCATCAATTGATGATTAACTTGATACGGAGCAAAGTGCGCCAATATCTTTGCTTTATTATTCGCGTCTTCATCGCCCATTGAAATCCAGGTATCTGTATAGATAACATCTTGTGCGCCAATAGCGTTAATATTGGTGGTAATATTAATTTTTGCACCTGACTCTTTTGCCAGCGCCTGCGCTGTTTCTATTATGTTGGTTTGTGCTTCATAACCTGTTGGCGTAAGTAGAGTAAAGTCAACGCCGAGGGTTGCCGCCATAATCATTAAAGAATTAGACACATTGTTACCATCACCGATATAAGCCAGTTTCACCGCACTTAATTCGCTTTTGTTTAACGAGGGAAGTAGCTCTGTTAAGGTAACAAAATCAGCCAAAGCCTGACAAGGATGATAAACATCACATAAGGCATTAATAACTGGAACACTCCCGTGTTTAGCTAAATCTTGAATGGAATTATGGCTAAATACACGAGCAACAATAGCATCGGCAAAACATGATAAGTTTTTGGCATAATCACTGACACGCTCACGTTCACCTAATTTGCCGTTTTGTTGCCCTAAATATAAGGCATGACCACCAAGCTTGTTGATGCCCATATCAAAACTGACATGAGTTCTTAATGACGGCTTTTCAAAAATCATCGCTACTGATTTTCCCGCTAACGCTTGATTATAGTCTGCAGGATTACTTTTAATGTTAATTGCTAGCTCAATCAAGGCTAATAATTGGTTTTTGTTTAACTGATCATCAGCTAAAAAGTGATTTAATTGCTTCGACATAAGTATCTTCTTTTATGGTGTTTAACCGATTAATATTCCGTGTTCAGCTTTAAAGTTCCCGACCAAACCTATGTACCTAAATACCTAAATACCTAAATACCTACGTCCTGTAGGCAAAGTGATCTACGGAATGACCGTTTTTAAAAGTATTAATCAGGCAGGATTTTAGTTCCTACCCCTTGTCCATCAAGCAGTTGCATAATTTGCTCTGGTGATTGCCAGCTAGCAACCGCGATACTTCGTCGTAATTGATTCGCCGCATGTAAAGCTGCATTGACTTTAGCCGTCATGCCGCCTGCAATTACGCCTTGTTCAATGAGCTTATTTGCTTGCTCACTATTTAAACTAGACAAATACTCACCATCAGCGCCTTTTACACCATTAACGTCAGTCAATAATAACAACTGTGCGTTTAATAACTGGCAAATAGCAACGGCAGCATCATCAGCATTTACATTGACCAGATCTCCGTTGGTTAACGCACCAATAGAAGAAATAACCGGTAGAAAATGACTATTTAACAAGGTATCTAATAATATACTATTTTTGGCACTAGGAAGACCTACTTGTCCTAAATTTTGTGGTGATAAGCGACAGTCAATCATATCACCGTCGGCTAACGATAAGCCCACGGCAGGTAAACTCATACTGTTCGCAGTCGCAACTATCGATTTATTCACAGTGCCCGCTAGTGCGCCACTAATTAGGCCTATTTGCTCTTTAGGCGTTACTCGTAAACCATGCTTTTTAACGGTAGTAAAACCTGCTTGCGCTAACATATCATCAACAACACAACCGCCACCATGTACTAACACAACTTTAGCGTCAGCCTTTAGCTTGACGATCACTGATAATAAATTATTGAGTGCACCTTCTTTTTCTAAGATAGCACCGCCTATTTTTATAACTAACGGTTTAGGATTATTCATCTTTTTTCTCTTTTGTTCCCGTGATGGTTCCAGTGATAGATTCCGTGATGCTCTTTTCTATATTACAATTTACTGGGTAGCAAACTATATTCACTTGGTAAACCAAGAGAAATATTAAAACATTGTAATGCCTGTGACGCAGCACCTTTTAACAAATTATCAATAGCACAACTCACCACAAGCACATGCTTTTGTTCATCAAGCTGCCAATGTACATCAGCAAATGGGGTATTGGCAACGTTGCCAATTTGCGGCCAAGCGTTAACTAGTCTCACCAATGGCTTATCAGCATAAGCTTGTTCAAATGCTTTTGTTACTTGCTTAGCGGTAATTTCTGTTTTTAACTGCAAAGTCACCGTTACCAACAAACCTCTTTTATAAGGGGCTAGGTGGGGATTAAATATCACCTGAGCATTTGCTTCTTGAGAGATTTCAGGTTGATGCCTGTGTTGCAAAATATTGTATGGTTTTAAGCTCACTTCATTAAAATTAGTGGCTAAAGAGGCACTTCTCCCCGCCCCACTAACACCACTAATACCATTAACCACAATAAGTGAATTTTCAATATGAAAGTTGTTTGTCGTGATAGGTTTAAGGGAAAGTAAACTAGCGGTTGGATAACAACCCGGAACGGCAATTAAATTTGTATTAGCAATATCGTCTTGCTGCCACTCGGCTAAACCATATTTAGCACTTGATAGTGCCTCTATATTCGCATGTTCAAAACCATAAAAAGTTGGATAATCTTGTGGGTTTTTAAGTCTAAAACCACCCGAAAGATCAAATACCTTAGCACCAGCGTCAACAAATGCTTGCGCCCAGTCAGCACTAAATTCATGCGGGGTAGCAAAGAAAACAACATCTAGATCTTTTGAGAATTCATCAAACCATTTTTTGGAAAAAGACTGCAGAGGTATATCACATATTCCCTGCCAGCGACCATGTAACTCGCTAAAAAGTTTTCCACAGGAAGTAGAGTTTTCCGACACAACTAAATGTTGTATTGAAACTTTATCGTGTTGGCATAATAAACCAACTAATTCAGCACCGGTATAACCACTTGCGCCGATAACAGCAACCTTTTGAATTTTTGACACCACGTACAACCTTAATATTCAAATAAACTAATAGCAACATGCTTTTTACAAGAGTGATAATTATACCCAAACCATCTCAATTTGCGAGTTTCCAGCATAATGTGATTACTTGGGTATAGCCTCTTATAACTAAAGCATCCAAGAGATATTAAAATAATTATCTATCGACGTCGTATTCTTTGAACAATTAGCATTACACTGTGCATTATAAAAAAGTAGCCTTACCCTATTAAAGCAGGAAAGTAGGTTATTTATACGGTATATTACACTGCAAAGGTAATTTATCAGTTAATGGGTAGTTATGCAACAAAACAGCATAAGTATTTATTTAAATTTTATTTAGTATTCGGATTTTTATGTCACATTTACCTAATTTCAAACAATCATTAACGCAACTTATTGCGGCACCTTCTATTAGCTCAACCCAACCCAGTTGGGATCAAGGAAATTTAGCGGTAATTCAACTGCTTGCTACGTGGTTTGAGCAATTAGGTTTTAGCATTGATATTCAAAAAGTGCCCGGTGCACATAAAAGCAGTGACAACAAATATAATTTGCTTGCCAAACTTGGCAGTGGTGAAGGAGGCTTGTTACTTGCGGGGCATAGTGACACCGTTCCTTTTGATGAAAGCCGCTGGCAAAGTGATCCTATGAGTGTAGTAGATAAAGATGATAGGTTTTATGGCTTAGGCACTTGTGATATGAAAGGGTTTTTCGCCTTTATTTTACAGGCATGTAAAGGTCTTAATGCTAAACAACTAAAAAAACCATTATATATTTTAGCAACTGCCGATGAAGAAACTACCATGGCCGGAGCACGTTTTTTTGCTCAAAGCCAAGCGGTAAAACCTGATGTAGCAATAATTGGTGAACCCACAAGCTTAGTGCCTGTAATGATGCACAAAGGACACATGTCACATCGCATTAGTGTACAAGGACAGTCTGGCCACTCTAGCAAACCGAGTTTGGGCGTTAATGCCATTGAAATCATGTATAAAGTGATTGGTGAACTTATCAGCTTACAAGAAAAGTTCAGAGTAAATTATAAAAATGAAGCCTTTGATGTGCCAGCGCCAACGCTAAATTTTGGTGCGATTAAAGGCGGTGACAATGCTAACCGTATTTGTGGTCATTGTGACTTGGACATTGATTTACGATCACTGCCGGGTATGAGTGATAACGAACTAATGTTTTGGTTAAGCGAAACAATAAAACCCATAGCTGAGCAATATCCCGGTCGAATTAGTTTTAAAGAATTACATCCTGGCTCACCTAGCTTTAAACAAGAAAAGCATACAAATAATAAAGAGTGTTTAATTAGCATTGCCGAAGAAATTAGTGGTCATACTTGCTGCGCGGTAAATTACGCTACTGAAGCACCATTTTTACAACAGCTAGGTTGCCAAACTATTGTATTAGGCCCAGGTTCAATCAACCAAGCACATCAACCGAATGAATTTTTAGCCCATAGTGAAATTGATAAAACAGACAAGTTATTAGTGGCAATGATCCAACGCTATTGCTTAGATGTTTAAACACTCAAGCCACCTCGACAGTGTAAGAACGTTAACTACAGTGCTTATTTTTCCAAATTTTTTAACTCTTTAAGATCACTGCGTTCTATTTCTTGAGCATAAATAGCCGTTGGATTATCTGTAATACTCGTATACAGCACTACTTTACTATCGGTTACTTGAATACCATATTCACCTGATGTTAGGTAAACACCACCTGAATATCGACCCGATGTCGATAACCAACCTGCTTTATGTTGCGCTAGCCATTCCTTCAACAAAACGTACTCTGCATCTTTCGCAGTTAATGGTATTTTTTTCTGAGCAGCATTACTCAAAAATACCATTACTTCTGCGTCAAGCTGCACATCAATCGATTTACTGCAGCCCGTTAGCACAAGTAATAGTGTTGATAAAACTAAAATATATTTACTCATTTTTATTGTCCATTAATTTGAATATAATAGTTATTCCAATAAAACCTTCTTACTAATCCACTTTATTCCACAGTTTTTGATTCGCTTTAACTGAAAAGAATTCATTTGCATACCAACAACGTGGCATTAAATCTAATTCTTGTCTTTCCTTATAATTTGAAGCCAATAACTCAAGTATCTCATTTAAGCGTTCTTTACTTAAGTTAGCTATTTTTTTAGCCATATGTGGAAAGTATAGGTTGCTTGTTTTCTTCACCTCTATGTTATGTCCATAACCGATAAAAGTTAGTCTTCTCGTTGCTATACGACATAAAGGCTCTTCGGGTAACGTTGGGTATAATCGATTGACAATAGCATATTCATAACATCCTTCTTCTTGTGGCATATAAATCACACCATAGCCTTGAGGAAACATACCTGTAATTTTATAAAGTGCATCGACAATTTTCTGAGAACATACCCCTAATTCCGCATTTTTATTTAATACCTGATAAACTTTAGGTAACACTTTATAGTTATAGCTATCTTTAGTTGAAAATATAATAGACGTATAAATTTGCGGTACTTTTAATAAATTACCAACCGTTTGTTTTGGCTTAAAGCTGCTTTTAATTAATTGTTGTAAAAATTTTAATTTCTCTTGTTCATCAATAACAAACTGATCCCGTTCTTCTCTGCAACGCCCTACATAAACAGGGACACATAAGCCATCAGTAATATACTTTAACGTTTGTTTATAATTAATAGATAAAATGCTTTTCCGTTCATCTACAGTCATTGTTCTATAGGGATTTTTTGTTGAATCTTTTCCAATGAGAATATCTTGTGCTTCGCTGTGATAAATACCAATGCCTTGCAGTAATGCCGCCATCAACAAGGGTATTTTGATTTGTTCGATTACACGACGTTTAGCATCCGGATCAAACTGTGCAAAGGATTGTTCAGGAAATTCAGCTAATGTGTTCACAATATGCTGATCGGTTATTTCAATATCAAGCATCAGTCGTTCTAACAAAAGTATGCTTAAAATTGCTTTATATAATGATTGACAACATTCGTTGTTAGCGGGTACGTTTTTTCCTTCTGTTGGGCTAATTAACTGTATAGTTCCAAGGAGTTGTGCAGATTTACGGTTAGTTTCCTCAAAACTATCACCTTCTGTCAAGTCAATAATTTCATGACAAATATTAAGTAAATGATTATGACGTTCAATACGTTCTAATCTTTTTAACTCGAGATAACTTTCACTTAATGCTTTATCCGTTGCCACAAAGGATTGATGATTAAAGTAATGAATTGCCCGCTCAAGCATCGAGTCTTTAAGTTTACTACGCCCATAAATTTTACTCAGCAATACTTGAACTTGTCGAGTGTAGTGTGTTTGATATTGAAAAGGTTTAACCATTACGTCGTTCAAGCTGATGAATAAAAACTAATAATGCTAGAAAAGACAAAACTAAGCAACTTAGAAAGTTAAAACCAAATAAATTAAAACAACTCAGTTGATATAAAATAAGTAACTGGGTTAAATACAAGGCGCACTTAGTTACTCAAGTAAGTGCCCCAGGAAGTACACAAGTAGGTACTTAAGGTATTGATTGCAGATAATGATTTATTAGATCTGAATATTTGACTAGGTGACTCCCTACTTTGCGGTAACACCCTTGCCTGCGCCTGAACCTCAAATAACAATACCAATTACATTAACTGTTGATTTGAAAAATTTAGCTCTATGCAATTTGACTCTGTTTTAAACCATGATCCAAATCTGCTAAAATATCTTGAATATCTTCAATGCCAACTGAAATGCGTACTAATGAATCGGTGATACCGGCTTCTAGTCGAGCGGCTTCTTCCATACCCGCATGGGTCATTGTTGAGGGATGACTAATCAAACTTTCTACCCCACCTAACGATTGTGCTAAGGTAAATAAGGTTAAATTATCAAATAATTTTTTCACTGCATTAACGCCACCCTTTACTTCAAAACTTAACATGGCGCCAAAGCCTGATTGTTGCTTTTTGGCAATATCATGTCCTGGATGATCTACAAACCCTGGGTAATACACAATATCAATGGCATTATGGTTCTTTAAAAGAGCGGCTACTTGCTCTGCATTTTCTTGGTGCTGCCTAATACGCACAGGTAGTGTTTTTAAACCACGTAAAGATAAAAAACTATCAAAAGCGCTGCCTGTAATACCGATGCAATTGGCCCACCATGCCAGCTCCTCTCCTAATGCTTGATCTTTAGTCACTAATACTCCACCAACAACATCACTATGACCGTTAATGTATTTGGTTGTGGAATGAAAAACAATATCGGCACCCAGTAACAGTGGTTGCTGTAAAGCCGGTGATA
>Ga0105357_10001598_pt1 | contig 12100 bp, 10 predicted proteins | sample GOMGulsemesocosm_4_FD_83660 | JGI IMG/M metagenome (GOLD analysis project Ga0105357, IMG submission 83660) | Methane-oxidizing microbial communities from mesocosms in the Gulf of Mexico - GOM15B Gulf of Mexico | ecosystem: Environmental > Aquatic > Marine > Cold seeps | place: USA: Gulf of...
ACAATAAGAGCGCACCGCTGATTGCCGGCAATTGTGTCAGCAGCACATCACCGCCCAACAGAATGCCGGTAGCGGGCACGGCCAGCAGCAGCGGTAAATACTGAAATAACACAGCGCTGACCTGCTCCAGACACGCCGGAATGCGCCCCAACAGCAAGAGAAAGACCAGCAGTAGCAGCAGGCCGATCACCGGCCCTGGCAGCATTGGCAAGCACAACAGCTGCAGCAAGGCGCCAGCAGCCTGCATCACCAGTAACAACAGCAACCCCTTGATCACAAGCCACCTCGGCGCCGAAAGAGCGGCCGTGGCTCGATGGCCGAGCGCCCGTAAAGCACGCTCATGCCAGCCAGCCCCTTGAGGGCATCCTCAGCCGACTTGTCTTCACGCACTGCAAAGGCATCAAAACCACACTGGCGCATATGGCTGAGCTGGTCGCGCAACACGTCACCCACTGCCCGCAGTTCACCTTGCCAGCCCAACCGGGTACGTAGCAGGTAGGCCTGGCTATAACCGCGCCCATCGCGAAAAGTGGGGAAGTGCACCGCGATCAACGGCAGCACGGCCAGATAAGGCTCCAGTTGTTCCGCCTCCTCATCCGGCTGCAGGCACACTGCATCTGCGCTGGTTTGCTCGCCCCGCAACACGGCTTCAGTCTGCCGCGCCAGCCAGTCGCTGAACGACAGGATCAGTGGCGCAGTCGGCGCCTCGGGCGGTGTCAGCGCCAGCATCCATGGGTCCGCAGTTGCCAGTTCGGCACCGTCGCTGCCCAGGCGTATCAGGTTGTTCATGCGCGCACCTCCTCACGCTGGTAGACCCGCGCCTTGAACGGCTCCAGGCCAACCCGCGCGACGGTATCAACAAAGCGCTCGCTCTCGATGCGCTGTTCGCGATAGACGTCAGCCAGGTGCGCAATCACATCCGGTACCTCGGCGGCGCTGAACGCCGGACCAATCACCTTGCCCAGCGCGCTCTGTTTGCCCTGTGTACCGCCAATGGTGAACTGATACCACTCGCTACCATTCTTATCGACGCCGAGGATGCCGATATTGCCAATATGGTGATGCCCGCAGGCGTTCATGCAGCCGGAGATATTCAGGCTGATCTCGCCCAAATCCTGCAGCAGCGTCTGGTCGGCAAAGCGGTGCTGGATCGCCTGCGCCACCGGAATGGATTTGGCATTGGCCAGTGAGCAATAGTCGCCGCCGGGGCAGGCAATCACATCGGTCAGCAGCCCAATGTTGGCCGTCGCCAAGCCGGCTTCACAGGCCGCCTGCCAGAAGCGGTAAAGGTATGCCTTGGCAATATCCGGCAGGACCAGATTCTGCTCATGCGCCACGCGAATCTCACCAAAGCCGAAGCGCTCCGCGAGGTCGGCAACCTGCTCCATCTGCTCGGCAGTGACATCGCCGGGCGGCGTATCGCCACCGGGCTTGGTCGACAGTGTTACGGAAACGTAGCCCGGCACCTTGTGGGCATGGGTGTTGCGTTGAACCCATTGGGTAAACTGGGCATCCTGCGCCAGCGCGGTGCCATACCCGAGGTCAGTGGCCGGCTGCGGCACATAGGCTGGCGGCACAAAGTTGGCTGCGACCCGGCTGAACTCGGCTTCGGTCAGCTCGGCCGGGCCGTCCTTGATATGCTCCCACTCGGCATCGACCTCACGGGCGAAGGCCTCGATCCCCAGTGCCTTGACCAGAATCTTGATGCGCGCCTTGTACTTGTTGTCGCGTCGGCCATGCCGGTTGTACACCCGCAATACCGCCTCGACGTACGACAGCAGATGGCGCCAGGGCAGCGCGCGGCGGATCGGCTGTGACAGGATGGGCGTGCGCCCCAGGCCGCCGCCGACCATGACATCAAAGAGCATCTCGCCGTTCGCATCACGGTAAAGGTACAGGCCGATGTCGTGCATCATCACCGCCGCGCGGTCTTCGGTGGCGGAGCACAGCGCAATCTTGAATTTGCGCGGCAAGTAGAGAAACTCCGGATTGACGGTCGACCATTGCCGCAGAATCTCGGCGAGCGGACGCGGATCAAGCACTTCATCTGCCGCCACGCCAGCAAAGGCGTCGGTGCTGATGTTGCGCACACAGTTGCCCGAGGTCTGGATGGCGTGCATATCGACCTGCGCCAGACGGTCGAGAATGTCCGGCACCTGCTCCAGCTCGATCCAGTTGTACTGGATGTTCTGCCGTGTGGTGAAGTGGCCGTAACCGCGGTCGAAGTCACGGGCGATGCTGGCCAGGGTACGCAGCTGGTCTGCCGATAGCGTGCCGTAGGGGATCGCTACCCGTAGCATGTAGGCGTGGCGCTGCAGATACAGGCCGTTCTGCAAGCGCAGCGGCAGAAACTCTTCTTCACTCAGTTCACCGCTCAGGCGCCGCGCAACCTGATCGCGAAACTGGGCTACGCGCTCGGTTACCAGGGCGCGGTCATATTCATCATAGTGGTACATGCAAACCTCTCGGCTGGGCTGCACGCAGCGCCAATAAGGCGTTGGCAACGGGCAGCTCGGATCAGATCACCACTATGCGCAGCCTGGCGTTTACCAACCAGACCCAGATTCAGGCAAAAAAAGCGGATCAGATCGCGGCCGCACAGGCGTCGGACGCTAACGAGAAGCAGTAGCAGACAGTCCTGAGATGCTTTGGGTGACCTCATCTGATCTGCTTTTTTTAGTACAACCTGAATCTGTTACCGAATCAGCTGGCCGCGCATCATGCCTCGTGCCTGATAACCAAGAGCCGTGATTGCCATGACCAGCCAGATTCCGATTAAAGACGTGACTGCAAAAAATAAGCAGCCGATCACCTTCGTGCCGCCCGCACAGACCGGCGACCCTATCCATACCCGCAGCTTCAAGGGCTTTTTTCGCAACCTGCGCCTGAGCGGCGCCGGCGCGCTCATACTCTTGTTCTTCGGCACGGCCTGGCTGAATTGGAATGGCCATCAAGCGGTGCTCTGGGATCTGGACGCCAAGCAGTTCTTTATCTTTGGCGCGACCTTCTGGCCACAGGACTTCATCCTGCTGTCGGCGATTCTGATGATCGCCGCCTTCGGCCTGTTCTTTATCACGGTTTTCGCGGGACGCGTGTGGTGCGGCTATACCTGCCCGCAAAGCGTCTGGACGTGGATTTTCATGTGGGCAGAGAAAGTGACCGAGGGTGAGCGGCATCAGCGCGTACGCCTGGACGCCGCGCCCTGGTCATTCAATAAACTGGCGCGCCGCTCTGCCAAGCACGGCATCTGGCTGGCAGTCAGCCTGGCCACGGCGATTGCCTTTGTCGGCTATTTCACCCCGGTACGCGAGCTGGTCAGCGATATGCTGCAGCTGCAACTGGGTGCTACTACCGCCTTCTGGCTGTTCTTTTTCACCGCCGCCACCTACTTCAACGCGGGTTGGCTGCGCGAAAAAGTCTGCCTGCACATGTGCCCCTATTCCCGCTTTCAGAGCGTCATGTTCGACGAGCACACCCTGGTCGTCACCTACGACAGCGCCCGTGGCGAAGCGCGTGGCCCGCGCAAGAAGAACATCGACCACACTGCAGCCGGCCTGGGTGATTGCATTGACTGCACTGTATGCGTCCAGGTCTGCCCAACCGGTATCGATATTCGCGACGGCCTGCAACTCGACTGCATCAGCTGCGGCGCCTGTATCGATGCCTGCAACAGCGTGATGGACCAGATGGATTACCCACGCGGGCTGATCCGCTATACCTCCGAGCGGGCGCTGGAAGGCAAGCCCACACACTGGCTGCGCCCCCGCCTGATCGGTTATGCCGCCGTGCTGCTGTTGATGGTTGGCAGCCTGGTTTGGGGCATCCAGACCCGCCCATTGATTGATCTGGACATCAGCCGTGATCGCAGCATCTTCCGCGAGAACAGCGCCGGCGACATTGAAAACCTCTACACCCTGAAGGTCATCAACAAGAGCCAGCAAAGCCGCTCTTACCTAGTTGACTTGGGTGAGCCTGAGCTTTTCAAGGCCCAGGGTCTGGGCGAGGTTACCATCGCCGGGGGGGAAACAGCGGTATTGCCAGTACGCGTCAGCCGCCAGCACCCCGACGAGCACGCCGGTAGTCAGCCACTGCAGTTTGTGGTCAAGGATCTGCAGGATACCGATAGCCAGGTCAGCGATGCATCGACCTTCGTTTCGCCTGCGGCGCGTTGAGCGTCGCATGGCCACTGCCGATGGCGTAGAGTACGTGGATGCCTCCAAACCCGCACAGGACAGGATGAAACGCTACGAGAAATTCGCCGACGAGATCGCCGAACTGATCCGTACCGGGGTGATCGCCCCAGGTGAGAAGGTACCCTCGGTGCGGCACGCCAGCCGCACCTACGGGGTCAGCCCGTCGACCGTGTTCCAGGCCTATTACCTGCTGGAAGACCGTGGTCTGATTCAGGCGCGCCCGCGCTCCGGCTACTTTGTGCATGCCCTGGCCCGGCGCCAACTGCACGAACCGGATATCGGCCAGTACGCCTCCGGCAGCGTAGAGGTGGATGTCAGCGAGCTGGTGTTCTCGGTATTGAGCTCGCTCAAGGACCCGGACATGGTCGCGTTTGGCTCGGCCTTCCCGAGTCCCAACCTGTTTCCGCTGGCGCGCCTGTCACGCTCGCTGGCCAACAGTGCACGTGACATGCAGCCGCATGCGGTGATCGCCGACATGACCGCCGGCAATCCCGACCTGCGCCGGCAGATTGCTCTGCGCTATATGGTCAGTGGCATGATGCTGCCGCTGGAGGAGCTGGTAATCACCACCGGCGCCATGGAAGCACTCAACCTCTGCCTGCAGACGGTGACCCAGCCCGGCGACCTGGTCGCCATCGAAACCCCCGCGTTTTACGCCACCCTGCAGGTACTGGAACGGCTCAAGCTCAAAGCGGTGGAAATTCCGGTACATCCGCGCGAAGGGATTGATCTGGACAGTCTCGCCGACAGCCTGCAGCGCTTCCCGATCAAGGCCTGCTGGTTTATGAGCAGCCTGCAGAACCCGCTGGGCGCCAGTATGACCGACGAGAAGAAGCAGGCGCTTTATGCGCTGCTGAAGCAACATCAGGTGCCGATGATCGAAGACGACGTCTATGCCGAGCTGTACTACGGCAGCCAGCCGCCCAAGCCGGTCAAGAGCTTTGATACCGAGGGTTTGGTGATGCACTGCGGCTCTTTCTCCAAGTGCCTGGCTCCCGGTTACCGGGTTGGCTGGGTGGCGGCAGGGCGCTTCGCCGAGCAGATCAGCCGCCTCAAACTGATGACCACCATCTCGCCCTCGGTGCCGGCCCAGGCGGCACTCGCCGATTACCTGCAACACGGCGGCTACGATCGCCACCTGCGCAAGCTGCGCCATTCGCTGGAAAGCCAACAGCGCGCGATGCTTGCCTCGGCAGCGCGGCACTTTCCGGCCGATACCCGCGTCACCCGCCCCAATGGTGGCTACTTTCTGTGGTTCGAGTTTCCCACCCGGGTCGATTCATTGCAGCTATTCCAGCATGCATTGGCTCAGGGCATCAGCCTGGCGCCAGGCCCGATCTTCTCCGCCAATCGCCATTACGGGCACTGCGCCCGCCTGAACTACGGTCATCCGTGGGATGCACGCAGCGAGCAGGCCATGGCGACCCTGGGACGCATCATCGCGTCTTTCTGATGCGGCTCCAGCTGCGACACCTGAGCGCAGCGGATTGCAAGCCTACACTGACCCAGCGCAATACTCTGTGCACCGCAACTGGCCAGACTGGGCTTTTGCGGCCGTATGGAGACCCTACATGATTTACGATATTGCCATCGTCGGTGCCGGCCCCAGCGGGCTCTGTCTCGCCCGCGCGCTGTCGGGAGAAGGCCTGTCTGTGGCGCTACTGGAAAGGCAGTCGGAGGCTGCCATCGCCGAGCCGGCCTTTGATGGTCGCGAAATTGCGCTAACCCACAACTCGCAAGCGCTGCTGGAGCGGCTGGACATCTGGTCACGGATTAGTCCGGATGATATTGCCGTGTTGCGCGATGCCAGCGTGTTCAATGGTCCGTCCGCTTTTGCGCTGCATATCAACGCCCAGCAAGCTGGGGCAGAGCGGCTGGGGCATCTGGTCGCCAATCAGGCGATTCGCCGCGCCTGCTACCAGAGCTTGCAAGCGGCAGGTACCAGGTTGCGCTGCGACGCGGAGGTAAAAGCCATCAGGCAGCAAGCGGATCGGGTCGAGCTGGCATTGGCCAGCGGCGATACTGTGCAGGCGCGGCTGCTGGTCGCCGCAGATAGCCGCTTTTCCGAGACGCGCCGCCTGCTGGGCATCGGTGCTCAGTTGAAAGACTTCGGCAAAAGCATGTTGGTTTGTCGTATGCAGCACGACAAAGACCACCAGCAGGTGGCCTGGGAATGGTTCGGCTACGGTCAAACGCTGGCCCTGCTGCCGCTCAACGGGCGGCAATCGTCGGTGGTGATTACCTTGCCGCCGCGCGAGATTGCGCAGCTGCAACAGCTAGGCGATGAGCGCTTTTCCAGAGAAATCGAGCAGCGCTTTGCCCACCGTCTGGGACGTATGCAACTGGTCAGCAGCCGCCATGCGTACCCTCTTGTGGGTGTTTATGCCCGGCGTGTCATCAGCCAGCGCTGCGCGCTGATCGGCGACGCTGCTGTGGGCATGCATCCGGTGACCGCACATGGCTTCAACTTTGGCCTGGGGAGTGTGCAGCGGCTCAGCAAGCTGGTGCTGGCTGCCCATGCGCGCGGTAAAGATCTGGCGGAGCCAGCCTTGCTCGAGCGTTACCAGCGCCAACAAAGGCTGGCTACCTGGCCCCTATATCAGGCCACCAATCTGCTGGTGGAGTGCTACACCAGTGATCAACTGCCTATGCGTCTGCTGCGCAACGCCGGTCTGCGTCTGGCCCAGCAGGCTCAGCCACTCAAGCGTGGCATAGCCCGGCATCTGACGACCCAGCACTGAGTCGGCAAAGTCCATCTGATACGCTTTAACGCATGACCTCTGAGTCTGTTTTGTTTTGCACGTCTTTTCTACAGTACGGCTACTTTTGCGGCGCGGTCCGCAGTCACTGTCAGAAAGGTTTTAACGATGCAAAACACAGGTGCTGTGCAGCCTTACAACTACCGGGTGGTGCGCCAGTTCGCCATCATGACGGTCGTCTGGGGCGTGGTAGGTATGTCAGTCGGCCTGCTGGTCGCTTCGCAGCTGGTATGGCCGGCGCTGAACTTTGATCTGCCCTGGACCAGTTTTGGCCGCCTGCGACCGCTGCATACCAGCCTGGTGATTTTCGGCTTTGCCGGTAGCGCGCAGTTCGCGGCCAGTTACTATGCGGTGCAGCGCACCTGCCAAACGCCGCTGATTGCGCCACGCCTCACGGCCTTTACCTTCTGGGGCTGGCAGGCGGTGATCATCATCATGCTGGTCACGCTGCCACAGGGCCTGACCACGACCAAGGAATACGCCGAGATCGAGTTCACCGGCGCGGTGGTGATGGCCATCGTCTGGGTGGCCTACGCGGTGGTGTTCTTCGGCACGCTGATGCGCCGCAAGACTCGCCATATTTATGTTGGTAACTGGTTCTTCGCTGCCTTCATTCTGGTTATCGCTGTGCTGCATATCGTTAACCACGCCGCGATCCCCATCAGCTGGTTCAAGTCCTACCCGGTCTATGCCGGCGCAACCGATGCCATGGTGCAGTGGTGGTACGGGCACAACGCGGTGGGCTTCTTCCTGACCACCGGGTTTCTCGGCATGATGTATTACTTTGTACCCAAGCAGGTGAATCGGCCGGTGTACTCCTACCGCCTGTCCATCGTGCACTTCTGGGCGCTGATCACCCTGTACATCTGGGCCGGCCCACACCACCTGCACTACACCGCGCTGCCGGACTGGGCGCAATCGCTCGGCATGGTGATGTCGCTGATTCTGTTGGCACCCAGCTGGGGCGGCATGATCAACGGCATGATGACGCTATCCGGCTCGTGGCATCAGCTGCGCACCGATCCGATTCTGCGTTTTCTGGTGGTGGCCCTGGCCTTCTACGGCATGTCGACTTTTGAAGGACCGATGATGGCCATCAAAACCGTGAACGCGCTGTCGCACTAAACAGCCTGGACTATCGGCCACGTGCACGCAGGCGCTCTGGGTTGGGTTGCCATGATCACTTTCGGCTCGCTGTATCACCTGATTCCCAAGGTGTTTGGAGTCGAGAAAATGCACAGCACCGGGCTGATCAACCTGCATTTCTGGCTCGCGACCATTGGCACCGTGTTGTACATCGTCGCCATGTGGGTCAACGGCATTACCCAGGGCCTGATGTGGCGCGCAGTGAACGTCGACGGCACACCCACATACTCGTTCGTCGAAGCGCTGGAGGCCAGCCATCCGGGATACGTAGTGCGAGTTATTGGCGGCGCCTTCTTCTTCACCGGCATGCTGTGTATGGCCTGGAACACCTGGCGCACCGTCCGCGCTGCCCGCCAGCTGGAGGCGCAGACTGGCGCCCTGGCAACCGCCCATTGAGAAAACCGGAGCGCATACCATGTTGATCTCTGAAATAGTGGCACTGGCGACGCTGATCGGCTTTTTCATCGCCGTCAGCGCCAGCCTGGCAAACCATCCAGACGACGAACTGGAAGAGGCAGCCCAACTGCCGTTTCTGGAGGAGCCGGATCGGCTGGATGCCTGAGAGCGGCTGAGGTCAGCCACTTGTTCATAAGTGGCCTGCAAAACTGCGGCAAAGGGTTGCAACAGGGCTTTCCGGCGACGGACAGCCCTTTTTGCTTGCCGAACAATCAGGTTTTCGGTTTCGCGCTGCCGGCAGCGAGTTTGGTCCAGTTGCTATACAGCGTCAGCGCCGCAAATACGCACTGAAATCCACATCACTCGCCGACAAAATCGCTTGTACCCGGTTATGCACATTCAACTTGCGCAGAATCGCCGAGACGTGCGCTTTCACTGTGGTTTCGGCGATTTCCAGATGGTAGGCGATCTGTTTGTTGGACTCGCCCTTGGCCATGCGCTCCAGCACTAGCAGTTGCTTGCGGGTGAGGGCGTAGAGCAGTTCCGGGGAGATCGGGTATTCCTCGGGGTTGCGGCGGGTGATGGTGTGGTTGGCGCGGATGATGTCGGAGGGCAGGTAGACGTTGCCGGCGAGGATCTGCTCGATCGCTTCGGTCATCTGCGCGCGCGGTGACGATTTGGTGATAAAGCCGACCGCGCCGTAGGTGATGGCTTGCAGCACCACCTGTTTGTCTTCCTCGGCCGAGACGATGACCACCGGAATCGACGGCGACTCGTTGCGCAGCGTGATCAGGCCATTGAGGCCGTGCATGCCGGGCATGTTGAGGTCCAGCAGAATCAAATCCAGGTCGTCCTGTTCCCGGGCTATGGCCAGAGCACTATCCAGGTCGCAGGTTTCCAGCAGCTCGCTGCCGGGAAATCCGCTACTGATGACATTGCAGATAGCCTCGCGAAACAACGGATGATCATCAGCTATCAGTATCTTGTACATGGCTTGGGCAACCTGTTTTTGTTGTATTCGGTTATGCCGGGCAACGCTGGCCCGGTGGTATCAGTTGGTATTACACCCGCGGAGGGGCGTCTTGCAAATGATACATTCGCACAACGAACCGGTACTAAAGTAGTAAGCCTGGCCCCCAGGGCCGGGCGCCGCAAGCTTTAAGCGGCAAGCCATAAGCTTCAAGCGAAAAGCGAAAAGCGAAAAGCGAAAAGCGGCGCAAGCGCTTGTTGTGCCGCTCATCCGCGGACCGCCGCCCGCTGCGGGTTGAAGGTCAGCACCGCCGCCAGGCTGAACAGCAGCCACAAGCCCAGACACACCAGCAGCGCGGTCAGGTTGAACTGCTGATACAGCGCAAAGCGCACCAATTCCACCGCGTGGGTAAACGGGTTGAGTGCGCACAGCCAGTACAGCCACTCGCTGGATTCGCGCATCTTCCACAGCGGATACAGCGCCGATGACAGGAAGAACAGCGGGAAGATGACGAAGTTCATCACCCCGGCAAAGTTCTCCAGCTGACGAATCCCGTTGGACAGCAGCAGCCCCAGTGAGCTGAGCAGCAGCGCAGCCAGCAGCAGGGCGGGGGCGGCGGCGAGCAGGCCCCAGAGTGGCGGGCGAATGTCGAAGCACCAGGCAATTGCCAGAAAGGCGTAGACCTGAATCAGCGACACCAGCGCCGTTGCCAGCAATTTGCACAGCAGCAAAAACGGCCGCGGCAGCGGGCTCATCAGCAGCACGCGCATGCTGCCCATCTCCCGGTCGTAGACCATCGACAGCGAGCCCTGCATGCCGTTGAACAGCAGGATCATGCAGCACAGCCCGGGCAGGATGTAGGTCTCGTAGGTGATGTAGGTGCTGTACGGCGGGATGATCGACACCCCGAGCGCGGCGCGAAAGCCGGCGGCAAATACCAGCAGCCACAGCAGCGGCCGCACCAGCGCACTGAGAAACCGTGAGCGCTGCTGGAAGAAGCGCAGCCACTCGCGCTGCATCACGCCCTGCAGGCAGTTGAGGTATTGGGCAGCGGTCATAGCGCGGGCTCCTCGCTGGCGCGGCTGAGCCGCTCGAAGGCGTCGCTGAGGCTCTCCTGAGTTGTGCCGTTGCTCAGGGCGTCGGCTTGCCCCTGGGCGACCACACGGCCGCAGTTGAGCATTACCACCGGGTCGCTCGGCAGTATCTCGTCGAGCAGGTGGGTGGTCCAGATCACCGTCAGTTGCTGTTCATCGCACAGCGCGCGCACGTGTTGATTGAGCGCCCGGCGGCTGGCCTGATCCAGCCCCACGCTGGCCTCATCCAGCAGCAGAATGCGCGGCTGATGCAGCAGCGCGCGGGCGATCTCGACTCGGCGGCGATGGCCGCCGTTGAGCGCGCGCACCCGTTCGTGCTGACGCTCGCCGAGTTGCTGGCGGGCCAGTTCGGTATCGATCCGCAGCCCGGCCTCGCGCCGCGACAAGCCGTGCAGCGCGGCGTGGTAGGCCAGGTTTTGGCGCACGCTGAGGTCCAGATCCAGCGTGCTCTGCTGAAACACCACACCGAGCTGGCGTAGCGCGGCACGCGGGTGCTGGCGGATCGATAAGCCGTCGAGCAGGATGTCGCCCTGCTGCAGGTCGTACAGACGGCTGAGCAGCGCCACCAGTGTGGACTTGCCCGCGCCGTTGGGGCCGAGCAGGGCGTTCAGGCAGCCCGGCTGGCAGCTGAAATCCACCTGCTTGAGCGCCTGACCCTCGCCATAGGCGAAGCTGACCTGCTGCACGGCGATGGTCATCAGGGCGTGACCACCACACCCCAGGGGAAGCGGCCGACCTTGATCGACTTCACTACCTCCAGGTCGTGGACGTTAACCACCGATACGTCGCCGCTGATGCCGTTGGTGGTCAGCAGCAGGCTTTCGTCAGCGTTGAACGCCATGTGCCAGACGCGGCGGCCAACCAGCAGGTAATCCAGCACCTCGAAGGTGTTGGCGTCGACCACTGCTACATGGTTGGCCGGGCCAAGGGCGACGAAGGCGTATTTGCCGTCGCGGGTCAGGCGCACGCCTACCGGCTGGATGCGGTCCGGGTGAATGCCCTTGATCTCGAAGGTCAGCACCTTTTTCACTTCGCGTGAATCCACGTCCATCACGGTAACGGTGCCGCCGATCTCGGCCGAGGCCCACAGCGTCTTGCTGTCGTGGGTGAACTCGACGTGACGCGGGCGCTGGTCAACCAGGGTGTTGTCGACCAGTTCGTTCGTGGTGGTGTCGATCCAGTGCAGCATGTTGGTGGTTTCGCTGGTGTTCACCGCCCACTTGCCGTCCGGGCTGACCGCCATACCTTCGGGCTCGACGCCCACGTCGATCTGCGCCAGTACCTCGGCGGTCGGCACGTCGACCACGGTTACCAGTGCGTCGTCTTCGTTGGAGATGTACAGGGTGCGGTCGTTCGGGTGCAGGGCAAACTGCTCCGGGTCGGCGCCGGAGGGCAGTTCCTGCACGATGCGGCGGGTCGCCAGATCCATGATCTGCACGGTGTCGGAGTCGCTGGCGCAGATGAACAGCTTGCTGTTGTCGCTCGACAGCAGAATGCCGCGCGGGCGCATGCCGACCTCCAGCGTGTCGGTGACCTCCAGCG
>Ga0105357_10001600_pt1 | contig 12096 bp, 7 predicted proteins | sample GOMGulsemesocosm_4_FD_83660 | JGI IMG/M metagenome (GOLD analysis project Ga0105357, IMG submission 83660) | Methane-oxidizing microbial communities from mesocosms in the Gulf of Mexico - GOM15B Gulf of Mexico | ecosystem: Environmental > Aquatic > Marine > Cold seeps | place: USA: Gulf of...
AGCCCGGAACTGCTGGAGAACGGCAGCATCGTATGGCACGGCTTTATCGCTGACATTACCAAGCGCAAGAGCATACAACTGGCACTGGCCAGCGAACAGCAACGCCTGGCGCGGGTGATCGATGCCACCGGCGTGGCGACCTGGGAGTGGGATCTGGCCAGCGATGCCGTATTGATCAACGAACGCTGGGCGCAGATGATCGGCTACCGGTCCGACGAGCTGGCACCCATTACGGCAAACACCTGGATCAAGCGTATCCACCCAGAGGATCGCGACCAATTCGACCAAGCGCTGGCCGCGCACCTGAGTGGAGAGACGCCGTTCTATAGCTGCCGCTGCCGCGTGCAGCACCGCGACGGCCATTGGCTGTGGGTTCAGGATCGCGGTCAGGTGGTAGAGCGCGACGCCGAGGGCCAGGCTCAGCGTATGAGCGGTACCCATGCCGACATCAGCAGCGAAATGCAGCGCCAGGAAGAAATCCGCCAGGCGCGCTCCTTCCTCGATGCCCTGATTGATGCCGCCAGCGAGGTCTCGGTAATTGCCACCGACCCCGGCGGCAACATTACCCTGTTCAACTCCGGCGCAGAGAAGCTGCTGGGCTACAGCGCCGACGAGGTGATCGGCCAACTGTCGCTGGCGACCTTTCATCTGCCCAGCGAAACCCGGCGTCATCAGGAAGCGCTCAGGGCTGAAACCGGCGCGTTGATCGAGGGCATAGAGGCGCTCCTGTATCGCGCGCGCCAAGGTCAGTCGGAAACGCTGCCCTGGACCTACGTGCGCAAGGACGGTTCCCATCGCCTGGTCAATCTGACGGTCACGCAAATTGCCGACAACGACAACAACCTGATCGGCTTTCTGGGTATGGCCACCGACATCACCGACCTGATACAGACCACACGCGCGTTGCAGAAAAGCGAGTTACGCTACCGCGGCATGGTCAGCAATCTGCCGGGAGCGGTGTATCGCTGTCAGGCCGACCGGCAATGGACCATGGTCTACCTGAGCGCCGAAGTTGAACGCATCACCGGCTACCCGGCCAGCGACTTCATCAATAACCAGCGCCGTAGCTATGCCAGCATCATCCACCCCGATGATTTCGACAGCACGCTGCTGGCCAGCCACGAACTCAGCGCCGAGGATGCCAGCTTCGAGCTCACCTACCGGGTGCTGCATGCCCAGGGTCACATCGTGCAGGTACGCGAAAAGGGCCGTGCAGAATATGACGCCAAGGGCCAACTGAAGTGGCTAGACGGTTTCATCTGGGATGTCACCGAGCAGGTGCGCGTCGAACAACTGAAATCGCAATTCGTGTCTACCGTCAGCCATGAGCTGCGCACACCGCTTACCGCCATTTCCGGCGCCATCAAGCTGATCAATGGCGGCGCGCTGGGTACGGTGCCGCAGTCGATGCAGAAGCTGCTGGGCATCGCCGAGCAGAACACCCAGACCCTGAACACCCTGATCAACGACCTGCTCGACATGGAGCGGCTGGCGGCTGGCAAGATTCAATTTGACCTGCGCCTGCAGCCGTTGACGCCCCTGCTGCACAACTCGCTGGAGCTGAACAGCAGCTACGCTGAACAGTATCAGGTCAGCCAGCGCTGCACTGCGCTGGCTGACGCTTGGGTCAAGGTTGATGCGTTGCGCTTGGGGCAGGTATTGAGCAACTTTCTATCCAACGCTGCCAAGTTCTCGCAACCGGGTGGCGACATTCAACTAAGTAGCCGGATCGAGGGTGACCAGGTGCGCATCAGCGTGCGCGACCAGGGAGCGGGTATCCCGCAAGCCTTTCATCCGCAGATATTCCAGAAATTCTCCCAGGTCGACAGCTCCAGCACGCGCCAGCGTGGCGGCTCTGGCCTGGGTCTGGCGATCAGCAGGGAGCTGGTGCTGCAAATGGGCGGAAGTATCGGCTTTGAGTCCGAGCCGGGCAGGGGGTCGCGCTTCTGGTGCTGTCTGCCGCTGCAGCCACCCCCAGGCGATGCCCCCCTTTCGGACAGTAGCGAGGCCAACCCATGAGCGGTTCATCCAGCACCGAACAAGAGCAGAAGCGGTTGGCTGCGCTGGCGCAGTACCAGATCATGGACAGCGCCAGCGAGCAGGCTTTCGACGATATCACTGCGCTGGCGTCGCAGTGGTTGGAGATGCCCATCGCGCTGATCTCGCTGGTCGATGACCAGCGCCAATGGTTCAAGAGCCGGGTAGGGCTTGAGGCATTGGAAACGTCACGCGACCTGGCCTTCTGTGCCCATGCAATCGCCCAAGGCAGCTTCATGGAAGTGCCCGATGCATGCCTGGATCCGCGCTTCAGCAACAACCCACTGGTAACCGAGGCACCCTTCATTCGCTTTTATGCCGGTATGCCCATCAGCACACCGCAGGGCTACCTGCTGGGCACGCTCTGCGTGATCGACAATGTGCCCCGGCAGCTGGACGAGGTGCAGCGCGACACCTTGCAACGCCTGACGCGCATGGTCGAATACCAGTTGCAACTGCGCCTGGCCTTGCTGCGCGGTGCCGAACGCGAGACCGCACTGCAGGAACAGCACGCCCTGGCCGAAGGCCTGCTGGACAAAATTCAAGCCGGGGTGGCCGTCTGCAACGAGGCCGGCGAGCTGACTCGCTTCAACAATATCGCCCGCGCCTGGCACGGGCTGGATGTCAGCAAGGTAGCGCCCGAACACTGGGCCGAGCACTACGACCTGTACCGTGCCGACGGCACCACCCCGCTACCGAGCGATGAGATCCCCCTGTTGCGTGCCTGGCAGGGTGAGCACGTCGAGAATGCCGAGATCTGTCTGCATGCGCGCAACCGGGCACCGCGGATTCTGCTCTGCAACGGCGGTCCGCTGCAGCACCACAGCAAACCATCAGCGGCCATGGTGGTGATGCATGACATTACCGAGCTGCGCGCTGCCAACGAGTTGAAAAGCCAGTTTCTGGCCACCGTCAGTCATGAACTGCGCACCCCGCTGACGTCGCTCGGCGGCGCAGTCAGCCTGCTGCACGCTGGCACCTGTGGCGAGCTGCCGGCGGCCGCGCAGCGCATGTTGCAAATCGCCCAGGACAATGCCACGCGGCTCAACGAGTTGATCAACGATCTGCTGGACGTGGAAAAGCTGGAAGCCGGAAAGCTGCCTCTGCAGTGCAGCGCGCAGCCGATTCGCCCCTTGCTGGAAGCAGCGTTGGAGGCCAACCGGCCCTATGCTCAGCGCTTTCACGTCAGCCTGCGATTGCAGCAGCCATGCGCCAACCCAGAGGTAAATGTAGACCCCCGCCGACTGCAGCAGGTACTGGGCAACTATCTGTCCAACGCCGCCAAATTCTCCCATGAGCAGGGCGAGGTGACCATTGTCTGCGAGCAACGGGCAGATCAGGTGGAAGTACGGGTGATCGATCAGGGTATTGGCATCGATGACGCGCAGATAGGTGCTCTTTTCCAGAAGTTCTCCCAGCTCGACGTCGGCGATACCCGCAAACGCGGTGGCACCGGGCTGGGGCTGGCCATCTGCAAGGAACTGATTGAGCGCATGCAGGGCGAAGTCGGGGTATCATCCACGCTGGGACAAGGCGCCACCTTCTGGTTTCGCCTGCCGTTGACCTCGGGTACGGAGCCGCAATGAAGCAGCCGCGTTACAGCCGCCTGGCCATCAAGATACTGCTGCTGATTCTGGGCGCCAGCCTGCTGCAGGCCGTACTGTCGGGCTGGATAACCCAGCGGGCGCTACGTAGCGACATGCAGGACCTGCTGATCGAGCAACAAACACGCATCAACCGCAACGCGGTGCAGTTGATCGACCGTGAGCTGGATATTCGCCAACAATTTCTGGCCACCCTGGCAGCGCAGCTGGCCTTGAGCGGGCGCGCGAGTTATCCCGCTGCGCAGCGCCTGATCGACAGCCAGCGCGCCAACATCAACCACTACTTTCCGGGCGGTATTCTGATTCTCAATGATCAGGGCGTTGCCATTGGCGAATCGACTCATGTGGAAGGCCGGCTGGGAACGCGCTACGCCGATCGACCGCACATCAAACAGGCCTTGAGCAGCGGCCAGCCCAACATCAGCAAACCCATCATGGGCCGCACCCTGAACGCCCCCATCATCAGCATCAGCGCCCCAGTGAAGAACGCCCGGGGCGAGGTACTCGGCCTGGTCGCCGGGGTGATCGAGCTGGAGCGTGAAAATCTCTTCGATGCCGCGGTAAACCTGACCCTGGGTGTACCGTCACGCCTGTTCGTGCTGGATACCACGCACCAGATCTATGTCACCGCTACCGATCCGAAACTGGCCATGCAGCCGCTACCCGACAGCGCCGACAGCCCCCTGTTGGCCGCGCTGCGCAGCGGCCAGAGCAGCGGACTACTGCACAACAGCGAGACCGGCGGGGACGACCTGTTCATTGCCGACGACATGCCCCATCTGGGCTGGCGCGTGGTCAGCCTGACTGCCCTGAAGCAGATTACCGACAAACTGGATCCGATACTCTCGCAGCGGCTGATCATCGGGCTGATATTCTTCCTGCTGTTGGCGCTGGCGCTGGTGTTACTGCTGCGGCGTGCGATGAACCCACTCAGCGCCGCCGCCCATCAGATTACCGAAATGATGGAAGGCCAGCGGCCGATCCAGCCCATCCGCATCGACCGTACTGACGAGGTCGGCCACCTGGTGCATGCCTTCAATCAACTGAGCCAGCGCCAGCAGCAGCAGGCACGGGAGCTCCAACGCGAGCGTGACCTGCTGCGCAGCCAGTTCGATCAATCCTCCGATGCCATCGTACTGCTGGATGTGCACAGCCTGCAGATTCTCGAAGCCAACCCGCAATGTACGCGCTTGCTCGGCTACAGCGCCGAGCGCCTGCGCGGGCGCCCCTTCGCCGAGCTGCTGGCAGGCGACCAGCCCCCGCTGCCGGCGTTGCTGCAACAGGCCATGACCGAGGCCGGGCACTGCATCATGGCACTGCTGCGCCAGTTCGGCGGTAGCGTGCACTGCGAAGTGACCGGCGCCAGCGTCGGCCTGCCGGACCAGCGCCAACTGATGCTCAACCTGCGGGATATTTCCGAGCGCCTGCGCAACGAGCAGCTTAAAAACGACTTTGTCTCCACCGTCAGCCACGAATTGCGCACTCCGCTGACCAGCATCTACGGTTCCCTGCGGCTGGTGAACAGCGGTGTGCTGCACAGCCAGCCGGAGCAAGCCGCGTCGCTGCTGCAGGCCGCCGAAGAGAACAGTCAGCGTCTCACCGCCCTGATCAACGACCTGCTCGACATCGACAAGCTGGAAGCCGGTAAACTGGAGCTGAAGTTACAGCAGCTCGATCTCGATCAGCAGCTGCAGGATGCCCGCCGTCTGCTCGCCTCAACGGCCGCCGAGGCCGAGGTGCGCTTGCAGCTGCCCGCACCCCATGGGCTGCACATCATGGCCGATCCGCAGCGGTTCCAGCAGGTGCTGGCCAACCTGTTGTCCAACGCCATCAAGTTTTCCCCACCGGGCGCCGTCGTCGAGATCGCCACCCAGGCCACCGAGCAGCAGGTGCGCCTGGTGGTAATCGACCAGGGCGAAGGCATACCGCTGGCCTTTCAGGCCAACGTGTTCAAGCGCTTTGCCCAAGCCGATGCCACCGCCACCCGCCAGCGCGGCGGCACCGGCCTGGGCCTGGCCATCACCCACTCACTGGTGCGCGCCATGCACGGCGCCATCGGCTTCAGCTCAACGCCTGGCCAAGGCAGCCAATTCTGGGTTAGCTTGCCCAGAGTACTGCCTCCGAATACGTACGCTCCGCGCTCTGCCGCGCCCGACAGCAATGGATCAAAGGCCCATGAATAAGCTCGAACGTATCATGCACATCGAAGATGACCCATCGATTCAGGAAGTTGCCCGCGTCGCCCTGGAGATCGTCGGTGGTTTTACGGTCAAGAGCTGTGACTCCGGCGCAGAGGGCCTGGCCCAGGCCCCGGCCTTCGCGCCACAACTGGTGCTGCTGGATGTCATGATGCCGGGCATGGACGGCCCGCAGACCCTGATCGAGCTGCAGAAGCTATCCTGCATGCAGGGCGTACCCGTGGTGTTCATGACCGCCAAGGCGCAGACCCAGGAGGTGTCGGGCTACCATAACCTGGGCGCCGCCGGCGTCATCATCAAGCCCTTCGATCCCATGACCCTGTCCGAGCAGATCACCGAGATATGGAATAGCTGGCATGAGTAATCAGGACCAACTAAAAAGCCAGCTCGCCGAGCTGGAGTCGCGCTTTCGCGAGCGTTTGCGCAGCGAACTGGTCGAGATGACGGCGCTCGGCGTGCAACTGCAGTCGAGCGGCAGCCCTAAACCGGGCCTGCTCATCGACCTGCGCGACCGCCTGCACAAGCTGGCGGGCTCGGCCGGCACCTTCGGCTATGCCGAGCTGGGTAGCCGCTGCCGCGAACTGGAGCAGCAGGCGCAAGACGAAATGGCGCGCGAACACAGCGACCACAAAGCGCTGGATGCTCTGGCCATTGCCACCCAGCACTTGCACGTGCTGCTACAACGCAGCACCCCGGCACCGCCACAGGCCCAGACCCTGAGTGCCGCACCGCGCCAGGACGCGGCGGGGCGGCACATCGGCCTGCTGATCGAGGAGCAGCGCCTGGCGCAGCAGATGAGCAAGACACTGACCAGCTTCGGTTACCAGGTCAGCCTGTTTCGCCGTCAGGCGGAACTTACCAGCAAGCGCCATCAACTGGATGCGCTGATTGTCGATACCAGCCCCCACGGCTACAACATGCTGCTGCAGGCGCCGTTTGCCGAGCGCGGCGAACACGCGCCACCGCTGCTGGTCATCAGCTCGCAGGACAACTTCATCAGCCGCCTGCAGGCGGTGCGCGCCGGCGCCGACGGTTTTTTTACCAAACCGGTTGATTTACCCTCCCTGGAAAGCCGGCTGGAGCGCTGCTTCAACACCCATCAGGGGGGCGCCTTCCGTGTCCTGATCGTTGATGACGATACCGAGCTCGCCGCCCGCTACCAGTTGATACTGAGCAGCAACGGTATGCTGGTCGACACCGCCTCGGACCCGAACCTGTTGCTCGAAAAGATGCACAAGTTCATGCCCGATGTGGTGTTGATGGACATCAGCATGCCCGACTACAGCGGGCCCGAGCTGGCGCAGGTGATTCGCCTGAACGACGACTGGCTGCGCGTGCCCATCGTCTATCTGTCGGCAGAGACCAACGCCGAACGGCAGATGGATGCCCTGCTCAAGGCCGGCGACGACTTCATCACCAAACCGATCAGCGACAGCGCTCTGGTGACCACCGTGTACGCGCGCGCCCAGCGCGCGCGCATGGTCAGTGAAGCACTCGCCCGTGACAGTCTGACCGGCCTGCTCAAGCACGCCGACATCAAGGAACAGGTCGACATCGAAATCGAGCGCGCCCGGCGCTGCGAACAACCCATGGCCGTGGCGATGATCGACATTGATCACTTCAAATCGGTCAACGATCAGTATGGCCACGCCTTTGGTGACAACGTCATTCGCGCGCTCTCCAACCTGCTGCGCCAACGCCTGCGCAAGGTTGACCGGCTGGGTCGCTACGGCGGCGAGGAGTTTGTTGCGGTGCTGCCCAACTGCAATACCACCGACGCCTGGCTGATCCTGGAAGAGATCCGCGAGGCCTTCAACGCCCTGCAGTTTTCCACCGACCAACACACTTTCTGCTGCAGCTTCAGCGCCGGCATCAGTGGCTGCGAAGAACCCGAATGGGATTGCGAAGAGCTGCTGGACAAGGCGGATCGGCAGCTCTACCGCGCCAAGCACGCCGGCCGCAACCGCATCTGCAGCACCACCCGGGACCCCGACGAAGACTGATCGTTATATCCGGCAGGGATCGCCGGAGCACTTGCGCGCACCTTCCATCCCCGCCGCGTTGCATCAACAGCGCCCAAGTATGTTTTAATCGCCGGCTGATTTCCCGGCCCGGACCCGCCCCATGAAGCTCCTCGCCCTGCTGTTTCGCGACAATCGCCTGCCCCTGCTGGGCATCCTGCTGCTAAGTGTCGGCAGCGCCTTGCTCAGCGTCGCAGTGATCGCCTACGTCAACAATCGCCTGATCGCCGGCAGTACTGACCTCGGCCAGGCGCTGCTCGGCTTTCTCGGCCTGCTGGTGCTGCTGCTGATCTGCGCTACCGCCGCACAACTCAGCCTGCACGGTCTTAGCCACCGCTTCGTCTATCGTCTACGCCGCTCGCTGGTGAAGCGGGTAATGGATACCGACATCGAGCGGCTGGAGCAGATCGGCGGTGCGCGCATTCTGGCCAGCCTGTCGACCGACATCCGCAATATCACCATCGCCTTTGTTGGCTTGCCGGAGATGCTCTACGGTCTGTCACTGACCGTTGCCGCCTTCGCCTATCTGGCCTGGCTTTCACTGGCGCTGTTTGTCACCACACTGCTGTGGCTGGGCGTGACCTTTGTGGTCGGCTGGCTGCTGGTCAGCCGGGTGCACCGGCATATCCAGCGCATGCGCGAAGCGGAAGACCGCCTGTATGGCAACTATCAGGATGTAATCGACGGCCGCAAGGAGCTGGCGCTCAACCGCGACCGCGCGCACCGCCTGTACCAGGAAGAATTCGACGACAACGCCAGCGCCTACAAACGCGAAATCATCCGCGCCGACATGTACCACGGGCTCTCCGGCAACTGGGCCAACATCATGGTGCTGGGGCTGATTGGCCTGGTGTTCTTTCTCGCTGGCGGCCTGGGCTGGGCCAACGCCAGCGTGGCGGCCACCTACGCGCTGACCATGCTGTTTCTGCGCACGCCCATGGTCGCCGCCGTGGGCACCCTGCCGCACCTGATTACCGCGCAGGTTTCGCTCGACAACCTCGAGGCGCTGGCACTGAGCCCGCACCAGGCCGACTTCCCGACCCTGCCACAGCTGCAGCCCGACTGGCAGACGCTGACACTGGACGGCCTCAACTACCGCTACCCGGCTGAAGAGGGCGAGGGCTTCGACGTGGGCCCGCTGAACCTGCAACTGCAACGCGGCGAGGTGGTCTTCATCATCGGCGGCAACGGCAGCGGCAAATCCACCCTGGCACGCCTGCTCACCGGTCTGTATCGCCCGCACAGCGGCCGTATCCTGCTGGACGAGCAGCAGATCGACGCCGATCACTGGGTCGCCTACCGCCAGCTGTTTGCCAGCGTGTTCACCGATTTTCACCTGTTCAGCCGTCTGCTCGGCCCCGCCGGCGAGGAAGCCGATCCCGAGGAAACCCGCCAGTGGCTGAGTCGCCTGCACCTGGACCGCAAGGTACGTGTGGCGGCCGGCCGCCTGCTCGACACCCGCCTGTCACAGGGTCAGCGCAAACGTCTGGCGCTGCTGCTCGGGCTGCTGGAGCACCGCGACATTCTGCTGCTCGACGAGTGGGCCGCCGATCAGGATCCGCTGTTCCGCCGCCTGTTCTACCGCGAGCTGCTGCCAGCGCTCAAAGCCGCCGGCAAGACCGTGGTCGCCATCACCCACGACGATCACTACTTCGATCAGGCCGACCGCATTCTGCGCATGGACAACGGCCAGCTGCTGGAGCTCAACGACGAGCAGCGCCGACTGGCAAGCAGCGACAGCCTGTTGCTTGTATAAATGATAATGGTTTAGTTTAAGGCCCCGTTTCATCCGCCCGGGGCCGTCCATGACCGCTGTTGCCCACGCACCTGTTACCCTGCCGCCTCCCCCCTGTCCTTGCCGCGCGTGCCCCGGCGCTGTGGTGTCGGCGCGCGGGGTGCAGCGGTGATCCCCGCACTGGCTCCGGTGTTTCAGGGCGCGCTGGCACCGCTGGGCGACTGGCTGACACTGGCTGACGATCCAAGGCCGGGCATCAGCCTGCCCGACTATCTGCGCCGTGAACAACTGACCGACCAGCTGCAGCGCTTTGCCCCGCAGTACGTCAACGCCGATCAACGCGCCCTGGTTTCGCTCTGGGGCAAGTACCACTTCATGCGTCTGGTGGCACCGGTGGTCGCCGCCAGTCTGCTGGCCAACTGGCGGCTTTCGGTGGGCTTCGAGGAGGTCGCGGTAATCGTCGGCGACGACGGCCTGCCCACCGCGTTCAAGCTGCCCGATCAGGGCGCGGCCTGGTCAAGCGAGCCGAGCGACAGCTTCGCCCGTTTTGAGAGTCTGTTTGATGGCCACCTGGATGTGCTGATTCGTGATCTGGCAGCGCGCTACAAGGTCGCGCCCAAGGTGTTCTGGAGCAGCGTGGGACATTATTACGAATGGATAGTCGAGGAGGTGGCCCAGTTGCCGGTAGAGGCCGGGCGGCTGCAGCAGGCGCGGCAACTGATCAGCGACCGCTCTCGGCCAGACGGCCTGCGCAACCCGCTGTATGGCTGCGTGCGTTACCGTGAGCGCGCAGGCCAGCCGGAGCTGCACCGCGAGCGCAAGCACTGCTGCATCCGCTACCTGCTGCCAGACAAGGCGCTGTGCGGCAACTGCCCGCATCTGGACAAGCCGCCCGCCGGGTACGATCCGGCAGGCCGCACGGATTAGCCCAGTTTTACCGACTTATCGCCGCACACTAGCGTAGTTTAGCCGCCAGTTCGCCGGTCAATGCTTCTGCCGAGATGGCCTTGCACCCGCTGTTGTTCTGGCCTGACCACAGCGGCGAGAAATCACTGCTGCCGCGCTGCTCGGCCGCGCCACGCAGCGGCGTAATGGCGCCCCCAGCCAGCGGAAACGGCGGCGGCGCCTCGCTGAGCGGCCCCAACTCGCGCATTACCCGATTGACGATACCGCGCGCGGCGCCGCCGGAGAACAGGTTGGTCAGCGCAGTGTGCTGGGCGGCCTCGCTCTGCAGTGCGGTGCGATGCAAGTTGCTGGTGGTCGCCTCCGGACACAGCAGATAACTGGTACCCACTTGTACCCCGGCTGCGCCCAGCGCCATGGCCGCCGCCACGCCCTCCGCGTCGGCGATGCCACCGGCGGCGATCAGCGGAATGCTCAGCGCCGCGGCCATCTGCGGCAGCAGGGCAAAGGTGCCCATCTGCAGGCTCAGGTCGGTAGACAGAAAATGCCCCCGATGACCGCCCGCTTCCAACCCCTGGGCGATGACCGCGTCGGCGCCGTTGGCCTGCAGCCAGAGCCCCTCCGCGACCGTGGTCGCGGTTGACAGCACCTTGCCACCCCAACCCTTGATCCGTTCAACCATGGCGGCCTCGGGCAGTCCGAAGTGAAAGCTCACCACCGGCGGGCGGAAGGGCGCGATCAGCTCCAGCGTAGCGGCGTCGAAGGGCCGACGGCCCGCGCCCGGCTTGATAGCGTCAATATCCAGGTTCAGCTCTGCATAGTAGGGCGCCAGCGCGCTGCGCCAATGCTGCTCGCGCTGCGCATCCGCTGAGGGTGTCTGGTGGGCGAAGAAATTCAGGTTCCAGGGGCCGGCTGCCTCGGCGCTGAGCACCCCCAGCTCCTGCACCAGGGCCTCGGCGCTCAGCATGGCGCAGGGCAGCGAGCCCAGGCCGCCAGCGCGGCACACTGCCAGCGCCAGCGCACTGTTCTGCACGCCGGCCATGGGCGCCTGGATGATCGGCAGGCGGGTGCCCAGCAGGGATTCAAGTCGCATCGGGTGTCTCCTCAGGCAGGTGCGGCGGACGCTCGGCGTGCCCGCCGTGGTGCGTCCATTGTGCTGATACCGCCGCCACAAGCCAAGCCGCTGACTGGCACTGGGGTCAGCCCTTCAGCGGGATTGCGGGGCCGCCCGGGCAACAGTCGGGTCGGTGAAGGCGTCGTTAGTTGCCGCTATCCAGCGGCGCGCATGGGCCAGGACAGCGCCGCCCAGCGCGAAAGGGAAATGGATAACCCCATGTGGCGCTGCGGGCAGCAGTTGAAACTCCACCGCGGCGGACTTACTCCAGCGCTCGGCCAGCAGCGCGGTATCGTCCAGCAGCGGGTCCAGCTCGCCGGCAAACATCAACGCGGGCGGGAAGCCGCTGAAGTCGCCATGCAAGGGTGACAGCGGGGGCGCGCGGCGTTGCTCATCACTCAACTCCGGCGTCAGCATGCGCATCGCATCGACCATGCCAGGGCCGTCCAGCAGCAGCGTGTCTGGCGGCGCGGCGCGCACACTC
>Ga0105357_10001601_pt1 | contig 12095 bp, 10 predicted proteins | sample GOMGulsemesocosm_4_FD_83660 | JGI IMG/M metagenome (GOLD analysis project Ga0105357, IMG submission 83660) | Methane-oxidizing microbial communities from mesocosms in the Gulf of Mexico - GOM15B Gulf of Mexico | ecosystem: Environmental > Aquatic > Marine > Cold seeps | place: USA: Gulf of...
TATTCGGATAATAAAGTACCGGCAAGAACACCAAGGGCTGAAGCCACAATCAGAGCAGCGGAAGCGGCAAAAAACACGGTGTATTTGTTTACTTCTTTATCCGTGGCAAATAGCATTGTAGCTAGCTGAGTTTTATCACCAAGCTCAGCGATGAATACCGCTCCAAATATGGTTAAAAATACTTTCCAATCCATATGTTATCTCTATTAAATTTATACATAACTTGTTATTAACAGGAATCATAATTCCTCTCTAATTTTCCTATATAGTAGGCATAAAATCCCCGTTAATATGATAATAAAGAGCAAATAGGGAATTGTTTTGTGCCTTTACGAAGAAAGTCTAAACCAAAGCCTAGGTTCTTACTACATTCGGTCATTGGTATCTTAAGCAGCTAGCCGCGGGTTGATAGAAAAGCCCGTGTAAAAGCGTGTAACGATTAGCGGCTCGTCAGGGTTCTTATATTCTTAAAGGATTTTTAGGTGCTAACTTAATGTGGTCACTATAAAAACTTGATACTATCAAAGCTTATCTATTTTGTTGGGGACGTTATTATGCGAACAAATAAGCTTTTCTTGGTTATTACATTGTTATTTTTTACGCTGGCTGCGCAGGCAGCTTACCAATTAGAGAGCGCTGAATCGTCACTTCACTTTGTGTCGATTAAGAAAGGCAAAATTGGCGAGGTGCATTCGTTTGCTCAATTAAGCGGCGGCATTAGCGATAAAGCTGTGGTGGAAGTTAGTATTGGTTTGGCCAGTGTTAAAACAAACATTGATATTCGTGATGAGCGTATGAAAACGCTGCTATTAGAAACAGATACTTTTCCCGCAGCAGTCGTTACTGTAAATTTGGGCGATGTCCAATTGGCATCGGTTGGTGTGGGTGAGGTTGTTGTTAAAACGTTAGCGCTAACGCTTGATTTGCACGGGAAGTCTAAGCTCATTCAAACTGAGGTTCAAATTATTGGTCTAAACAATGGTGCCTTATTGGTTAATAGCATTAAACCGATTATGCTGAATACATTTGATTTTGGCTTGAGTGAGGGCATTCAGAAGTTAATGGAAGTGGCAAAACTTCCCTCTATTGCAACGGCTGTACCAGTTTCATTTAGCTTAGTATTTAAGCCACAATAATACTAAGTTTTTAAATTTTTTAGATGGAGCTTGTTTACGATTGATTAGTGCATAGTCGTTGCAAACGTTGTGTGCTTTTTAAGCGGTTAGAATTTGTCGATTTAAACGAAATTTATACCCATGAGTGCGTGAACGCTTTGGGTATAATGTATTTTTGCCTAGAGATTGATTGTTCCCAAGATGCCTGCCATATCAACTATTAGCGATATTCGCTCGTTAATTACTAACTGTTTAAGTAAGGACCAGCATCGGTTTCGTACGCAGTTAAAAAAAGTGCTGGCGGCTAAGTCGTCAGAACAAAAGGCGGCATTGGTTGTGCTTGCTGAAAAAGTAAAAAAGTCATGTGAGCAGGCTGAGCAACGACGATTAGTTTGTCCGAAAATTAGCTTTCCTGATCTGCCGATCAGCGAAAAAAGGGATGAGATTGCTGAGTTAATAGAGCAGCATCAAGTCATTATTCTTTGTGGTGAAACCGGCTCAGGTAAAACCACGCAATTACCAAAAATTTGTTTAGATCTGGGGCGTGGTTTTAAAGGCCAAATTGGCCATACCCAACCGAGACGTCTAGCGGCTATTACCGTGGCACAGCGAATAGCCGATGAGCTACACACTGAGTTGGGCAACGCGGTTGGCTATAAAATTCGGTTTCAGGGTAAAGAAAATACACAAACGCTAGTGAAGCTGATGACGGACGGTATTTTACTGGCCGAAATCAAGTCAGATCCGTTTTTGAGCCAGTACGACACACTAATTCTGGACGAGGCGCACGAACGAAGTTTAAATATCGATTTCCTATTGGGTTATATGAAGTGGCTGCTGCCCAAGCGCCCCGACTTAAAGCTGATTGTTACCTCGGCAACCATTGACCCTGAGCGTTTTTCCAAACACTTTAATGGCGCACCCATTATCAATGTGTCTGGGCGCACCTATCCGGTTGAAATGCGTTACCGACCTATTGGTGTTGATTCAGATCAAAGCGAGCAAGACAGGGTTCAAGCCATTGTTAATGCGGCAGATGAACTGCATCGCGACAGGGCTGGCGATATGTTGGTGTTTTTAAGTGGTGAGCGAGAAATTCGTGAAGCGGCAGATGCTCTTAGAAAACATCACCCAGCGGGTTATGACATTCTTCCCTTGTATTCACGGCTCAGTGGGAAAGAACAGGCGGTGATTTTTAAGCCACATAAAAAACCACGTATTGTACTGGCGACAAACGTGGCGGAGACATCGCTCACGGTGCCGGGTATTCGTTGTGTGATCGACACAGGGCTGGCACGGATCAGTCGTTTTAGCCAACGCAGTAAAATTCAACAGCTGCCGATAGAGCCGATTTCGCAAGCCAGTGCCAATCAACGTAGTGGTCGCTGTGGACGTGAAGCTGCGGGTGTTTGTATTCGTTTATTTAGTGAGGACGATTTTAATCAACGAGCTGAATTTACCGAGCCTGAAATTTTACGCACCAATTTGGCATCGGTTATTTTACAAATGAAGTCGCTGAGGCTGGCTGAAATCAGTCACTTTCCTTTTTTAGAGCCGCCTGCTGACAAGATGATTCGTAGCGGTGTCCGAAGTTTGCATGAATTAGGCGCGCTGGACGAGAAGGAAAAGCTTACCCAAATAGGGCGGCGCTTAACGCAGTTTCCGCTGGATCCACAATTTGGCCGGATGTTGTTAGCCGCAGAGCAGTTTCAGTGCTTAGACGAGGTGTTAACCATTGTGTCGGCCTTATCGATACAAGACCCTCGGGAACGCCCGAGCGACAAGGCGAAATATGCGGATGAAAAACACAAGGCGTATCAAAATGAAACATCAGATTTTTTATCATTCTTAATATTATGGCGAGAGATACAAAGCCAGAAAAAGGCGCTATCGAATAATCAGTTTCGCAAATATTGTCGCGAGAATTTTCTCGCTTATATGCGAATCAAGGACTGGGAAGATATTCGTCGACAGCTGTTAGATTTAGTGAAGAAGAGCCTGAACCTGAAGGTAAATAGCACTGAGGCGGATGATGATGCGATTCATCAAGCCTTGTTGGCGGGGCTTGTTACACGAATTGGTTTTAAACACGAGCAAGCGGAGTACTTAGGCGCGCGGAATTTAAAGTTTTACATTCATCCGGCGTCTACGTTATTTAAGAAGCAGCCTAAGTGGTTGATGGCCGCCGAACAGGTTGAAACTACGCGTGTTTATGGGCGAACGATCGCGAATATAAAGCCAGAATGGATTGAGAAAACCGCCGCACACCTAATAAAACATCACTATTACGAACCGCATTGGTCAAAAAAATCTGCGCAAGCGATGGTTCATGAGCAATTATTATTATTTGGTTTAACCATCAGTAAAGGCCGAAAAGTGCCCATGGCTCGCACGGAACCTGAGCATGCGCGCGAGATGTTTATTCGCCGAGGCTTAGTGGATAGAGAGATGGTTTGTCATGCAGCTTTCTTTAGGAAAAATGAGAAGTTGCTGGACGCGATAGAGTATGAGCAACAAAAAGGCCGGCGTGTAGATTTACTGGTTGATGAGGAGGCGCTATTTGAGTTTTATAACGACAAGTTGCCGGCTAATATCACCAGTTTGGCGACCTTAAATAAGTGGATAAAGAACGATAAGAATCAGGCGAGTCTGGAATTAACGGCAGATGATGTTTCCTCAAATGATGAATCGACCGTAGATGCGGAAAAATTCCCGGATACGCGGTTGATAAGCGGTGTAGCTATAAAGCTTAGTTATCGTTTTGAGCCGGGACATGATGAAGATGGCGTAACAGCAGAAATACCGTTAGCGCAATTGAATCAACTAACGGCTGATGGGTTCGAGTGGCTTGTGCCGGGTTTGTATGCTGAAAAGTTACAGGCATTGATAAAGGGGCTGCCGAAAAATTTACGTAAGCAGTTTGTACCGGTGCCAAATTATGTTGAGGCGTGCATAGAGGGCCTAGAATATTCGAGTGGGCGTTTATTGGACAAGTTGGCGAATTTTCTGAATAAGCAAGCAGGTTCAACCTTAACAGCATCAGATTTTGAGCTGGATAAGTTGTCGCCCCATCTACGTATGAATTTTTATATTCTAGGTGATAAATCAAAAGTCATCGCAGCATCTAAAGATTTTAATGCGCTTAAACGGCAATATGCCGAAAAGGCTGGCATGCAATTTCAAACTGCATTGACCAGTGCGTTATCATCCACAGGTTCAAAAAACTGGCAGTTTGATGATATTCCAGAACACCAAACAATTCAGCACGAGGGGCAAGTACTAAAGGGCTTCCCTGCGCTTGTGGATGAGAAAAATAGCGTGGGCTTGACGCTTATGGACTCGGCAGAAGAGGCGCAAAAAGCACATAAAGAGGGTTTAATACGGCTGTTCCGTTTGAAGTTTGCAAAAGAACTAAAGAAGTTAAGCCGTCAATCTGCGATAACGACAGCGCAGGCATTTAGCTATCAACAATTGCAACCACACCCATATTGCAAACGACGTGTTGGTGAGGATGTTTTTGATGATTTAGCGCATCAGTTGATTGCGAGTTTTTTTGCGGATCAAGATATTCGAACCGAAGCGGAGTTTGATCAAGCGGCTCAGAAAAATGACATCTCACTGTATGCGAAAGGTTATGAATTGTCTGAAGCGATTTCGCTGCTTTTGTCACAGTATCAACTGGTGGCAACTGAGCTGAAACGATGGAGTAATGAAAAGGTTATGTGCTCAGATATATCTCAGCAACTTTCATGTTTGTGTTTTCAAGGATTTATTCGACATGTGCCAGCTGAGCAGTTGAAGCTTTACACGCGATATTTGAAAGCTATTCAGATTAGGCTAGAGAAGGCTGGTGGGCAATTACAAAAAGATTTAGATAAAGCAAAACAGGCACAGAGTTTCGAGAAAAAGTTCTGGTTGTACGTTTCGTCTACAGATACAAACCCTGAAAAAGAGTCGTTTCGATGGCTGCTGGAAGAGTTCAGAATATCATTATTCGCCCAGCAAATTAAAACAAGGCAGCCAATCTCAGAAAAACGGCTTGAAAAAGCGTGGACGGCTCGTTTTGCCTAAATCAAAATATAGAGAAAGTCGTTGAATTAGCGGCTATATACTTTGCTGGCGCGATTGGGTTTGATAATAAGGAGATAAAGTGAAGCAATTGCCACATACATATACGGTTAACGTGAACGGAAAGCCAGATGTGCTGCTAAGCACTTTAGGCGATATTTTGCCTTCTATTAATATGGCACCACCAAAGGAGTTTGATGGTCCTGGAGATCAGTGGTCACCTGAAGAGCTGCTAATGGCATCATTATCGAGTTGTTTTATTTTGTCATTTAAAGCAATAGCTCGTGCCTCAAAATTACAATGGCATGACCTACATTGCGAGTCATCTGGTATTTTGGATAAGGTAGAGAGCAAGGTGCAATTTACTCAAATATTTACCAAAGTGACGTTGTTAATTTCAGATGAAAACGATATTGTAAAAGCCGATAAGCTATTAAGAAAAGTCGAAGAAAGCTGCTTTATCAGTAATTCATTATCGTCTGAATTACATTTTGAGTGCGATATAAGGCATGAAGCTTAAGTAGTTTTATTGCATAGCGAGGTTGCTTTAGTTTTTTTGTAAGGTCTGAAAGTGCTCAAACATCAACTTTAACTCGGGTATGGAGTTGTTATCGTTGAGCATGTTGGCTAGTTTTGAGTTATCAGCGAGCAAAGTGTCCAAGCTCTCATTTAATTCGATGACGTGCGCGCCAAATTTTTTAGCGATGACTAAAAAGTACAAATAATGCATAGAGCGAATCAGTAATTTGGGATTTGTTTGTGCCTGTTTAACGGCAGATAAAAAAGCAATTTGAAGTGACTTTGTGTATTTGTTGAGTTGGTACTGGCCATCAACTTCTTTACACATGGCTGTTAGGGCCAGTTTTTGTCCATCTTCATTGAAGCGTAACTCAGGCCATGGTTGTTCGATCATATCGATGTTGAACTTTTTCGCATAAGCACTTAAGTAGCACCACGCAACGCTGGATGCAATACGGTCGCCAATGGGGCACATATCGCAATTAGCCATTGTCTTTAGTATAGGTAATAAAGCATTTCGGATGTCTTTTGACGATCGATCACCCGGTAAATCTTCAAGCCCTCTATAACCAAAACCAGCAAGTAAAACGATACGAGTGATTTCACTGTAATTTCCCACTTCTGCTAAGAATCGCCTAACAGCGGCTGGTTCTATGGCAACGGTTGTCCACGAAATGAAGGCCAAAATATCACCGACAATGGAGGAGTTTCCTGTTTCTTGCCAGCGTGTGATCGCGCGTGTGGCCATTTTGTCGGTAATGATGCCATCGCACATCATCTCCCCCGCCATTTGATAAATAACTGGGTTAAAGGCGGTGATGCCAAAATCATCAACGTTGCCAAAGGTTATGCATTGTTTAAAGTATAAAGCGATGAGGTAGTCGTGCCATTGCCGATTAGAAAAGCGAATTTTGTTGTGCCCAGTTGTAATAAAAAGGGTGCGCTGGACAAGGCTAGAAATGAAAGCATCTTCATGAAGTAAGGCTAAGCTTACCTTTAAATTCTCATTTTCTTCTTCTAAGTTATTTGCTTGTAAATACAAAGCCCATTCGCCGGCTATTGATTGAACCTCGTTTTGCATGACTTTTAGGCTGACTTCACCAAAGGCTTTTCTAAAAAAGGTCCAAGCGATGAGCATCAACGCTATCAAAAGGTGGTCTCTATTTATGATGGTTCCATCACTTAAAGTTGCGCTTTCTAAACTGCTCTTTCTTAGGATTGAATCGATAGATTGTCCAATAATGTGAGTGGCATTTAAAGGGCGCTCATCCATACCGGGCATATCATCTAGCGATGACAAAATAAGTGGTGTTAGAACGATGTCTAATAAATTTTTATCTTCTACGTAGTCCAACCAAGTGTTGCATATGGGGAAGGTTTTTTTTGCCTCTTCTACGGTGAGTTGAGACACTTTATAAATATCTCTAGAGGAATTAGCATAATGCTCAACACCGTAAAGGCTACTTCTACAAACCGTTAAAATCAGAAATTTTGAGTTATGACGGTAACGTTTTGATGCACGTTTAAATAAGTTCAACATGTGCGCGCTACTGACTTCGTTATGTAGGGCTAGGAATTCATCGAGACCATCAAAAAGAATGCAGGTCGCTTGCGTGTCAAATTTAGTTAGCAGTTTTGAGGAATCAAACTCACGGTTTGGAAAAAGTTCGTTAAGCCATGCTGTATGCCATTTCCATAGACCTTCCCAGCTTAATTTGGAATTTACTTCTGGGCCGGATAGCATCTGTAAGGGTATCGACAATGGGAAAATCTGATGAGAACTTGGGTTCGCCAAATAGTCTAAAGCCATTTGCATAATGAGTTCACGCATGACGGTAGATTTCCCTGCGCCTCCGTTACCCGTGAGTAATAATTGGTGAGGAAAGGAGCCATTTTGACTGCTAAGTCGCTCATATATAGCATCAAAAATAGCGTGTTGGCTTCCTACGTTTTCTCTCGAGAGGGGAGAGTCACCGATTAATTGATGCGTGTTCAGTTCATTATTTAAGGTATCAATTTTGCGAATAATGGCATTAGCATGGGAGATCAGAAAATAGTTACTAGCCGAATAATCAGATATTTGAGAGACCAAAATATCCATGATGGGGCCATTCTTATGATCAGGTATCTTGACACTATCGTGGTTTCCTCGGACGGTGAGTTGCTTGCCCGCGATGGATGCTGTGGGTATGGTAATGTCCGAACTGGCTAAGAGATCAAAAGAGGTGGGGTATGGTAGTTGCCGCTTTTTGGAAAGCTCGAGTGCGCGTTCGCTTTCTTCATGTAGTTCTGTGAGCCAAGGGTTGTTGTGGCGCAGAGTATCAATAATTTCATTTTTACCAACATCCGCAGCGCCTTGAGTTAGTATTCTGACGAGTTTTAGAAAAGGGTTGGCAATTAGGTAAACGTATTTGTAAGCAAACTGCCCAACTTTAGTTAATGATGGGTCGCCACCGCGATGAGGCACGGCAATGTTGATAACACGGCATGCTTTGAGCCATAAGCTGGAGCTGTGTTCAAAGAAGAAGGTGTCGTTATCAATTTGTGTTGAAATCTCGTCAAATGACTTGTTTAGCATATGTTTCACCACCAAACCACCGGTACTGTGGGTGATGAAAATAAAGAAGTTATAGTTAGCGTAAGCGGTTTCTAAACAAGTTTTTAGGTCGTTAGAGGCTTGTGGAATGCTGGCTTTTTGCCATAAACCGGCGGGGTAAGAAAAGTTTAAAATATCAACATTTGAGCCGATTCGTTCTGATAACCATTGGGGCGTTTCACTCCAAGTTTCGTCAGGGTCGCCAAAAATACCGTGTACAAAAATAACTAAGAGGTCGGGACGGTATTTTTCTGCGTCCTTGTCTGCTTGGTGAAATAAGCCGTATCGAGTCTCTTGATTCCAGAAAGTCATAATCGATTAGAACCGCAGAATCTCCTTTATCTCGCAAAATGAAGTCAGCTTTGTTGTAGGGTGCCGCTACTATCGTTGCTGAACTAGAATCCAAGGTAGCACAATAACGGACCAAAGCTCATTATTTCCGTTGGACCATAGCGCGGCTTCTTCGTTCGAAACGCCTGACAAACGATTTTCAGCAACCCATTGTTCAATAATAGGTTTATTGTCATTAGCTATTTCAACTGCAGTATCCACGAGATCAAGGTCACTCGAAACACGTAATAAATTACCACGTGCGAAGAAACGTTCTAAGTCTTTCCAATCAATAGCGGCTGTTTCGGCATGTAAGGCATGCCACTGATCACTTTTATTATCCATGGCGCTATTTTACATGGATTTTTTAAATTCATCGTTAGCATGCATTCTTATAATGTAAAATAATATGCATATAAATATTTAGGAGTTAGCGAAATGGAAAATTTTACCCCCTATACATCTTTAGCTGGCGGTATTCTGTTGGGTATAAGTGCCAGTATATTGATGTATTTGAATGGCCGAGTGGCCGGCATCAGCGGTATTGTAAGTGGTATTTTAAATAACCCTGCTGCGAGCGAAAAGGCTTGGCGAGCAGCATTTGTTGTAGGGATTATTGGCGGCGCGTCTGTCTACGCTTATTTTTTTCCGGTTAACATAGAACCTCGTGAGCACGTCACAACAGCCTTGTTAATTGTGGGAGGAATTACCGTAGGTTTTGGAACAGCGATGGGTGGTGGTTGTACGAGTGGCCATGGGGTGTGTGGGATATCCCGTCTTTCGTTGAGATCAATAACAGCGACGATGACATTTCTTATTGCGGGCCTTGTTACTGTTTACGTTGTGAAGCAAGTGGTAGGGGCATAATAATGAATAAAATATTGAGTGCACTTTTAGCCGGCGTTATTTTTGGTATTGGTATAACGCTGTCAGGCATGGTCGACCCCAATAAAGTGGTCAACTTTTTAGATGTAACGGGTAATTGGGATCCGAGCCTAATGTTTGTATTAGGCGGGGCTGTGATCACAACGGGTGTTGCGTATCGTTTTATTTTTGCACAGGATAAACCGCTGTTTGATGAGGACTTTCATTTGCCCACCTTGTTAAAAGTAGATAGTAGCTTATTATTGGGTTCAGCTTTGTTTGGTGTAGGGTGGGGCCTGATTGGCTATTGCCCTGGCCCTGCTGTTGCGAGTATTGGCTTTAGGCCTGAAGAGCCGTTAATAGTTGTTGTGTCAATGTTAGCGGGTCTTTTGTTATATAAGGCAACGTCTAAATCACAATGATATTGCGGTAATAAAAAAGCCACGCAACCTGCGTGGCTTTTTTGGTTGTTACGATGGCTTACGAATCAGCTTTTTTAGCGGAATTAATACCGAAAGGCAAGTAAGCTGGGCACCAGTTAATAAGTGCCGTAGCTAAAGGAACTAAGCCAACAGCGCCCCAGTAGTTTTGTGTAACAACACCCCATGCAATAATGGCAAGTCCAACAACGATTCTTAAAATTTTATCCACTCCACCTACATTTGCATTCATTTTTTTCTCCAGTTTATTATTTTAGCGAGTGTAAATTAACGAATTATTTTTGGGCTGTCTGTATCATAGTTACATAAGGAGCATTTATTTTTTAACTAGTTTGGATGTGTCTTTCAATGTGATGTGGCCTCTATTGAGGACAACGGAGCCTTCTTCAGCAAAGGCTTCCAGAATCCGGCTTACAACCACGCGGTTTGTGCCTAACTCTAGGCTCAGTTGTTCATGGGTCATTTTTAATGAATCCCCATCACTTGTGCATTTACCTAAAATGAATTTAGCGATTCTGCTATCCATGCGCTGGAAGATAACTTGATCGAAGGTATTAAGAATGTCGGTCAATCGGCCGGATAACGAAAGGAAGATGTGATCTCGTAGACTGCTGTGTATATCAACCCATTTTTTAAATGAAGCCGCAGGAATCATTAGTGCAGTCAGTTCGCTTTGAGTAGATGCAAAAGCTGGGTAACTATCCTGATTCAAAATAGAGAAAATCGTGAGGATGCAGCTTTCATTATCGGTAATATTAAAAAGGGTTAGTTCTTTTCCCGAGTCGCTCATTTTGTAAACACGGATATTGCCGGATAAAACAACAAAGAACCATTCGCTGCTCATGCCTTCATAAGCAATTTGCTGCCCTTTTGGGATAGTTTTAAGAATAGCGGCAGAGCAGATATCAGATATTAATGACTCACTTGCTGATGCAAATAGCGGTAAGTTTCTAACTAAGTTAATATCTACGCTCATGGTGTCACACGTTGTGATGTTGCAAATAGGGTGTGTTAGCCGATCAACATTTTCAAGCCAACAATAATGAGAATAACAGAAAAGACCTTTTTAAGTGCTTCTGTTGGTACAGCGTGTGATAAGTGGACGCCTAGAGTCGCAGCAAATAAGCTAGTGCAGCTAATGCCTAAAAAGGCCGGAATATTGATGTAGCCAATATTGCTGTCAGGTAAATGAGAGGCGTGTGCACCGATGATGGCGAAACTAATAGCGCCAAATAGTGCAATTGGCAGTCCGCATGCGCTACCTAGGGCGATTGCATTTTTAATGGGCACGTTATGCCACGTCATATAGGGAACTGTAATGGTGCCGCCGCCAATCCCAACCAAGGTTGATATAGCCCCCATGACTGAACCGGCAATGCCTAAAGGTAGGGTACTTGGAAGTTGGCGGTGAGGTTTAGGTTTTAGATTAATGGCCATGCGTAAGCCATTTGCTAGTAAGAAAGAGCCAAATATCATCGCCAATAGTTCACTGCTTAAAAAGTGTGCTAAATCTGCACCAAACCAAGCGCCAATGGCAATTCCCGGAGTAAGTGTTTTAACTACCGGCCAATTAATTGCCCCCCGCCGATGTTGAGCCAGCACGGCTGAAATAGAGGTGATAATAATAGTGGCGAGTGATGTGGCAATGGCCGTTTGCATGATTGATTCGGCTGGCATACCATGATTAGTAAGGAGCCATGCAATGAACGGTACAATTACGATGCCGCCACCAATACCTAATAAACCCGATATGACACCTGAAATGACACCAAAGGCAGCACAATATAAAAAAATCTCAAGCAATGGGTTTCATCCGAACGTAGCAAAAAGTGATGAAATTATAGCTTACATAAGGTCATGCTGATGGAAATATATTTAGTGGGAGGTGCTGTTAGGGATCAGTTGTTGGGATATCCATTTGAAGACAGAGATTACGTTGTGGTGGGTGCAACCGTTGATAATATGTTGCAGCAGGGTTTTACGCCAGTAGGAAAAGACTTCCCTGTTTTTCTTCACCCTGAAACGAAAGCAGAATATGCGTTGGCAAGAACGGAACGCAAAACAGGCGTTGGTTACAAAGGGTTTGAGATTCAGGCGTCGCCAGAGGTAACCTTAGAACAAGACCTGCAACGCCGTGATTTGACCATTAATGCAATGGCGCAA
>Ga0105357_10001602_pt1 | contig 12092 bp, 14 predicted proteins | sample GOMGulsemesocosm_4_FD_83660 | JGI IMG/M metagenome (GOLD analysis project Ga0105357, IMG submission 83660) | Methane-oxidizing microbial communities from mesocosms in the Gulf of Mexico - GOM15B Gulf of Mexico | ecosystem: Environmental > Aquatic > Marine > Cold seeps | place: USA: Gulf of...
AGCGGGTTATATCTACGCGGATGAAACCTTAGTGGCTACGGCACACCTAGGTAACAGCCAAGATGGTCTGATGATCAGCTTGATGGATGGTTCGCAACGGACGTATACCAGCGCTAACCCAGATCCATTAGGTGGATTACAAGGATTCCTCGATTTCTTAGTGATTCTTGCACCACCGACACCAGCACCTTAATATTTTCCCCTATGAAAATAGGGGAATTCATTAAGAGATAAAAAAGCCCCGAATCTTCGGGGCTTTTTTATGACTACGAAAATAAATGAACCTAAAAGCAGAGGCGCAACTCTAAAGTCATACATTTAACAAGGGCAGAACATTATGGACGTGACAGAGCTTCTTATATTTTTAGCGATTGGTGCCGTTGCTGGTTGGCTGGCTGGAGTAATTACAAAGGGCGGTGGTTTTGGGTTGCTAGGTGATATCGTTATTGGCATCTTAGGTGCCGTGGTTGGTGGTTATGTGTTTGGCGTGCTTGGTATTGCGGTAGCGGGCCTCATTGGTTCAATTATCACAGCCACACTCGGAGCGGTAATTTTACTCTTTTTAATTCGGCTTATTAAACGAGCTTAGTTACGAATTTAAAACCATGAAATGGCCCTTAATTTAGGGGTATTTCTAATATTGTAATTTATATTTGATCTTTGCTTTTGCCATATCTGTCGGCACTTTTGTTTGTGTGGGAGCCGATTTTTACGCTATGCAGCTTACATGTTTAGCATTTATAAATTAAGTATTACTATGTATAAAATCACGCCGAATTAGCAGTAACACCAAAAGCAATAAAAACGCCATTGTCCCCCCTGATTTTTTATTGCTTGGCTCGACGTACGGCGATCCATCATGTAGGGATACCACCTCAGTAGAGGTTAAATTCCACTCTCGATTTATTATTAATGCTTCAAGCTTAACGAGACCTAGTCCTTTGGCGAAGGTTACCTGAACAGGGGATGGATCGTCATCATAGACAATTTGAATGGCATCGTACTCCACATCTTCAAAGCTAAATACGGTTTTGCCTTTTATGGTATATGGAGTAGTACTGTAGGAAGATTCGGTGCCATCCTCTCTAGTATAGGTGCCTATGGGTTGATACATTTCACCGACTTTTAATCTTGTTGGCCAGGCTTTAAAGTCTGACATTGTTCGCGCTTTATCCTCCTCCGCATATTGATATGTGATCCAGTATATTCCATCGGCTCTAAGTTCAGCTGTGACTTCCAATAATTCAAAGGTCGGGAAGCAGTAGTTATAGCAAATAAAGCGACCATTTTCGTCGGTTGGCTTAATCGAACGGTATGAGTAGACATCAGTCCCATTCTCTAACAGTGAGACATTAATGTCGCCGAGAGCAAAGTAAGGCAGTAGCTCAATTTCCTCACCGGGTTCATCGAATACTAATGGGTTTGTCTGTAGCGCGTACTCAACTCTATCGGGAATTGTGTCGCCGTCATAATCATTATCTTTTTGGTAATACTGAGAGTCGTCTGATGAATGAATATACGGAGAGGAGCCTAAAGCCTTCTCAACTTCATTGGTTAGGTAGTCACCATCAATGTCGGTATCACAATTGTCGCCTTGGGTATCATCATCGATATCACTTTGGCTGTAGTTGGATACACCGAGGCAATTGTCGACGCTATCAGCAATACTATCGCCATCAAGGTCAAAATCCGTAGACTCGCAGATATCGCCAATACCATTGTCGTTAATATCCTCTTGATCCGCATTTGGAACCAACGGGCAATTATCTGAATTATCGGATAGATAGTCTTCATCACTATCAGGGAAAACGGCAATATCTTTCAATATCAAGGATCCGATGTTACTTGGAGATCGCGTGATATCTAACCTTATAAAATGGGGTTGAGAATTATAATACCAGTCTCGCCCCTCGAAATAGAACTGATAAATACCATTTCCATTTGCGGGTTTTTGAACGGCGTAACCCTCACCTCTAAGCCTAACATCTTGTATGTTGTTTTCGCTGCTCGTAAGCTCAAATTGTACGATAGACGGGGAGTCCATATAGCTATAAAAAGAAACCCTATGATCATAATTATCATCCTCGTAATTTGAAGACGTTAATTGGTATTGGTCTTCAGATGCTTCTTCAATTGACCAAATATCATCTGCGAAAAATAAATCATCGGGCGCTAACCCGTTGTCGAAATTGAAGTAGCGAGGAACCATCATCGGTGGAGTCGAATCTGCAGAAACAATATTGCTGCCTGCTTGAAACTCGATAACGTTACTGTAGCCATCAGAGTCGGCGTCTAGAAAATTATGATCATCTATGAATATGGGTGAGTAACCAGCGTTAGTTTCGATGCTATCAGGAATATAATCATCATCACTATCAATATACGGAGCTGCACTTGCTGTGATGCAAAGAAGATAAAGAGGTAATAACCAGATTGATGGAGATAGCTCAGACATTCTGAAATCCATTTCGAGTAAAGCTGAAGTATACGGGATCTCAGCTTGAGATTAAATGCACTATCAATGATCAGATTGATAGCGCATTATTCCTATTTCTTTCGGTAGTGCTTTTCCATGCCGTCTAAAAAATTACGCAGCAATTGATCTAAACACTCGCGATAATTTTTATGGTCTGGGCGGCGAAAGAGGGCGCTTAATTCGTGCTGGCCCAAATTAAAATCGTTAAGCTTCAGCATCTCTAACAAGTCATCGGCTTGTAGATTGAGCGCGATTTTCAACTTACGCAATACGATATTATTGGTCAGCTTACGCTCAGGCTCAGGTACTTCGTCACCCTTAGGGCCGCGATTTTTAATAATCAGGCCATTTAAAAAGCGCGCAAGATTTTCATCGGCACACACAGCAAACTCAGGAGCTTCATCACGGGCCAACCAGCTCAGTAATTCAGGCTTAGTGGCGTCGTAGCCGCCCAGCTTGAAAATAGACAGCATGGTTTCGTCGTTAAAATCGAACATATAGCGCACACGGCGCAAGATATCGTTGGTATTGATAACTAGTCCTCCTGCGCGGGCTGGCTTTCACCGGCTTCAATAGCTTTTGCCGTGATTTCAACATAAATAGTCATAATGTTGTTCGCAACAAGCTCATCGATACCTTTCGCTAACGCTGGCAGGCGTACTTCAACAGCCGACTCTTCCGATTGACCAAGCTTGCATTCGAAATCCCAGTAGGTCGCACCCTTAGGTAGATCTTTTTGGCGTTCTTTCTTCAAAAACTTCTTGATGTCGTGCTTGATAGAGTCAACAACACGCGGCACTTTGATTTTAGGGTGGTCTAACTTAAAGGTTCTTTTCATTGGGTTCCTACAAGGGTGAGATACACGGCTAAGCAGCCGAGTAGCGCAAGGGGTCTAATGGCGGGCAGTGTAATCTTTGTACAGGGATTCTACCATTCATTAGGGTTAAACTCTTGGATAACCTCTAAGGCGTTTTTTTGCAGCGGTGATTGCTGGTAATGACTCTTCAGCTTGAGCCACTTAAACTGAAGTCTATTCGTACAGCAAGCCTACTAGCTGGAAGCCTAAACACATGCACCTAAACGATGATTTTAGTCAACGAGTGGTCATAACCCCCAACGACTACAACTGGGTCGACAGCCCAACCGCCGGTGTTGAACGTATGATGCTGGATCGCATTGGTGATGAAGTCGCGAGAGCCACGTCGCTGGTACGCTACGCACCTAATAGCCGCTTTCCGGCGCATACACATGGCGGTGGTGAAGAAATATTCGTTCTTGAAGGCATCTTTGCGGATGAACACGGCGAGTATTCCAAAGGCTCATACCTGCGCAATCCTATTGGGTCATCGCATTCACCACATGTCGGCCCCGAAGGCGCCATCATTTTCGTCAAACTGCATCAGTTCGATAGCGCCGACCAACGCCAGTGTGCAGTAGATACCAACGCTCAATCGTGGCGACAAGGGCTGGTCGACGGCTTAACCGTGATGAGCCTGCATTCATACCTCGGCGAGAATGCTGCACTGGTAAAATGGGCACCCAATACTCAATTTAATCCGCATAGGCATTGGGGCGGCGAAGAGATATTTGTTATTGAAGGCACGTTTCACGACGAGCACGGCAGCTACCCTAAAGGCAGCTGGCTGCGCAGCCCACACCTAAGCCAGCACGCGCCATTTACCAAAGAAGACGGAGCACTAATCTACGTGAAAGTAGGGCACCTACCGGAAGCATGAGCGCAATTTAGAAATCTTATTTAGCACTCCGTAAGAGCGATCCGTAAGAGCGATCCGTAAGAGCGATCCGTAAGAGCGATCCGTAAGAGCGATCCGTAAGAGCACTCCGTAAGAGCGATCCGTACGGCGCTCCGCGTATTCGTCACCAATATAAGGAACACCATGCTCGAATCATCATGGCAGCGTTGTTGGTCATCCCTAGTTGTGAATAGCCGAGCCCACAGCAGAGGCAACTCGGTGATGCAGTTATTGATTGCTGCCTACAACGAACCCCAGAGGAAGTATCACACCGAGCAGCATCTTAAAGAGTGTTTGTCGATTTTTAATGACCATCGTGCTCTTGCTGAAGAACCCGCAGAGATTGAAATGGCATTGTGGTTTCACGATGCCATCTACGACATCAAGGCCACCGGCGGCAAGAACGAAGACCAAAGCGCCGACTGGGCGGTTGAGGAGCTGCAAAAAGCGAACGTTGCCCCTGAGCGCGTCGCCCGCATCAAAGACCATATCCTCGCCACCAAACACTCAGCCCTGCCACAGGGAGCCGATCAGCAACTACTCGTCGATATTGATCTCGCCATACTTGGCGCACAGCCTGAGCGCTTTGCCGAATACGAACAACAAGTAAGGCAAGAATATCGCCATGTACCGGGGCTGATATTCAACTGGAAGCGCAAGCAAATACTCAAAGCGTTTTTAGCGAGAAGCCCAATCTACGCAACACCGGAGCTTAATGCGAGATTTGAACAACAGGCGCGACAAAACCTAGCAGGTGCTATTTAAAGTTATTATTTTCAAGATACTGTTTTTAAGTTTCGGTTAACGTCCACCGACCATAATGGCCCTACACATCAAGTTGAGGTAAGCATTATGAACATCGCAAAAATAATAGTATTAGTGGCTTTATCACCGATTATTCTAATAGGAGGCATCGCATTTGGTTTGATATACGGAGTAATTCAAGCGGTCAATTGCCTGACATCGAGCTTTCGAAACCCTGCATTAAAATTAGAATTGTCAACATTACCCAATACACCTAAATAGTAATAAGGGTGATCGCAATCTTATGCAATCTTTCAACATATCCCTACCGTGCGCGTTGCTTGGAACGTCAACCAGCGCGGTAGATTCATTGCCATATGCACTGATCGAGAATAGGGCAATACATACCGTTGAAGTACCTGCTATCAAATAATCGTTAGACGAAATAGCACAGAAGACAATATTTGGTTACTATCGGATCATTAGGGCTCAATAGGGATGAGCAATGCTACCGCTAGACCTACTTCAAATATTCAAACCGCTGCTTTGGGTCTTGCCGGTTATATTGTTGATTGGCATTGCCAAATCGCCATGGTTTAAAGGCATCATCGGCGAAGTACTGGTTAAACTGGTAGCCAAGATACGCTTGCCAGCCGATACCTACGTGCCTATCCACGACGTCACGCTTCTATCTATACATGCATCTTCATCAGACACCACGCAAATAGATCACATCTTCGTATCCAAATACGGCCTCTTCGTTGTAGAAACCAAAAACTACAAAGGCTGGATATTCGGAAACGAAAAACAAGCCCAGTGGACGCAAAAGCTCTATAAAAAATCGTATCGTTTCCAAAACCCACTTCGCCAAAACTACAAACACCAAAAAGCCCTTCAGGCACTTCTCGATATACCGTTAGATAAGATTCACTCCGTTATCGCATATATAGGCGAAGCGCTGGGAGAATGGGAGCTCGATAGAGCTAAACTTGAATTTTATTATTAATAACCAAATCTGATACTTCCCAGTTATATTGATCCATTAATTTTGACATTTCATTATAAACAGGCTGAACTTTATCTATATCTCTGATCGTAAGGGCAATCGTAAACGGTATCAATACACCTTGTGCTTCGTAACCTACTCTATCCATTACTGAAACTCTTAATTTCCAGTCTTTTATATCAGTCCCTCGTGGAAATCTTTTCTTATAGACTTTTATAGGTGACCATTTGTCACCGTTTATCACCAAATCTTTTTCGAATAAATGCTGCTCTTTTTGTAATGGAACTAGAGATTTAAATTCACCATTTTCTATTTTTCCGAATCCAACATCAATATTCATTTGGCAATATTCAAAAGCTCTTTGAGGATCAAGTTCGGGATGATAAACAAGAGTAATAAAAAACTCAGCACGAACTTTTCCATCGTCTGTTCTTAGACATTCAGGAATTGGGAATGGTAATTTTTCAATTTCAAAACTTTTCTGCGCTAAACCTTCAAAAACCATTGTGCTTTCGTAATCTTTTACATTAAGGATTTCTTCACTATCTTGTGGTTTCCCCCAGCCATAATACGGTTTATCTTTATCATCAATACTATTATTCAAATTAGAGTTGTGAATGATTAAGGCTTTGATAAGACATGGGTTTGCTCTTTCCCCTATTTTTTCAAATAGATTTGCGGCAATAGATGAAACTATAGGTGTTGAAAAACTGGTGCCAATATCACTGTGTGAATTACCATGTGAATCTATAGAATTAACACCCAGTATTACAGGTTGACCACTATTGATCATTATATTTCCACCAAAATGAACCACTTCGGGTTTCTGAACATAGTTAGATACAGGCCCTTTTCGACTAAAATGTGAGGGTTCAAGGTTTTTTACAAATCCATCTATGTGAGCGATAGATCCAACAGTCAAAGAACGAACCGAGTCGCCGGGGCTAGATATACCATCCATCAATTCCTGTGTTGGTGGCCAAACTCTAAAAGAATCCTCAAAATTTCCTGCAGCAACTACGCACAAGCAATCATACTTATCTTGAAATTCATCAAGCATAATTGCCATTGTTGATATTTCATATTTAGAGACTGGCTCACTAGTACCTAACGATAAATTCCAAACTTTAATTTGAGGATTATCTTGAGCTACTTCATGCATTTTCTCAATAATGTCATATAGATCTCCCACATTATTACCAAGTACTTCAACGCTAAATATCTTCGACTGGCAAATAGGGAAACGAGGGTCATTATTGTTTAAATTAAAGCTATTTGTTATTAAGCCGCCAACAAATGTGCCATGTTCGTCATTTTTATACGCTGGAGCCACACAAGATGTTCGTCCTGCAATCCAAGGAGCGATAGGTGCGCAACTACTAATCCCACTGTCAACAACAGCTATAATTGGATAATTTGTAATTTGATCTGGTGGCAATATTGTAGGGGCTGTTAAGTTTTTCCCTGACTTCATCATTGGTTTTAATTGTATACATTTGCTAGAAATTACACTTTGTACACCAGCAAAATTAGGTAAAGACTGAAGTACTTCTCTTGTAGAGCCAATGACTCGATATAGTCGTACTTTATTTGAAGGATGTTTTTTCCACTGGCAATCAAAATTATTCAAAAACGACTCAAAATCATCATCAAGATTTTGGTTTTTTTCTACTGAGTTGAAACGAAATAATCGAACGCTTATAGCTTCTTCTTTTTCATTTATATCTATTTTTGCTTCATATTTACTTATCGATTTTATAGCTGATATGTGTTTTTTGGCTATCTTTGAATTTGAGTTGGATATTTTTTCTTTCAACGCTAATAAGCCGGTTGGTGTTACTTGTATTAAATGTTTCGCATATCCAATATCGCCAAAAAAAGGGCAGGTTTTATCGTTAAAAATTTCTGTTGGTCGATGGCTTTTAGCAATTGCATTACTTTCTAATTCGACTACAGCAATGGTCGTATTTTTTTGGAAGCCAATCGTATTAGTTAAGCTTTGAATAGAATTTAGTAAACTATCTTTGAACTCATTAGTAACTTTTTTATGTGGAGTGCTCTTTCCACCACCTGTAGTTTCTGGTTTAAAGTGATCATTTTCAGAAAAGGTTATGTGCTTTATAGGGTTTCGGTTACTACTTTCCATTAGTTATATTCCTTAAATATTTTAGTAACATTGCTCTGAGACATATCCCATAATTGACTGATGAATTTCTTTGTAAAAATTTTATTATCAAATTCCTGAAGTTTTTTCATACATACAAGTCGATCTTCTGTCCTAAAGCTCAACCAGTCAAAACGAATTGCTAATATCTCTCTTATCAGCTCTATTGACTCGATTTTCATATCACTGACAATTATTTTTCTTAAATAATCAAATGTGATTATTTCAATTTCGGCGCCAGTTAACCCATCACTTAGTTTAACAAATGTTTCAATTTCTTCTATTGTAAAGGAGAATTGACTTAGAATAGCTGAAAAAAGTTGATATCTTACCTCTGCTATAGGAGCTTTTAATTCCATTTTATAGTGAAATCGTCTGCCTATAGCTGGATCCAACAAGTGAGCATGGTTTGTTGCTGCAACTAGAATAGTGTCTCCTAAATTGTCAATGTTCTGCAATAAACTGACAACAACACGTTTGAGCTCACCAATTTCATTTTTATCATCCCTAGCTTTTGCTATTGCATCAAACTCATCTAAAAATAAGACACATGGTTCAGATTGAGCATATTCAAGTAAAGAGCGAATGTTTTTAGATGTTGAGCCCAAATATGAGGATATTAAAGCATCCGCTCTAGCAGTTATTAATGGTAATCCTAAACGTGCGGCTAGGTTACCTGCCAATTTACTTTTTCCTGTTCCAGGCATTCCGTGTAGTAATAGCGTGGGGTTAATAGGTACACCCAATGCATTTAACTTATCTTTTTTATTTATATACGAAATAAAAGAGTTAACTATATTTTGATCGTGTTCGGGTAGGAAAATTTTTTTTTCTTGTAATGACGGATATGTTTTGTCTGCTAAGGTAAAACGGTTATCTTTTTCTACCGGAACCGGACGAGAAAAAGCAGATTGAGTATTAACACTAAGATTTTTAATATTTGATAGCTTCTCTCTAAACCCTTTTAGGGCTATTGTTTCACCATCCTCTTGGAGTTTCTCGCATAGCAATTCGGTGTATGAGAGTACGAGTTTTCTATCGCCTGTTAGCGCACCATTAACAATTTTTGATATTTCAGGATAGTACTTCATAATTCACTCTTATTGGTGTTAATTACCGAAATAATAGCATGAAATTCACTTTTTTTAAGATTATTTGTTATTATTGGCGTTTAAATTTACTTTATTTTTTGTTTCGATTCAAGCGATTCGAGGGGTTAGCGACGTTGATCCTCAACCGCAAACAACAACGCCTGCATAGGTTTTTGTTGGGTTACGCGCTTCGCGCTAACCCAACCTACGAATTTATCTTATGATTTAGAAGCCTTATAGTTTAGAAGGGAATGCTATTGCAGCGACTCCATCAGGAATGTCTTTCCAATCCATTCCGGTTCATCCACAGCACGCGCTAATATAGCGGCAACATCACCCCGAGCAGCTTCACCCTTAGGATCAACATCGTCTCCAAGGCGAACGTTAAGCGTTCCTTCGTCATCGGTTAGGCGTACTGGCCGAACGATAACGTAGTTCAACCCCGAGGCCTTTAGGTGCTCATCCGCGTCATGCTTGGCTTGCAGATAATTTGCCATCTCGCTGTTAGAATGGGGGCTTCCGGCACCGACGCTACTAAGCATCACAAAGCGGAATTCAAGGGGCAGAGTCGTTGATCACTTAGTTTGCTCTCTAATTCGTTTGGTGCAAGCAGCACAGGTTCCTGATCCGGTCTTAAGTCTTCTAAGGTAAACAGTATAAAACTTTGAATGCCAGTCGTTTCCCATATTTGTGTAGTCAAATGTTATTGGTAATTCACGATCAGGGTCGTTGAAGCTATCCTCGTCTGGATTTATTCCACACTCTTGGCAGCGAAAAACTACAGGGTATTTTAATAGCTCAAGTACGACGAATGGCAGAATGAGAAAGACAGCTGCAGGTGGCAAATAGCCATAAAGAATAAGGAAATGCAGACTAGCTAGTAGACCTAGAGTTATTGTCAGTAGAGCGAATTTCAGCATCTATATCCTAAACCCATAGTGTGTCCCGTCCGGCAGTTCGATATCAATTCGTACCTTTCCACCAGATGCTTCGACATAACGCTTCAAAGACGATAGCTTTAAATCACGTCCGGGTTTTTCCATGTCCGATACTGTAGGCTGTTTCACTCCTAGAGTTTCGGCTATATCCCCCTGAGTTAGATTCATGCGTTCACGGAGTTCTGCCAAGCGGATATTGAGTAATATTTCTGTTGCTGCTTTTTGGGCTTTTGCAACAACGGCTGGTTTTTCGTTAGCAAGGATGTCGTCGAGTGTTCTAGCCATGTTATTTACTCTGCTTTAACTGTTTTAAGTGCAAGGTGAATTCACGATCTGCGATGGGGATCATTACCTCATAAAACCGCTTTTCATCATTGGTTTTGTTGCCTGCACATAGAAGGATGCCTTGTCGTTTTGGATCAAAGGCAAAGAAGGCTCGTATTGGGTCGCCTTTGCTTTGAACTCTTAGCTCTTTCATGTTGCTGAATGACGATCCTTTTACCGTGTCCGCGTATGGCCTTGGGAGCATAGGGCCACGTTCTCGTAGCGCTATCATTGAGGCCAGTACATTAGCCCGGTCGGTATCATCGAGAGCATCGAACCAAGTATCAAAGGTATCTGTTGTTTCTATGTGCCACATGACGCTTCCTTGTCTGACATAGGTTTAATGCTATATAGCTTTTGGACTATATTCAAGTTCGAGAATGTAAAGAGAGGATTGTTAGAACTAGGGGTATTTACTGCAACGTAAAACAAAAAAACCGCCCAATAGGGCGGTTTTATTTCGAGCTATAAAAAGGGCGCTACTACAGCGCTTCTTTTACTGAGCGGCTATCAAAGCGCCTCTATCGCGACAATCTGCTCGCGCAGTTTGCCTTGGTCGCGTTCATAGCCCGCCAGTTTCTCGCGTTCTTTGGCGATGACGTCTTCTGGGGCTTTATCAACAAAACCTGCGCTGTTTAGCTTGCCAGCGATACGGCCGATTTCTTTGTCGAGCTTTTCAATCTCTTTGGTTAATCGGGCGATTTCTTTGTCTTTATCAATTAGGCCAGCCATAGGTACGAGCACTTCCATTTGGCCAACCAGTTGTGTGGTTGCCATTGGAATGTCGTCGCCTTCGTTCAGCCAGGTAATCTTGCTGAGCTTGGCTAGCTTCATTAAGAAGCCTTGGTTGTCGTCAGCGCGACGGAAGTCTTCGTCGTCGCCGTCTTTTAGCAAGATTTCCAGTTCTTTGCTTGGGCCTATGTTCATTTCGGCGCGGATGTTACGCACGGCGGTGATCACGCCTTTTAGCCATTCCACGTCGGCTTCGGCTTCGGCATCAATAAAGGCATCTTGTGGCTCAGGGTAAGCGGCCAGCATAATGGTGTCGCCTTGTTTTCCCGCTAAGTCTTTCACTTGCTGCCAGATCGATTCGGTAATAAACGGAATAATCGGGTGCGCTAAGCGTAGGGTCGCTTCTAACACGCGTACGAGTGTGCCTAAGGTGCCGCGTTTGGCTTCTGCGCTGGCGTTGGCGTCCCAGAGTACAGGCTTAGATAATTCTAAGTACCAATCGCAGTATTCATTCCAGATGAATTCGTACAAGGTTTGTGCGGCCATGTCGAAACGATATTGGTCCATGTGGCGGCGTACTTCTTTTTCTGCAGTTTGCAGGCGAGAAATAATCCAACGATCCGCCAGTGATAACGCACCCGGTTCGCCGTTGGCGCCGCAGGCGGTTTTCATTGCGTCAGTGATCGCAATATTGGTGCCGTTGGCAGCTGCCGCTTCTACGGCTTCTTCACCGGCGATAGACAACATCACGTAGCGTGAGGCGTTCCATAGTTTATTACAGAAGTTACGGTAGCCTTCTAGGCGCTTCATGTCCCAGTTGATGTCGCGGCCAGTCGAGGCCATGGCGGCAAGGGTAAAGCGCA
>Ga0105357_10001603_pt1 | contig 12089 bp, 9 predicted proteins | sample GOMGulsemesocosm_4_FD_83660 | JGI IMG/M metagenome (GOLD analysis project Ga0105357, IMG submission 83660) | Methane-oxidizing microbial communities from mesocosms in the Gulf of Mexico - GOM15B Gulf of Mexico | ecosystem: Environmental > Aquatic > Marine > Cold seeps | place: USA: Gulf of...
CGGATTGCCAAATGTTCGGCCTAGAACATGTCCAGCGGGTCGATATCGATGGACCAGCGCACCTTGCGGGCCTCTGGGTGCTGCTCCAGCAGGGGGAGCAACAGGTGGACCAGTTGGTGCAGCGTAGAGCGCTGCGCCGCCTGCATCAGCAACTGTGCGCGGTAGCGCCCGGCGCGGCGCTCCATGGGGGACGGCACCGGGCCGAGCAGGTCGACCTCTGCCAACTGGTGTTGCTCGACCAGCAGCTCGGCCTGTTGCAGCGCCTCTTCGAGAAACTGGTTGGCGGCGCGTCCGTTGTTTGCCTCGGCGCGCAGCAGCGCCATGAAGCGGTAAGGCGGCAGCTGAGCGACGGCGCGTTCGGCCAGCTCGCGCTTGGCAATGGCCGGGTAGCCCTGCTCGGTCAGCTCGATCAGCAGCGGGTGCTCTGCCATGTGCGTCTGAATGATCACCTGGCCGGGCTTCTCTGCCCGTCCGGCGCGGCCCGCGACCTGGGTAATCATCTGCGCCATGCGCTCGGGACCGCGAAAGTCGGCGGAAAACAGCCCGCCATCGGCGTCGAGAATCGCCACCAGGGTCACGTCCGGGAAGTGGTGCCCCTTGGCGAGCATCTGGGTGCCGACCAGAATGCACGGCTGCGCGCTTTGAATGGTCTCCATCATCTGCTGCATGGCTTTCTTGCGGCTCATGCTTTCACGGTCGATGCGCAGCACGGGGTAGTCCGGAAAACAGGTGTTGAGGTGTTCCTCGGTGCGCTCGGTGCCCGCGCCTAAGGGCCGCAGGTCGCTGCCTTGGCACTTGGGGCAGTGTTTATCCAGCGGGCGCTGGCTGTTGCAATGATGGCAATGCAGGTGCGCCGGCGACTGGTGCACCGTCATGCGCGCGTCGCAGCGTTTGCATTCGGCGATCCAGCCGCAATCGTGGCACATCAGTGTGGGGGCAAAGCCACGTCGGTTGATGAACACCAGGACCTGATTGCCCTTGTTCAGGTGCTCACCGATCAACAGCGTGAGTGGTCGCGATAACCCGCCCTCCAGCGGACGGCTGCGAATATCCAGGCATTGGAAGCTCGGCGGCTTGGCATTGCCGGCGCGCTGAGTCAGGCGCAGCAGTTGGTAGCGGCCCTGCTCGACGTTATGCAGACTCTCCAGCGAAGGGGTCGCCGAGCCGAGAATGATGGCAACCTTCTCCAAGTGTGCACGGTACACCGCCAGGTCGCGGGCGTTGTAGCGCAGGCCCTCCTGCTGCTTGTAGGAGAGGTCGTGCTCTTCATCAACGATGATCAAGCCGGGCCGGGCCAGTGGGGTGAATATGGCTGAGCGCGTGCCGATCACGATGCCGGCGTCGCCATCGCGGGCGGCGATCCAGGCGTCCAGCCGTTCGCGGTCATTGAGGCCCGAGTGCAGTATCACCACTGGCGCACTGAAGCGCTGCTGAAACCGCGCCAGGGTCTGCGGCGTCAGGCCAATTTCCGGAATCAGCACCAGCGCCTGATGACCACTGCGCAGGCACTGCTCGATCGCCTGCAGGTATACCTCGGTCTTGCCGCTGCCGGTTACGCCTTCCAGTAACCAGGCGTGAAAGCCGGCCTCGGCCAGGATGGCATCGAGCGCGGCCTGCTGCTCGTCGTTGGCGGTCAGTGGAGACTGCCTTAATAAAGGTAGTGGTTCGGCAATATGGTGCGGCGATTGCTCGATACGTTCCACCAGGCCCTTGCCTTCCAGTGCTTCCAGGGCATCGCGGGTCAGGCCCCATTGCGCGAGCAGCGCATGCGACAGCCCGTGTGGGTGCTGCGCGAGCATCTGCACGGCGTGTTTCTGTTTGGGCGCGCGGGCCAGCGCGGGATGCTCGGGGTAGGCGCCGGGCAGCAATTGCCACAACCGGTCCTGCCGCGCGAGCGCTGCTTCCCCCTGGCGCAGCAACACCGGCAACGCGACATTAAGCGTATCGCCCAGTCCGTGCTGGTAGTAGCGCGCGGTCCACAGACACAGTTGCCAAAGGCTGGGTGGCAGCAAGGGTGCGTTATCCAGCAACGCCTCGGCCGCTTTCAGTTTATCGCTGGGTACCTCGCTATGCTCGACCAGTGCAGCGATCACGCCGACCAGGGCGCGGCGTCCAAAGGGCACGCGCACACGCTGACCAACCTGCAACTGCTCAGGCGCCACGCCGGCCGGAGCCTGATAGTCGAACAGGCGGCGCAGCGGCGATGGCAGGGCAACTTGCAGAATGGGTGACGACACGTAACAGACTCCGGTAAGCAGAGCGCCATGTTACCACCGACACCCGAAAACGACCGGGCTTGCGTATGAGTTGAATTCTGTTATTATCGCCGGCCCAATTTCCGGTCACTCTGTTTGCAGGGCGTGCAATGGCGACGCTGGCAGCAGCCACGGGACTGGTAGAGAGTTTACTGAGTGCGGTGCCCGATCAGGTTGATCCGGTGGCGGCACAAACCAACCGAGGAAAGACCATGAAAGCTGATTTGCATCCCAAGTACGAAGAAATCAAGGCTACCTGCAGCTGCGGTAACGTGATCACTACCCGTTCCAGCCTGTGCGCACCTATCCACCTGGACGTGTGCTCCGAGTGCCACCCCTTCTACACCGGTAAGCAGAAGGTTCTGGACACTGGCGGACGTATCGAGCGCTTCAAGCAGCGTTTCGGCGCAGTCAGCAGCAAGTAATACGAAAAGACAGGCCCCGGTGGCTTTGTCCAATCGAAAAAAGGCGCTCCAGTGGGGCGCCTTTTTTGTTGCCTGTGTTTTGCTCTCCTCGCCGCTGGCGCAGGCGCGTGATCGGCTGTGCGCCATGCCAGCGGGCGCGCAGCCGGTGGTCAGTCAGCGCGTGACCGACGGCGATACCCTGCGCCTGCAGGATGGGCGCCGCGTGCGGCTCATCGGCATCAACGCGCCTGAGCTGGGGCGCAACGGCAAGCCTTCCGAGCCTTATGCGCAGGCCGCCAAGCGCGCGCTTCAGTCCCTGGTAGACGGCCAGCCGCTGCAACTGGTGGCCGGCAGTGAGGCGACTGACCGCTACGGACGTACCCTGGGTTATCTGTTTGATCAGCACGGCGAAAACCTGGAAGCGCAGCTGCTGGCGCGGGGCATGGGCTACGCCGTGGCGATTCCGCCCAATCTTGCCCTGATCAATTGCCATGTGGCGGCGGAGCAGGCCGCGCGCGAGGCCCGGTTGGGGCTCTGGCAGTCGCAGTCGGCACTGGCGGTTGATGCGCTGCGCAGCGGCGGCTTCCAACTGGTGCAGGGCAAGGTCAGCGCGGTCAGTATGGCGGGCGGCACGCTCTGGGTTGATCTTCAAGGGCCGTTGACGCTGCGTTTTACCGCCGCCGATCGTGCGCTGTTCAGCGCTTGGCCCGACAGCAGCTGGGTGGGGCGTCGCCTGGAGCTACGCGGTTGGCTGATCGACCGGCAGAACTGGGGTGGCCAGCGTCCCGGCTTTCGGCGTTACATGCTCAACGTAAGGCATCCCTCGCAGATTCGACAATTAACGCCGAAATGACCGAAGGTGGTGACAGAATGCTCTTGACATTGACGCCGTGAATAACCTTGTTACCCCTCGGGGTTTTATGTATTCTCCGACGTCCGCATGAGCAACCTGACCGGAAACTATTGACCATGTCTGATTTGAGAACTGATGCACTCGCCTATCACGCAAATCCGCGTCCAGGCAAGCTGAGCGTAGAACTGACCAAGCCGACCGCCACTGCGCGTGATCTGGCTCTGGCCTACAGCCCGGGTGTAGCAGAACCGGTGCGTGAAATCGCCAAGGATCTGGAAAACGCCTACAAATACACCGGTAAGGGTAACCTGGTTGCCGTTATCTCTGATGGCACCGCCATCCTCGGCCTGGGTAACCTGGGGCCGCTGGCGAGCAAGCCTGTCATGGAAGGCAAGGGCGTGCTGTTCAAGCGCTTCGCCGGGATTGACGTATTCGACATCGAAGTCGAGTCCGAGAGCCCGCAAGCCTTCATCGACACCGTCAAGCGTATCTCTTGCACCTTCGGCGGCATCAACCTCGAAGACATCAAGGCACCTGAGTGCTTTGAGATCGAGCGCGCACTGATCGAGCAATGCGACATTCCAGTATTCCACGATGATCAGCACGGCACCGCGATTGTGACCGCCGCGGCCATGATCAACGCACTGGAACTGGCCGACAAGGCCATCGAAAGCGCCAAGATCGTATGTCTGGGTGCTGGCGCTGCTGCAATTGCCTGCATGAAGCTGCTGGTCAGCATGGGCGCCAAGACTGAAAACATCTACATGCTTGATCGCAAGGGTGTGATCCACGCTGGCCGTGATGACCTGAACGAATACAAAGCCATCTTCGCGACCGAAACCGACAAGCGCACTCTGGCCGACGCCATGAAAGGCGCTGACGTGTTCGTTGGTCTGTCTGGCCCGAACCTGCTGCAACCGGCCGAGCTGAAACTGATGGCTGAGAACCCCATCGTTTTCGCCTGCTCCAACCCGGACCCGGAAATCGATCCCGAGCTGGCCCACGCCTCACGTCCTGACGTGATCATGGCGACTGGCCGCTCGGACTACCCGAACCAGGTGAACAACGTGTTGGGCTTCCCCTTCATCTTCCGTGGTGCATTGGACGTTCGCGCGACTCGCATCAATGAAGAAATGAAGATCGCTGCTGTTCACGCCATCCGTGAACTGGCCAAGGAGCCGGTACCCGAGTACGTTTCCGAAGCGTACGGTGGTATCGATCTGTCCTTTGGTCGCGAGTACATCATTCCCAAGCCGATGGACGTACGTCTGATCGAGAAGGTGCCTGCAGCGGTTGCTCAGGCGGCTATCGATTCCGGTGTGGCCACGTTGCCGTATCCGGCGCATTACCCGCTCAAGTCGGTCGAAGACTGCATCTGAGCCGGACGCCGTGAAAAACCCCGCTCAGGCGGGGTTTTTTGTGTCTGACGGTTGGGTTTTGCTCAGCTCTCCGGGGCTTCTACCCTGACTTCGAGTGGCGCCGCCGGGCCGCCCACGCGGGCACGTAGCAGGCTGCCGGGCGGGCAACCCTCGGCGCAGAGCAGGCATTGTGCAACCGCTGGCTCCAGATGATGGCGGAAGGTGCGGGCCATGGCGCGGGCACCGTAGCGCGAATCGAATCCCTGCTTTGCCAGCCACTGGCGGGCGGGCTGGTCCAGCAGCAGTTGCACCTGGTGTCTGCCCAGCCGCTGGTTCAGGCGCGCGAGTGCGAGGTCTACCAGCAGTTCAAGCTGATCGCTGGGCAGACTCTGGTAGTGGATACGATGATCAATACGGTTGATGAACTCTGGATCAAGTCTGGCGTTGAGCGCCGCCTCTTGCTGCTGTTGCTGCCGGGCACTGCGCCAGCGCTGCGGCAGCCATCTGCTGATGGGCTGGCCGGCGCCCAGGTTGGAGGTCATGAAAATCAGGCTGTTGCGAAAATCCAGTGTGCCGTTGCCAGCGCTCAGGCGCAGCTGGCCGTTGTCGAGGATGTTCATCAGCGCGCGAATCACCTGATCGTCGGCTTTTTCCAGCTCGTCGAACAGCACTATACCCGGGCGGCCGTAGTCGCCCTCAATACGTTCGCGGTCAAATAGCGTGGTGCCTTCCTTGCTGCCGACGTAACCGGGTGGGGCGCCGGTCAGAGAGGCGGCGTAGTGCGATTGCGCCAGGGTATTCATGTCGATGCGGCAGTAGGCGTCGGTGCTGCCGTGGATGGCTTCGGCCAGTAGGCGCACGGTTTCGGTCTTGCCAACGCCGGTTGGTCCTAGCAACAGGTAAGTTCCCAGGGGACGTTGCGGGTCACCGAGTTCGGTCTTGATGACGCGCAGACTTTGTTCGATCTCCCGAAGTGCCGCGGGCTGCCCGAGAATACGGCTTTGCAGGCGCGCCATCACGGTGGCCGGGTCAAAGCGAAAACGTGACTGATTGCGCCTCGGGCTGGTCTCGCTGCGCTGTTGGTTTGCGGCCAGTACGTCGTTGATAAAGGGCATGACTTGCATTCACCTGCTTCCGTCTGCGGGGCAGCCGGCGGCACGCGGGGCGCCGCCGGCAGGTTCAGGCACCGGCTTCGCGATCCTTGCCGGGATGCGGCAGCTCGCCCACCGGACAGTCGGCCACGCCGATGGTCTTGCGGGTCATGGCTTCGACGTTATCCCGCGCTTTCTCGGCATCCAGGACCCAGGTGCGATAGAAGTCGAAGGGGCAGTCGGCTACGCCGCGATCGCCGTCACCGGAGTTGTACATACCGGTGTAACCGCGGTGCAGCAGCTTAAACAGATGATTCTGCGACTGGTCGTTGGCGCGCGCGTCGCGGATTTGCGAGACCGACAGCTGCGCGTACTGAATGCCCATGTCCTCTTCGCCGCATTCACCCAGCGTGCGCCCATCAAAGCCGATGATCGCGGAGTGGCCGAAATAGGAGTAAACGCCGTCAAAACCGGTGGCGTTGGCAACGGCCACGTAGCAGTTGTTGGCCCAGGCCATGGACTTGGCCATCATCACCTGCTGCTCTTTGGCCGGATACATATAGCCCTGGCAGCGCACGATCAGTTCAGCGCCCTTCATCGCGCAGTCGCGCCAGATCTCCGGGTAGTTTCCGTCGTCGCAGATGATCAGACTGATCTTCATCCCCTTGGGGCCTTCGGAGACGTAGGTGCGGTCCCCCGGATACCAGCCCTCGATCGGGCACCAGGGAATGCACTTGCGGTACTTCTGCACGATCTCGCCCTGGTCGTTGATCAGAATCAGGGTGTTGTAGGGTGCCTTGTTGGGGTGCTCTTCATGCTGCTCGCCGGTCAGCGAAAAGATGCCCCAGGTTTTCGCCTGTTTGCAGGCTTCGCTGAAAATACGGGTTTCATCACCCGGCACGGTCGCGGCGGTGGCCATCATCTCGTCGTGGTCGTACATGATGCCCATGGTGCTGTATTCCGGGAATACCACCAGGTCCATGCCGGGCAGACCCTGTTTCATGCCGATGATCATGTCGGCAATCTTGCGTGCGTTGTCCAGTACCTCGGCGCGGCTGTGCAGCCGGGGCATCTTGTAGTTGACCACTGCAACGCCCACGGTATCGGGGCTGCTGGAAATATCACCATGACGCATGGGTAACTCCTCCGTTCGGGTTATGAGTTTTCAAGCAGGTTCAGTTGCGCCCGATGCCGAGCTTGTCGACCCGGTAACGCAGCTGTCTGAGACTGATGTTGAGCCGCCGTGCAGCCTCGGACTGGTTGTTGTTGGTTTGCGACAGCATGGCGCTGATCTGCTCAGCCTCGTCTTGCTGCACCCAGTTGTAGGAGCGGCCGTACTGGCGTGGCTCCTCGGCGACAGGGGCTTCTGCCGGCACGTTTGTGGAGCCGGGCATATGGCGGTTGCCGGGAATAGTGATCGCGCTTTCCGAGGCCAGCGCCTGGCGCAATTTTTCACCGCTGAGCAGTTCCTGTTCACTGGTCAGCGCAGCGCGTTCCAGTACGTTCTGCAATTGACGGATATTGCCTGGCCAGTCGAAGTTTTCGAGGATGCCGAAGGCCTCGGGGCAGAGGCTCCAGTTGCGCTCGTAGTGGTGATTGAGTTCGTTGAGAAAATGCAGCGCCAGTTGTTTGATGTCTTCCTGGCGCTCGCGCAGTGGCGGTAGATGTACCGGCACCACATGCAGGCGATAAAACAGGTCGAGGCGGAACGCGGCCTGATTTACCTGGGCCTGCAGGTTGACGTGGGTGGCGGTGATCACGCGGAAGTCCACCGACACTGAGTCGTTGCTGCCAATCGGGTCGACCTTTTTCTCCTGCAGCACGCGCAGCAGTTTGGCCTGCAGTGACAGCGGCATATCGCCGATTTCATCGAGGAACAGGGTGCCGCCGTCGGCCTGCACTATCTTGCCCTGCTTGTTCTGCGCGGCGCCGGTAAAGGCGCCCTTGGTATGACCAAACAGCTCGGATTCGAGCAGGTCGGCCGGAATCGCCGCGCAGTTGATGCAGATGAACGGCTTTTCGCGGCGGTCGCTCTGCTGGTGAATCATCCGCGCGAACTTTTCCTTGCCGGTACCCGACTCGCCCAGCAGCATCACCGGCGCATCGCTGTGTGCGACCTGAATGGTCGAGCGCACCGCGTCCATGAGCGCCGGGCTGCTGCCGAGAATGCCGTGCGCCAAGCTCTGTTTGACCATGCCTTCGATGGCAATGCTGTGACGCAGGTTCTGGTTTTCCTTGACCAGGTGCTCGGTCTGCTCGACCACAAACTGGTGAATGCGCAGTACCTGGCCAATCATCGCGGCGGCGACACGCAGCAGACTGATGTCGCCATCGAAGGGCCGCTCGTGCATACCTTCACGCTGTACCGAGAGCACGCCGATGGGCGTGCCGGATTCCAGAATCGGCACCGAGATAAAGGCCATGCGGCCACCGCCGTGGTGCGCCAGTTCAGTGATGCGGCGCACGAACAGCGGCTCGTTGTCGACATCGGGCACCAGTCCGATGGAGCCGGTGCGCATGACGTACCCGGTGACGCCCTGATTGACGTTCAGGTTGAAGCGGCCGGCTTTCAGGTCTTCGACCGACAGGCCGTAAGAGTATTTCACCTGCAGGGTGTCGGAATTGGCTTCGGGCAGGCTGACCCGACCGCAGTTCAGCCCGTACAGCTGGGACAGCAAGCGCAGAATGCCCTGAATGGTGCGGGGTGCATCCAGCGGTTTTTCCAGCAGCTTGGCCATCTCCAGAATGACGACCAGTTCGCGCTTCATCATCTGTTGGGCTATCCGTTCAGGCATGAAATTCAAGGTGAGAGAGTCCTCGCGGCGGAAATGATGTCCGCGCGACCTTTCACCGGTGTTCGGTAGGGAGTTAACGACGCGGGGCTTGCCCGCTATCGCAGCAGCGCTAATGGCTGATCATCCAGGGTCGTCGCGGACCGCTCTGCTGCTTCAGGGCAGGGGGCTGTCCTTCGGCACGCGGCTTGTGCTGACAACTTCCGGAGCTGCAACAACTGTGCCCGTGGCTGACTTTGGGCGCGTGGGCGCTGCGTTCATTGGTCTCGTGTGCCTTGCGCTGCTGACTGTTCATAGTCTGCAGACGGGGGGCGGAAATGCGTCGCTGCATAGGCTGGCTACAGGCTGGGCAGTCGCGCGGCAGGTTGCGCTCGCTGCTGGGTAGCAGGGCTTCAAAGGGCCCGCAGGCCTCGCATTCAAAATCGTATAGCGGCATGGAGTGCTCCCGGTTAGTGCGAAGAAGTCGTGGTGGCCCGCGCCAAGTTGGTGCGGGCCACTGTGTGGCTCAGCCTTTCCAGAGCGCGGTGGGCACTTCATCGCTGCTAACGGCGATAGTCGGGCCATCGGCGTTGGGCATGATGTCGAAATCGAAGATCTCCGTGGGTATCCAGACCGTGGCGCAGACGTTGGGCACATCAACAATGCCGCTGATGTGGCCCTGTACTGGTGCAGTCCCCAGCAGCGAGTAGGCCTGGGCGCCGCTGTAGCCGAACTTCTTCAGGTACTCGATGGCGTTCAGGCAGGCCTGACGGTAGGCAACGTGTGCATCCAGATAGTGTTGCTTGCCGCTTTCATCGACCGAAATGCCTTCGAAGATCAGGTGCTTCTTGTAGCTGGGCGCCATGTCGCTGGGCTGGAAGATCGGGTTCTTCACGCCGTACTTCTTGCAGCCGTCCTTGATCAGGTTCACGCGGATGTGGATCCAGCCGGCCATCTCGATGGCACCGCAGAAGGTGATTTCGCCGTCGCCCTGGGAGAAGTGCAGGTCGCCCATCGACAGGCCGCCGCCTTTCACATAAACCGGAAAGAACACCCGCGAGCCCTTGGTCAGATCCTTGATGTCGCAGTTACCGCCGTGTTCACGCGGTGGTACGGTGCGTGCGCCTTCGTTGGCAACCTTGGCGGCGGCATCACCGGTGGCCCGGCCGACGTGGGCGGTGGGGGCGTAGGGAGGATTGGCCAGGCCGGGCACGCGGTCCGGGTCGGTGTCGATCAGCGCCTGCTCGCGCTTGTTCCACTCATCCAGCAGCTCCTGCGACGGCAGGCAGCCGATCAGACCGGGGTGCATCAGGCCGATGAACTCGACGCCTGGAATGTGGCGTGACTTGGTATAGATGCCGTTAAAGTCCCAGATGGTCTTGCGCGCCTCGGGATAATGCTCGGTCAGAAAACCACCGCCATTTTCCTTGGCAAAAACACCATTGAAGCCCCACATCTGATCGGCGAAGGCGCCGATATCGAGAATGTCGACCACCATCAGGTCGCCGGGCTCGGCGCCTTCCACGGCGACCGGGCCGCTCAGGTAGTGCACCTTGGTAAGGTCGACGTCGCGCACGTCTTCGGCGCTGTCATTGTTGCCGATTTGGCCACCGGTCCAGTCCATGCACTCGATAATGAAGTCGGCGCCTGGCTTGACGGTAGCAACCATCGGCACATCCGGGTGCCAGCGGTTGTGAATATTGTCGTGCTCCTGAGGGCTTTTGCTCAGGTCAATCTTGATCAGTGTTTCAGCCATGACAGGGAATCCTCTGCGTCTGGGGGGTAGTTTGTCAGGCCCAATGACGGCCCGTGCCCAATCCCAGAGCATTAGCCGTGCCAGCTTTGTTCACAATTTAAAATTCCTTTAAAATCAATTGCTTGAAAGGATTGTTAAGAATGGCGGCCGCTGTGTGGGCACCTGCTTGTGACAATGTCATGGGTTTGTTGCTGACATTGTCATGACAATGTCAGGCGAGCATTGTCATTGCCAAGCGTTCAGCTTTGACATTGCGTGACCCTGCCGGCATGGGTTTAACCGAGTATTTTCTTCATGGCGTTGATTTAAAAAGGATTTCTATTTTCAGGAGATTTATTTTTCAGCCGCTTCGGGGTGCTGGCACAGTGGTTGCTCTGGGGTGAGGGTGACAGGCAAGCGGGTAGGGAGTGCGGCCCGCTTTCCGGTTTTACCCACACTAAGGAGATTTACCCTATGCAAGATTCAACACACAGCAAGCCGGCCTGGAAGCGCCGCCTTCTCGGGTTGGCGCTGAGTACCGGGTTGGGCTTTTCCGGAATGGCCGGCGCTGCCGAAGTCAACACCACTGGCCTGGCGGTTACTGATGACACAGTGCAGGTAGGTATCCTGCATTCGATCACCGGCACCATGGCGATCAGCGAAACCGGTTCGGTGGAAGCCGAGAAACTCGCCATCGAGCAGATCAACGCGGCTGGCGGTGTGCTGGGTCGTCAGATCGAGATCATCCAGGAAGACGGCGCCAGTGACTGGCCGACCTTCGCCGAGAAGGCGCGCAAGCTGCTGGTACAGGACAACGTAGCCGCCGTCTTCGGCTGCTGGACCTCGGCTTCGCGTAAGGCTGTACTGCCCGTGTTCGAGAAAGAAAACGGCATGCTCTATTACCCGACCTTCTATGAAGGTCTGGAACAGTCCAAGAACGTGATCTACACCGGTCAGGAAGCAACCCAGCAGATCATTGCCGGCCTTGATTGGATCGCCAAGGAAAAGGACGCCAAGACTTTCTACCTGGTCGGCTCCGACTACATCTGGCCACGTACCTCCAACAAGATCGCGCGCAAGCACATTGAAACTGTACTGGGTGGCACCGTAGTGGGTGAAGAGTACTACCCGCTGGGCAACACCAACTTCGGTTCGCTGATCAACAAGATTCGCCTGAAAAAACCTGATGTGGTCTATTCCAGCATCGTTGGTGGCTCCAACGTGGCCTGGTGGAAACAGCTGAAAGCGGCCGGTATCACCGCTGACCGTCAAACCATCATGACCATCTCGGTGACCGAGGATGAAGTGCTCGGCATCGGCGGTGAGAACATGGAAGGTTTCTATTCGGCGATGAAGTACTTCCAGTCCCTGGATAACGAAAACAACGTCGAGTTCGTCAAGGCGTTCAAGGAGCGTTGGGGTGACGACAGCGTCATCGGTGACGTAACCCAGGCCGCTTACCTTGGCCCCTGGCTGTGGAAGGCCGCGGTTGAGAAAGCCGGCAGCTTCGATGTTGACGCTGTCGCTGCTGCCTCTGCCGAGATCGAGCTGACCACCGCGCCTGAAGGCTACGTGAAGGTGCACGAAAACCATCACCTGTGGAGCAAGCTGCGCGTTGGCCA
>Ga0105357_10001605_pt1 | contig 12079 bp, 9 predicted proteins | sample GOMGulsemesocosm_4_FD_83660 | JGI IMG/M metagenome (GOLD analysis project Ga0105357, IMG submission 83660) | Methane-oxidizing microbial communities from mesocosms in the Gulf of Mexico - GOM15B Gulf of Mexico | ecosystem: Environmental > Aquatic > Marine > Cold seeps | place: USA: Gulf of...
CAAATCCGCCCGCGCGAAGGTCAAGGTGGTCGAGGTGGTCGGCGACCCGCTGGCGCCCAAGGCTTTCAGCCTGATCGCCATCGCCAAGCACGGCATCCCGCATGTCTTCCCGAGCGAAACCATCGCCGAGGCGGAACGCGCGGTCGACCTGCCGCTCTCGCCCGATCATCGCGAGGACTTGCGCGCCGTTCCCATCGTCGCGATAGACCCCGCCGATGCGCGCGACCATGACGATGCCATCTGGGCCGAGCCCGACGGGAAGGGCGGTTACCGCGCGATCATCGCGATCGCCGATGTCAGCTATTACGTCCGCCCCGGCGGCGAGTTGGACCGCGAGGCGCGCAAGCGCGGCAATTCGGTCTATTTCCCAGACCGCGTCGTGCCGATGCTGCCCGAAGTGCTCAGCGCCGATGTCTGCAGCCTCAAGCAGGATGTCGACCGCGCCGCGATGGCCTGCCACATCCGTATCGACAAGGACGGCAAGGTCAGCGACTGGCGCTTCACCCGCGCGATCGTCCGGCTGGCGAAGAACATCGCCTACGAGGACGCGCAGGCCGCGATCGACGCGGGCGGCGCGCCCGAATACCTGCAAGACCTGTGGGGCGCGTGGAAGCTGCTGTTCAAGGCGCGGCAGGCACGCGATCCGCTCGATCTCGAACTGCCCGAGCGGCAGGTCCGCCTCAATGAGGAGGGGGTGATCGAGGAAATCGCGATCCGCGAACGGCTCGATGCGCACCGCGTGGTCGAGGATTTCATGATCGCCGCCAATGTCGCTGCGGCCAAGGCGCTCGAGGCCAAGGCCGCGCCGGTGGTCTACCGCGTCCACGAGCAGCCGAGCCGCGAGAAATTGCTCGCCTTCCGCGAATATCTCGCCACGCAGGGCAAGAAGTTCGCGCTGGGGCAGGTGATCACACCGGGCCTGTTCAACCGCATGCTCAAGGACATTTCCGAGCCGGCGGAAAAGGCGCTGATCATGGAAGCGGTGCTGCGCAGCCAGACGCAGGCGTTCTACGGGCCGCAGAATGCGGGCCACTTCGGCCTGTCGCTCGGCAGCTATGCGCATTTCACCTCGCCGATCCGGCGGTATGCCGACCTGCTGGTGCACCGCGCGCTGGTCGATGCCTACAAGCTCGAGCAGCCCAAACCCAAGGTCGACCTGCCCGAAGGCTCGGGCCTGTCCGATCGCGACAAGACCGCGCTGCACCAGATCACCGATGCGATCAGCCAGACCGAACGCCGCGCGATGGAGGCCGAACGCGACACGATCGACCGCTATGTCGCGGCCTGGCTATCGGGCCGCGTGGGCGAGACCTTCGACACGCGCATCACCGGGGTGCAGGGCTTCGGATTCTTCGCCACGATAGAGAAACTCGGCGGCGACGGGCTGGTCCCGGTCAGCACGCTGGGGCGCGAATATTTCAGCTATGACGAAGGCGCGCGCAAGCTCGTCGGCGAACGCAGCGGCACCGAATATGCCGTGGGCGACCGGCTCAAGCTCAAGCTTGCCGAAGCCAATGCGCTGACCGGCGCGCTCAAGTTCGAAGTGCCCGACAGCGACGGGACGGGGGTCGAACCACGCGGCAACCGCGCCCCGGAAAAGAAGCGGACCCACCAGAACAAGCGCCCCAAGAAGGCGCAGGGTGCCCCGCGCCAGTCGCATCCCGCGGGCAAGCGCGGACGCCCGGGCAACATCCGCCACCAGGGCCGCAAGAAGAAGTGACGGAACGGGCCGGGGGACTGCTCATTGGATTGGTAAAGGAGCCTCCATGACCCAGCTTATCCCCGGCCAAACCGTCCCCGATCTTGACCTGCCGCTCACCATCGATGCGCGTTTCGAACTGTCGAAGCAGCAGCCCGAAGCGTTCACCATGCTGGTGTTCTATCGCGGCAAGCATTGTCCGATCTGCAAGAAGTACCTTACCGAGCTGAGCGGCAAGCTCGACCAGTTCACCGACAAGGGCATCAACGTCTTCGCGGTGTCGATGGACAGCCCCGAGCGCGCCGCGGTCAGCCATGAGGAATGGGACACGGGCGACGTCCCGCTGGCGCATTCGCTGAGCGAGGACAAGGCGCGCGAATGGGGCCTCTACATTAGTGAAAAGCGTGACGGCAGCGAGGAACCCGACATGTTCTCCGAGCCGGGGCTGTTCCTGATCAAGCCCGATGGCACGCTGCATTTCGCCGTAGTCCAGAACGCGCCGTTCACGCGGCCCGATCTCGACGATCTGCTGAGCGGCATCAGCTTCACGCTGGACAAGGATTATCCGACGCGCGGCACCCTGACCTGAGCGTCAGGCGAGCGCGTCAATCTCGTCGCGGCTGAGCCCGCCGGGGACGAGATAGAGCGGGCAGGGCAATTGCCCTGCATGCGCCGCGAAATGCGTCACCAGCGGACCCGACCCGCCTTCCGCGCTGGTCGCCAGCACCAGCGCGGCAATGCTGGCATGTTCGTCGATATATTTGCGCACGACATCCGCCGCCGGGCCGGGGCGCACCGCAATGGTGGGCATCTTCCCCATTTCGCCGAAGATGTTCCCGGCAGCCGAATTGGCCATCACCTCGGCGCGTTCGCGCGCTTCCTGTTCGATCGTGGCCTGCACCCCGCCGAAAGCGTTGAAGGTTTGCTGCGGGACGAGCGCCAGGATATGCACCGATCCGCCGGTCTTCTGCGCGCGCAGCGAGGCGAACCGCAGCGCCTGCCTGGCTTCTTCGGTCTCGTCCATCACGACAAGGTATGTGCGCATAGCGGCTCCCCCGGATCCCTCGCAGCGCGTTACCCGGTAATTCGTATTCTGTGCAAGGACCTTGCGGCGCAGGGGCATCTTCGGCAGAGGTCGCGGCACAACTCTCTCCCCAGCGAGGACGTAACGTCAGACCATGCCCACGCCGATCAAGATGCCCGCCCTGTCGCCCACCATGGAGGAGGGCACGCTCGCCAAATGGCTGGTGAAGCCGGGCGACAAGGTGGAAGCCGGCGACATCATGGCCGAGATCGAGACCGACAAGGCGACGATGGAATTCGAGGCGGTGGACGAAGGCACCATTGCCAGCATCGCGGTCGATGAAGGCAGCGAAGGCGTAAAGGTCGGCACCGTGATCGCGATGCTCGCCGAGGAAGGCGAGGACCTCGACGAGGCCGCTGCGGCTGCTCCCGATGGTGACGGTGAAGTACCCGAACCCACTTCCGCTGACGCTGGGTCCGATAAAGAGAGCGTCGTCCCAGCGAAAGCTGGGACCGCTAACGAAGCCGCGCAACAGAAAGCGACCCCAGCTTCCGCTGGGGTGACGAACGGCGTAAAAGCCCCAGCAGCACCGAAGGACGACAGCGGAGAGCGCATCATCGCCTCGCCGCTTGCGCGCCGCATTGCCGAGCAGAAGGGTATCGACCTCGCCAGCGTCACCGGCTCCGGCCCGCGCGGTCGCATCGTGAAGGCTGATGTCGAAGGCGCGGAAGGCGGCAAGCCAGCCGCTCCCGCAAAGCAGGACGCGACCTCCGAAATGGCCGAACCGCGCGTGCCTAGCAAGACGCCGGCCGAGAGCGAATATGGCGCGCCTTACGAGGAAGAAAAGCTCACCAACGTCCGCAAGGTCATCGCTCGCCGCCTGACCGAGAGCAAGCAGCAGGTCCCGCATTACTACCTCGCCGTGGACGTGCGGCTCGATGCGCTGCTCGACCTGCGCAAACAGCTCAATGCCGGGCTGGAGGCCGATGGGGTCAAGCTGAGCGTCAACGACCTGCTGATCAAGGCGCTGGCCCGCGCGCTGATGCGCGTGCCGCAGTGCAATGTCAGCTTCCAGGGCGACACGCTGCACCGCTACACCCGCGCCGACGTGTCGGTCGCGGTAGCAGCGCCCACTGGCCTGATCACGCCGATCATCACCGAAGCCGATACCAAGGGCCTTGCCGCGATCAGCAAGCAGATGAAAATGCTCGCGGAGAAGGCACGCGACGGCAAGCTGCAGCCGCATGAATACCAGGGCGGCACCGCCAGCCTGTCCAATCTCGGCATGTTCGGGATCAAGCAGTTCGACGCGGTCATCAACCCGCCGCAGGGCATGATCATGGCTGTCGGCGCGGGCGAGCAGCGTCCCTATGTCGTCGACGGTGAACTGCAGGTCGCCAGCGTGATGACCGCCAGCGGCAGCTTCGACCACCGCGCCATCGACGGCGCCGACGGTGCGCAGCTGATGGAAGCCTTCAAGCAGCTGTGCGAGAACCCGATGGGGCTGGTGGTTTGAGGATCTTGGTTGAGATCGGTCGCTTTGTCGTCACAGCCCTAGCTGTCGGTCTCGCTATCCCGACTTTCTTCGCCATGATTTCACTTTTCAGTTCTGGCAGTATGGGAACCGAGGCGTTCGTCGGGATTGGTGCCATAAGCTACGTTTTAGGAAGCGTGGGCGGCATCGTTTTTGGCCTACCTGCACTCTGGTTTTCCAAACGGCACCAGTGGGATCGCGACCTTCGAAAGCTAGCAGCAGTCGGCGTCGCAGTCGGCTCGGTTGGAGGGGCTTTGCTGAGCGTATTGTTCTGGGCGGGCAATCTCGACATTATAATTCCCGGGCTTGTGCAGTGGACAGTAATGGGCGCGACCGCGGGGCTGGTCTCAGCTTGCGTTTGGTTCTGGCTTCACTCTGGAGACGAAGAGATCGTCCATGCCTGACCGCTCCCCCATGATCCGCGTCACCGCAATGCCCACCGACCTCAACCCCTATGGCGGGGTGTTCGGCGGGTGGCTGATGGCTCAGATGGCGCTTGGCGCCGGGTCGCTCGCGAGCCGTGAGGGGAAGGGCAAGGCGGTGGTCGTCTCGGCCACCGATTTCGCCTTCCCCGGCGCGATGCAGGTAGGCGACGAACTGTCGGTCTATTGCGATATCGCCGCGACCGGAAACACCTCGCTTACCATCACCGCCGAAGCCATCGCCCGCGAGCGTAATGGCGAAGCCGAAACCAAGGTCGCGCAAGGCACGTTCAAATTCGTCCTGCTCGACGACAACGACCGCCCACGCGCGGTGGCGGAGCGGTGGGCTTGAGCGCTGTCCTACAGCCCGCTCACCATGCGATATGCACCCGCATGACCCGCACGCATTCTCCGCCCCGGACCGCCGCAATTCACGGCCTTGCGCGCCACAGATTTTCTTCGCTTGGACCGTGTAACACCCGGTCCATGTCTGCGACCAAACGAGAGACTACAGAGACGAATCATGGCTGACACCAAATACGACGTCATCGTGCTCGGCAGCGGCCCCGGCGGCTATGTCGCGGCGATCCGCTGCGCGCAGCTGGGGCTCAAGACCGCCATCGTCGAACGCGAACTGCTCGGCGGGATCTGCCTCAACTGGGGCTGCATCCCGACCAAGGCTTTGCTGCGTTCGGCCGAGATCCTGCATTATGCGCGGCATGCCAAGGACTACGGGCTCAGGATCGCCGGCGAGATCGAGGCCGACCTCGAGGCAGTGGTGAAGCGCAGCCGCGGCGTCGCCAAGCAGCTCAACCAAGGCGTCACGCACCTGATGAAGAAGAACAAGATCGCGGTTCATATGGGTGAGGGCACGCTGACCGGCCCCACCAGCCTCACCGTGAAAGGCGAGAAGGGCGAGGAGAAGCTCACCGCCAAGCATGTGATTGTCGCCACCGGCGCGCGCGCACGCGACCTGCCCTTCGCCCCGGCCGACGGCGAGCGCGTATGGACCTACCGCCACGCGATGACGCCCAAGGAAATGCCGAAGAAGCTGCTGGTCATCGGCAGCGGCGCGATCGGGATCGAGTTCGCCAGCTTCTACAACGACATGGGCGTCGATGTGACCGTGGTCGAAATGCTCGACCGCGTGGTGCCGGTCGAGGATGCGGATGTCTCTGCCTTCCTCGAGAAGAGCCTGACCAAGCAGGGCATGACGATCATGACCGGCGCGGGCGTCGAGGACCTCAAGGTCACTGCCAAGGGCGTCAAAGCCAAGATCAAGGACAGCAAGGGCAAGGTAACCGAAACCGAATTCAGCCATTGCATCACAGCGATCGGCATCGTCCCCAACACCGAGAATGTCGGCCTCGACAAGCTGGTCGAAATGGATCGCGGCTTTATCCAGATTGACGATTACGGGCGCACCAAGTCGAAGGGCCTTTGGGCGATCGGTGACTGCACGCCGGGGCCGTGGCTGGCGCACAAGGCGAGCCACGAGGGCGTCACTACGGCCGAGGCGATTGCGAAGGAACTGGGCAACAAGGACGTCCACCCGCACCCGCTCGACCGCGCCAACATCCCGGGTTGCACCTATTGCCATCCGCAGATCGCCAGCGTCGGCCTGACCGAGGCGAAAGCGAAGGAAGCGGGCCACGCAGTGAAGGCGGGCACCTTCCCCTTCATCGGTAACGGCAAGGCCATCGCGCTGGGCGAGGCGGAAGGCTTCGTGAAGACCGTGTTCGATGCGAAGACCGGCGAACTGCTCGGCGCGCACATGATCGGCGCGGAGGTGACCGAGATGATCCAGGGCTTCGTCGTGGGCAAGACGCTCGAGACCACCGAGGCCGAGCTGATGCAGACGGTGTTCCCGCATCCCACGATCAGCGAATCGATGCATGAGAGCGTGCTTGCGAGCTATGGCCGCGCGCTCCATATCTGAGGCCTGACACGCGCCACAGCGCGAGGGGAATGACAGCGTGACCGGTTTCCTGATCCTCGCCTTCCTGATCCTGATCGCAGGGGTACTGGCCGTTCCGCTCGCCACGCGGATCGGGCTCGGCTCGGTGCTTGGCTACCTGCTCGCAGGCATGGCGATATCACCGCTGCTCGCCGCGTTGTCGGTCGATGTCGAGGCGCTGCAGGTCTTCGCCGAATTCGGCGTGGTGATGATGCTGTTCATCATCGGGCTGGAAATGGAGCCGCGGCGCCTGTGGGCGATGCGCGGCAAACTCACCTGGCTGGGCGGCGGACAAGTGCTGCTGACCACGCTCGCGCTGACCGGCATCGCGCTGCTGGCCGACCAGCGCTGGCAGACCGCGCTGGCAGTCGGCATGGTGCTGGCGCTCAGCTCGACTGCGATCATCGTCCAGACGCTGACCGAGAAGGGCCTGCTCAAGACCGAGGGCGGCGAAGCGAGCTTCTCGGTGCTGCTGGTCCAGGACGTGGCGGTCATCCCGATCCTAGCGCTGGTGCCGCTGCTTGCGCTCCCCGAACTCGCCGGTGCGGCTGCGGACCACACGGGCGGGGGCGCGCATGGCGGGATCGACTTTACTGCACACATGTCGGGCTGGCTGGCTGCAGGCACACGGATCGGTGCGGTCGCCGCAGTGATCGCGATCGGCATCTTCGCGATCCGCCCGCTGTTCCGCTACATCGCGCGCGCCAACCTGCGCGAACTGTTCACCGCCGCAGCATTGCTCGCGGTGATCGGGATCGCGCTGCTGATGTCGCTGGTCGGCCTCTCGCCCGCGCTCGGCGCCTTCATCGCGGGCGTGGTGCTTGCCACCAGCGAATACCGCCACGAGCTCGAAAGCGACATCAACCCGTTCAAGGGCCTACTGCTGGGGCTGTTCTTCATCACCGTCGGCGCGGGGATCGACTTCGCGCTCGCCAGCACGATCTGGGATTCGGTGGTGTTCTGGGCCGCGGTGACGGTGGCTGCCAAGATGGCAGTGCTGCTGGTGGTCGGCTGGTTCTACGGCCTACGGCGGCAGGCGCTGTGGCTGTTCTGCCTGAGCCTGCCGCAGGCGGGCGAGTTCGCGTTCGTCCTGATCGCCTTCGGCGTCGCCAATGCGGTGTTCGAACCCGCCTTCGCCGATCAGTTGCTGCTGATCGTCGCGCTGACCATGCTGGTCACCCCGCTGCTGTTCATCCTCTACGACAAGCTCATCGCGCATGCCTATTCGACCGGGCAGGGCGGCCGCGAGGCCGATGCCATCGACGAGGACAACCCGATCATCATCGCGGGGCGCGGGCGCGTCGGCGGGATCGTCGACCGCATGCTTGATGCCGCCGGACACCGCGCGACGGTGATCGACTACAACAGCGAGCATTTAGAAGTGCTCAAGAAGTTCGGCGTCACGACCTATTACGGCGACGCGACGCGGCCCGACCTGCTCGCCAGCGCGGGGATCGACCGCGCGCGGATCCTCGTCGTGGCGCTCGACGAGCGCGAGCAGATCGACCGGCTGGTACGCTATGCCTGTGCCAACTTCCCGGGCCTGCACGTCGTCGCACGCGCCAAGGACCGCGACCATGTCTATCACCTGTGGGCGATGGGCTGCCGCGACATCGTCCGCGAAACCTATGACAGCAGCCTGCGGATGGGCCGTTCGGTCTACGAGGCGCTGGGTCACGACCGCCAGTCGGCCACCGCCATGGTCGAAGCGTGGGAGGAGATGGATCGCACCTCGATGCGCGAGATTGCCGATGTCTTCCGGCTCGATACGCCGTCTTACGAGAACGAGGAACTGCTCGCCAAGATCAGGGAGCTCAAGGCCGAATGGGATCCCAAGCTGCGCGAGGCGATGGACGAAATCGCCGCGCGCGGACGCTAGACGCAACCAGTCAGCATGCCGCGCGTTGGGGGAGGAAAGGAGAACACCATGACAATCCCGAAGCGCGATACCCCCCAGGCTCAGGACGACGCGGCGCAGGACGCCGAAGACAGCAAGACCATCAAGGATCACAAGGCCCTGCAGAACCAGTCGTCGATCGATCCGCAGGACTACCCCAAGGGCGATCGCAGCGCGCAATCGCTGGTCCGCAAGCCGGGCGACAAGGACTGATCGGGGATCGTGGCGGAGAGGGTGGGATTCGAACCCACGAAGGGCTTGCACCCTTGCCGGTTTTCAAGACCGGTGCATTCAACCGCTCTGCCACCTCTCCGCGAGCGCGGGCTAGCTAGTCACTTCGGCCGGGCTTGTCACGCATTTACCTGCAAGGAGGACGGGCCGTGCCCCGTAAACGCCAAATGACACTTGCCGTTAAGCTTCGCTCTGCGACAATCGCCGGATGAAATTCAAACCCCTTCTCGCCGCCGCCGGGGCATTTGCGCTCGCATTGCCCGCCGTTCCCGCCACCGCCCAGCAGGACCTGAGCTTCGATGCCTATGTCCAGCTGCTGATCGCCAAGGCACGCGCCGAAGGGGTCAGCGAAGCGACTCTGGCGCGCATGACCGCGGGACTGGAGCCAAACGACCGTGTGATCCGGCTCGACCGTGCGCAGCCGGGATCGCCGACCTCGTCCGGCTATCCGGCTCTTGCGCCCTATATCGCGCGACACGTCGATGCCGCGCGCATCCGCGGGGGACGCAGCGCCCGGGCCGAGTGGTCGGGCACGCTGCGCGCCATCGAACGCGATTACGGCGTGCCGGGCGAAATCGTGGTCGCCATCTGGGGACATGAAACCGCCTATGGCGCGGTCAAAGGCGGGTTCGACCTTTCGCAGGCGCTTGCCACGCTCGCCTGGGAAGGCCGCCGCCGCGACCTCTTCGCCAGCGAGTGGGTCGCGCTGATGAAGGTGGCCGACAAGGGCTACTCCCGCGGCGAACTGCAGGGCAGTTGGGCGGGCGCCTTCGGCAATCCGCAGTTCCTTCCTTCGGTCTACCTGCGGCTCGCCGCCGACGGCAATGGCGACGGCCGCGCCGACATCATGAACGACAGCGCCGATGCGCTGGCCTCGATCGCCAACTATTTCCGCGACGCGGGCTGGCGCGAAGGCCAGCCCTGGGGCGTGGGCGCCTATGTTCCCTCCGGCTTCGACGTGGCGGCCTACCGCACGCCGATCGCTGCCCCGGTGTGTTCGCGCGTCCACGAACGGCACAGCGTATACAAGCCGGTGTCGGAATGGCGCGCACTCGGCATCCAGCCCCAGCGCGCAATCGGTGACGACGTGCTGGTCACGCTGTTCCAGCCCGACGGTCCCGGCACGCCGGCTTGGCTGTTAACCTCGAATTATCGGGTGATCCTCGAATACAACTGTTCGAACTATTACGCCATGAGTGTGGGGCTGCTCGCAGATGAAATCGCCGAATAGGATACTTCTTGCTGCGAGCGCCGGGCTGGGCCTGCTCGGCCTCGGTGCCTGCGCTTCGAACGCGCAAGCCCCGGCCGCAAGCACCGTGCCCGAAGCGGGCAACGGCCCCGCCGCCGATTACCCCGTCGTGGTCGGCGATCCGTTCACCATCGACGGCGTAACCTATACCCCGGTCGATACGATGAATTACGACCAGGTCGGCTATGCGGGGCGCGAAGAGGCCGGCGTGACGGGGGTGACCGGCGCGCATCGGACACTCCCCTTGCCGAGCTATGTCGAGGTGACCTCGCTCGACACCGGGCGGACCATCCTTGTCCGGCTCGAACGGCGCGGACCGATGACCAACGACCGGCTGATCGCACTGGCCCCCGACGCTATCACGCAGTTGGGGATCGGTGAGGGAGCTCCCATCCGCATGCGGCGGGTGAACCCGCCCGAGGAACAGCGTGCGGAACTACGCGCCGGGCGCGAGGCACCCCCGCGGATGGACACGCCGCAGGGCCTGCTCGAAGTCCTCAAGCGCAGGCTGCCGCCGCGCGGCTCGGCGCCGCTCGGCGATCCGCGGCAAGCCGAGGTGAGCGGTGTCGCGCCGACGCCCGAGGTCGTCGAAACCCGCGACCCGAACGAGGAGGCGCTGGTGGAAGATGCTGCGAATGAAGCGGAAGAGCCCGCGCTCACGTCGGCCGAACCGCCGACCGGACGGCCGCAGTTGCGCAATGCAGTCGAAGGCGGTCCTGCCCGGGCCCCGGTCATGGTTCCGACCGATCCGGACGGAAAGTTCGCGGTCCAGCTCGGCGCCTTTTCGGTCAGGGCCAATGCGCAGAAGCTGGCGCGCGAAGTGCAGGGCTATGTTGAAGACAGCGGTGCCTTGGCAATCGTTCGCGTGGGACCCTTCGCAACCCGTGGACAGGCGGAGGATGCGCTCGCCAAGCTTCGCTCACGCGGTTATAGCGACGCGCTGATACGACCACTCGATTGATCCGCCGCGGCTCCTGCCCGGCGACGGGAGCACACTTGCGCAACCGCCTGACTTTACTGGCTAGCATGGCAATGGCCTGCATTGCTGCGCCGCTTGGCGCGCAGCGTGTGCCGGACGCCGCCATTCCCAGCGAGGCCGATGCGCCGATCGCCTATCTGCTCGATGCCACAAGCGGCCAGATTCTCTATCAGCGGGAGATAGACCGGCGGTTCATGCCTGCGTCGATCACCAAGGTGATGACGACTTTCCTCGCTTTCGAATGGATCGACGAGGGCCGCCTCCTGCGTGAACGGATCTTCGGTGTGCGGCCGGAGACTTTCCGCCAGTGGCACCGCAAGGGCTCGACCATGTTCCTCGCCGAAGACGCGCGCGTATCGGTGGACGACCTGCTTCACGGCGTGACCACCGTCTCCGCAAATGATGGCGCGGTGGTGCTGGCCGAAGGCGCGGCCGGATCGGTCGAGGACTGGGTCGCTGCGATGAATGCCAAGGCGCGCGAGATCGGCATGGCCAACAGCCATTTCGGCAATCCCAATGGCTGGATGGACGAAGGCAGGACGTTCGTCACCGCGCGCGATCTCGGCACGCTGGCGCAAGCCATGGTGGTGCGGCACCCGACGAAATACCGTCATTTCGTCGGCGCGCAGGGTCTCGAGTACAACGGGATCGAACAGCGCAACCACGATCCGATAACCGGTGTCGTGCCCGGCGCCGACGGCATCAAGACCGGCTATACCAACCAGGCGGGGTTCGGTTTCCTCGGGTCCGCCGAACGCGACGGCCAGCGCCTCGTGATGGTGGTGGCGGGCAGCCCGGGCGGACGCGAGCGGCGCCGCGCCGCGCGGCAGTTCATCGAATGGGGATTTCGCAATTTCGACAGCGGCGTGCTGTTCGCGCAGAACGCGCGCATCGGCACGGCGCGCGTGCAGGAGGGCGGGGCAGGCACGGTCGGGCTGACCACGCGCCGGCCCTTGCGCATTGCCGTGCCCCGCGGCAGCGATCCCGAGATATCGCTGACAATCAGCTATGAAGGACCACTGCAGGCTCCGGTCGCGAAGGGTGAAGAAGTGGCCGAACTGGTGGTGTCGATCGCCGGCATGCCCGA
>Ga0105357_10001607_pt1 | contig 12074 bp, 9 predicted proteins | sample GOMGulsemesocosm_4_FD_83660 | JGI IMG/M metagenome (GOLD analysis project Ga0105357, IMG submission 83660) | Methane-oxidizing microbial communities from mesocosms in the Gulf of Mexico - GOM15B Gulf of Mexico | ecosystem: Environmental > Aquatic > Marine > Cold seeps | place: USA: Gulf of...
AACTCGGTCGCTGGCGTCCGCTGAAGGAAAAGAATCCCGACCTGATCATCGGCGTCGGTGGCTGTGTGGCCAGTCAGGAAGGCTCCGCCATTCGTGACCGCGCACCCTACGTGGATGTAGTTTTCGGCCCGCAGACACTGCATCGCCTGCCGGAAATGATCAACGCGGCACGCACCAGTCAGCAACCGCAGGTAGACGTTTCCTTCCCCGAAATCGAGAAATTCGATCGGCTGCCCGAGCCCCGCGTTGACGGCCCTACCGCGTTCGTCTCGATCATGGAAGGCTGCAGCAAGTACTGCAGCTTCTGTGTGGTGCCCTACACGCGCGGCGAAGAAGTCAGCCGCCCGTTTGATGACGTGCTCGCCGAGTGCATACACCTGGCCGAGAACGGCGTGCGTGAGATCACCCTGCTGGGCCAGAATGTCAACGGCTATCGCGGGCAGACCCACGAGGGTACGACCGCCGACCTGGCCGACCTGATTCGGGTGATCGCCGAGATCGAGGGGATCGATCGTATCCGCTACACCACATCCCATCCGCTGGAGTTCTCCGACAGCCTGATTCGTGCGCATGCCGAGGTACCAGAGTTGGTCAAGTATCTGCACCTGCCGGTGCAGTCGGGATCGGACCGGGTACTGGCGGGAATGAAGCGCAATCACACTGCCCTGGAATACAAGTCACGGGTGCGCAAGCTACGTGCCGCCGTTCCGGACATGATTCTCAGCTCGGATTTCATCATCGGCTTCCCCGGCGAGACCGACAAGGATTTCGAACAGACCATGAAACTGGTAGAAGAGGTCGGGTTCGACTTCTCCTATTCGTTCATCTACAGCGCCCGACCCGGCACGCCGGCGTCCGACCTGCCCGACACCACGCCAACCGAAGTGAAGAAGCAGCGCCTGCAGATTCTGCAGAACCGACTGAATCAGCAAGGCTTCGAGAACAGCAGGCGCATGGTCGGTACGCTGCAGCGCATCCTGGTCAGTGATTACTCAAAGAAAGACCCTGGCATGCTGCAGGGCCGTACCGAGCATAACCGTATTGTCAATTTTCGCTGCGACAATCCCCGGCTGATCGGTCAGTTTGTCGATGTCGTCGTCGATGAGGCCCTGCCGCACTCTCTGCGTGGCACCCTGGTCGCAGAGACCGTCCACTGAGCACACCCTTGACCACCGCGATAGCCGCCTGGGTGCGCTCGCCAGTGCGCGCAGACCGCTTATCGCGGCATCTTTGCATCGCGCCTGTTGCGCGCTATGCTGTGATTTCCCGACTTTCATGAGGTTACCAACAGATCATTTTGAACGCTCCATTGCAGATACATCGCTTCAGCATCGAGCCCGTTGATCCCCGCCGTCTCGCCAATCTGTGCGGTCAGTTCGACGAACATCTCCTGCTCATCGAGCAACGCCTGGGAATCGAGGTGCGTAACCGCGGTAACCAGTTTGAGCTAATAGGCGACCCAGAGCTCGCCCGTTCGGCCGAAGCGGTCGTGCGTCAGCTATACCGCGAGACACGTGACAACGCCGAACTGACTCCCGATACCGTCCATCTGTTCCTGCAGGAATCCGGTCTGGAAAATCTCAGCGACACGGTACACAACGCCGGGCATGCCCCAGTAGTGCTGCGTACACGGCGCATGGCGATTCAGCCCCGCGGCCCCAACCAGCAAAGTTATGTACGTTCGATCCAAGAATACGACATCAATTTCGGTATCGGTCCTGCAGGTACAGGCAAGACATATCTGGCTGTGGCCTGCGCAGTCGACGCGCTGGAGCGCGAGCAGGTCCGTCGCATTCTGCTGGTCCGCCCAGCCGTGGAAGCCGGTGAAAAACTCGGCTTTCTGCCTGGCGATCTGGCCCAGAAGATCGACCCCTACCTGCGCCCACTGTATGACGCCCTGTATGAAATGCTCGGTTTCGAGAATGTTGCCAAACTGATCGAAAAGCAGGTGATCGAGGTCGCCCCCCTTGCCTACATGCGCGGGCGCACCCTGAACAACAGCTTTATCATTCTGGATGAAAGCCAGAACACCACGCTGGAGCAGATGAAGATGTTCCTTACGCGGATCGGCTTTGGCTCTACAGCAGTGATCACCGGAGACGTCACGCAGGTCGACCTGCCGCGGGGCACCAAGTCAGGGCTGGCGCATGTCGTCGACGTACTCAAGGATGTGAAAGGTATCGGCTTCACTCACTTCAAATCCAAGGACGTGGTACGCCACCCATTGGTTCAGCGCATCGTCGAAGCCTACGACCGTTTCGAACTGCGTCAGGAAGGCGAGCGCAAGGAACGCAATAATGAGTCCTGAGCCGCCGCCCCCCGAGCCGGCAGAGCTCGAGCTGGACATCCAGCGGGCTTGCACTTCCCTCGAACTGCCCGACGACGCCAGCTTTCGCCTATGGGCCGGGCTGGCGTTGCAGGCCTATGGCGATCATGAGCTGACGATCCGCCTTGTTGATGAAGCGGAAAGCCAGAGCCTGAACCGCGAGTATCGCCACAAGGACTATCCCACCAATGTTTTGTCCTTCCCGGCCGATCTGCCGCCTGAACTGAATATTCCGCTGCTCGGTGACCTGGTGATCTGTGCCCCGGTCGTGGAGCGCGAGGCGCTGGAACAGCGCAAACCCCCTATGGCGCACTGGGCACATATGGTCATCCATGGCTGCCTGCATCTGACCGGCTACGACCATATGGAAGAGGACGAGGCCGAAGAGATGGAGGCGCTGGAACGTCGGTTACTCGGACACCTGGGCATTGCCGATCCCTATCTGGACGAGTCAGAGTGACAGCCTGACGAATTGAACCAACCCATTAGCTATACCCATTTTCACAACGAGTAGAAAGGAACCATGAGCGAAGATCGATCGACCAACGGACACAAGACCTGGCTGGACAAACTGGTCCAGGCTTTTGTCCATGAACCCAAGAACCGCCAGGAACTGTTGGAACTGTTGCGCGAAGCGCATGCCAACGAAGTGCTGGACATCGAGGCCCTGTCGATTATCGAGGGCGCGCTGCAGGTTTCCGACATGCAAGTGCGCGACATCATGATCCCGCGCTCCCAGATGATTACCATCCGGTCGAGCCAGACACCCCGTGAATTCCTGCCTGAGGTCATCGAAGCCGCCCACTCGCGCTTCCCGGTCACCGGAGAAAGCCTTGATGATGTACTGGGCATTCTGCTCGCCAAGGATCTGCTGCCCCTGTTGCTGGAAGAAAACACAGAGCGTTTCAATATCAAGGAAATCCTCCGCCCGGCTACCTGCGTGCCCGAGTCCAAACGTCTGAACGTTCTACTCAAGGAATTCCGCGCTACGCGCAATCACATGGCCATTGTGATCGACGAATATGGCGGTGTCTCCGGCCTGGTCACTATCGAGGATGTTCTCGAACAGATCGTTGGCGATATCGAGGACGAGCACGATATTGATGAAGACAGCCAGATCAAGCCTCTGCATAGCGGCGACTTCCTGGTCAAGGGCCTGACCCCGATCGAGGATTTCAACGAGCATTTTGGTACTGAATTCCCCGACGAAGAATTCGACACCGTAGGTGGGCTGGTGATGAATGCATTCGGCCACCTCCCACGGCGCAACGAGGTAGTCGAGCTGGACGGCTTCCGGGTACGCGTGCTGAATTCTGACAGCCGCCGGGTCCACCTGCTGCGGGTTACTGTAGTCGACTCCTGAGATCAAGATGCACTTGCTGACAACCCTGTTTAACTGGCTGCGCGCGCCCGGCTGGCCGGGCCACCTGCTTGCCTTGATCGCGGGTTCACTGAGCACGCTGGCACTCAGCCCTTATGGTCTATGGCCGCTGGGCCTGCTGTCTGTCGCCCTGCTCTATCAGGGTCTACACCTGCCCGCGCCGGGCCAGGCCGCTTTGCGCGGCTGGTTCTGGGGGTTGGGCCTGTTTGCCAGTGGCGTATCCTGGGTCTATATCAGTATTCACGTCCATGGATACGCCTCCCCCGTTCTGGCTGGGTTACTCACTGGCGGTTTTGTTTCCGGCCTGGCGCTGGTTATTGCGCTGATGGCCTGGGTCTGGGCGCGCTGGCTCAGGCCGTCGGCCGCGCCATGGCTAGCCTGTATCGGCTTTGCCGCGCTCTGGGTGCTGCAGGAAGTATTCCGCGGCTGGTTTCTTACCGGCTTTCCCTGGCTTTACCACGGATACACGCATACCGATACCTGGCTGGTCGGCTGGGCGCCGGTAGGTGGCGTCTGGCTCCTGAGCTTTCTCAGCGTCCTGACTGCCTGTCTGCTCGCCGAGCCAAGGCTGTGGAACCGGCTACGTTCTTCAGCCGTAGCCATCGCGTTACTCCTGACGATGTGGCTGGGTGGCAAGGCCCTGTCCGAGCCAGAGTGGACCCGCCCTACTGGATCGTCACTCTCGGTTGCCCTGATTCAGGCGGATATTCCGCAGTCGCGGAAATGGGATCCCGCGCATATCGATCATACCCTGAGCCTCTACCGCGACCTCAGTGTTGCACAGGGCCCGGTCGACCTTATCGTCTGGCCGGAGACAGCCGTTCCAGTCCTGCACAGTCAGGCAGTGGCCTTTACCGATGGCATGGCTGCGCGTCTGGCCGCACAGGGAACGACCCTGATTACCGGCATTCCGGTAGACGAGTATGAAAATGACGAACTTCAGATCTATAACGGCATCATGGTCGCCGGCCAGCCAGACCAGCAGTACCTGAAACACAAACTGGTACCCTTCGGCGAATACGTCCCCCTGCAGGACCTGCTGCGTGGTCTGATCGCCTTTTTCGATTTGCCGATGTCCAGCTTCGCCCGCGGCCCGGCCGTGCAGGCTCCGCTCGAAGCGGCCGGCTATCGGCTGGCGCCCTTTATCTGTTACGAAGCAGTCTATCCCCATTTCGCCGCGCGCCTGGCCGCCCAGAGCGAGCTTTTGATCACGATAAGTAACGATAGCTGGTTCGGCCGCTCCATCGGGCCACTGCAACATCTGCAGATGGCCCGCATGCGCGCGATTGAAAGTGGTCGCTCAATGATTCGTGGCACTAACAACGGGGTGACCGCGCTAATCGATTTTCGTGGCCAGATCACCCACCGCATACCTCAGTTCGAGCAGGCCGTGCTGCGCGGTGAGATTCAGCCTAGAACCGGACTGACTCCCTATCTGCGGTGGCGCAACCGGCCCTTGGGGTTAGTGGTGCTGACCTGTCTCGCAGCCTGTCTGATAATGCGTGCCAGAAGCAATCGGCGCGCCCTGAACTGAGCCCGGCAGCGACACGCTGGTTCCCAGCGCTTGCAGAATACGCCATAGCAGGCGCTGATCCTCCGGCGTGAGCCCGCTGAGCTCGAGCTCAGTCAATGCCGGCGGGCTTCCCTCCATCCACTGGCGTGTATGCGCCATGTCCATCGCCTGATCCAGACGACGCAACAGTCGTCCGTAGGAGGAATCCCGGCTCCGTTCTTGCGATTCGGGTACCGTCCCTTTCATGAAACACCTCTCCTCTGGAATTGTCCGGCAGGTTAGATGCCTGCCTGTTACCCAGAGCATAGTTGCCCGAACAGGCTCTGCAGGTCTCCGGCGACGAATGGCATGGACTACCTGCGCGCAGTCCGGTGGTGTATCCTGCGCTATTCGATTCACGCAGCGACCTGGCCGGTGCCGAGCGAGTGCCCCAGCGGTTCTCCCGGCTACCAGTTGCCCGTTGCTTGATAATCCGCTAGCCAGACGAGCCCAGACAGTCCCCATGCAAGAACAGTATTCTCCCCGTGATATAGAAAGCGCTGCCCAAGCTGACTGGGACCGCAATGAAGTGTTCAATGTGGCGGAAACGCCCGACCAGGACACCTTCTACTGCCTGTCAATGTTCCCCTACCCCAGCGGCAAGCTGCACATGGGCCATGTGCGTAATTACACCATCGGCGATGTAATCAGCCGTTATCAACGCATGCAGGGCCGTAACGTGCTGCAACCCATGGGCTGGGACGCGTTTGGTATGCCGGCGGAAAACGCCGCGATGAACAACAGCGTGGCTCCCGCCAAATGGACCTACGACAACATCGACTACATGCGTACCCAGTTGAAGAGTCTGGGTCTGGGGATGGACTGGTCACGCGAGTTTGCCACCTGCACTCCGCAGTACTACCGCTGGGAACAGTGGCTGTTCACCCGTCTGTTCGAGAAGGGCGTGATCTATCGCAAGAACGGTACCGTCAACTGGGATCCGGTGGACCAGACCGTGCTCGCCAACGAGCAGGTGATAGATGGCCGCGGATGGCGCAGCGGCGCACTGATCGAGAAGCGCGAAATCCCGATGTATTATTTCCGCATCACCGATTACGCCGAGGAACTGCTCAGCTCCCTGGACGACCTGACCGGCTGGCCCGAGCAGGTAAAAACCATGCAGCGCAACTGGATCGGCAAGTCGGTAGGCATGGAAGTTCACTTCCCTTATGACCAGGCCAGCATCGGCGAAGCGGGCAAGCTGAAGGTGTTCACTACACGCCCCGATACGCTGATGGGCGTGACCTACATGGCAGTGGCGGCCGAGCACCCGCTCGCCACCATCGCAGCGAAAGGCAACCCTCAGTTGCAAAGCTTCATCGACGAGTGCAAGCGCGGGGGCGTGGCCGAAGCCGATATCGCCACGCAGGAGAAGAAGGGCCAGCCTACCGGGCTCTTCGTCAAACATCCGCTGACCGGCGAGAAACTGCCGGTCTGGGTCGCCAACTACGTGCTGATGACCTATGGCGAAGGTGCGGTAATGGCCGTGCCGGCCCACGACGAGCGCGATTTCCATTTTGCCACCCAGTACAACTTGCCGATCAAGCCGGTGGTGCGCACCAGCGCCGGCGACCTGACCCCGGCGCCATGGCAGGACGCCTACGGCGAAAAAGGCGAGCTGATCAATTCAGAGGAGTTCGACGGTCTTGATTTCACCAGCGCACTGACCGCCATTGGTGATGTGCTTTCCCAGAAGGAGCTTGGCGCGCCTCGCACCCAGTATCGCCTGCGCGACTGGGGTATCAGCCGCCAGCGCTACTGGGGTTGTCCTATCCCGATCATCCATTGCACCACCTGCGGCGACGTGCCGGTCCCGGAGGATCAGCTGCCCGTGGTATTGCCCGAAGACGTCGTACCCGATGGGAACGGCAGCCCGCTCGCGCGCATGCCTGAGTTCTACGAATGCACCTGCCCGCGCTGCGGCACACCGGCCAAGCGCGAAACCGATACCATGGATACCTTCGTTGAAAGCTCCTGGTACTTTGCCCGCTACGCGTCCCCGCATTTCGAGCAGGGCATGGTGGATCCGGCTGCAGCCAATTACTGGTTGCCGGTCGACCAGTATATCGGCGGCATTGAGCACGCGATTTTGCACCTGCTCTACGCCCGATTCTTCCACAAGCTGATGCGTGACGAAGGACTGCTCGATTCCGACGAGCCGTTCAAGAACCTGCTGACCCAGGGAATGGTGATCGCTGAAACCTACTACCGACTGGCCGATAACGGCTCGAAGGTCTGGTTTAATCCAGCCGACGTCCAGGTAGAGCGCGATGGCAAGGGCAAGATCGTTGCTGCGCGGCTGGCCAGCGATGGCGAGCCCGTTGAAATCGGCGGCGTCGAGAAGATGTCCAAGTCCAAGAATAATGGCGTCGACCCGCAGTCCATGATCGACCAGTACGGAGCCGATACCTGCCGCCTGTTCATGATGTTTGCCTCGCCGCCGGACATGAGTCTGGAGTGGTCCGATACCGGAGTCGAGGGCGCCCATCGCTTTCTGCGCCGAGTCTGGCGTTTGGCCCATCAACACGTGGCCGCCGGACCGGTTATAAAGCTCGACAAGGCCGGTCTGTCCGACGACCAGAAGGCGGTACGCCGGGCCATTCACCTGGCCATCCGCCAGGCCAGCCAGGATATTGGCCAGAATCACAAATTCAACACCGCTATTGCCGCCATCATGACCCTGATGAACGTACTGGAGAAAGCGCCCCAGGCGACGCCACAGGACCGTGCCTTGCTGCAGGAAGGCCTGGACGCGGTGGTATTGCTGCTGGCCCCCATCACGCCCCACATCAGCCACGAACTCTGGCAGGCTCTGGGTCATGCCGACCTGGCTGTGCAGGCGCAGTGGCCGGCACTGGATGAGTCGGCTCTGGTACAGGACACCCTGCAACTGGTCATTCAGGTCAACGGCAAGTTACGCGGGCATATCGAGGTCGACGCCGGAGCCACTCGCGAAGAAGTCGAAGCCGAGGCGCGGGCAAACGAGAACGTACACCGCTTTACCGAGGGCCTGAGTATCCGCAAGGTAATCGTGGTGCCCGGCAAACTGGTCAATATTGTCGCCAACTGACATGCAATGGAGAGCTAACATGTTACTCAACCACCCCCGCCGGTTTGTCGCCTGCCTGCTGATCGGTTTCGGCCTGGCCCTGAGCGGCTGCGGCTTTCACTTGCGAGGCACCGGCGTAGACAACGTCGAGCTCGAAGAACTGCAACTGAGCGCCCGCAACAGCTATGGTCAGCTCTACCGCAATATTCGCCAGGCGCTGATCATTGACGGTGTGACCATCAGCGAGTCCGCCCCCTACCATCTTCAACTACTCGAGGAGCGCCTGGACAAGACGGCCGTCACTTACACCAGCCGGGCGACACCGGCCGAATTCGAGCTCGTTACCAGCCTCACGTTCCAGATAACTGACGAGCGGAGCCGCCCCCTGGTCGGCCCGGAGACACTTAGAACCCAGCGTATTTTCGTCAACGATACCGACAACCTTACCGGGACCAGCGAAGAGGAAGACCTGCTACGCCGGGAAATGCGCGACGATCTCACCCGCCAACTGCTGTTCCGTCTTTCCAGCCTGAGCGAAAGTGAGCTGTCTGCCCGTGAGCAGGCACTGGATAGCGAGAGCCCCTGATAGCGCATGAAACTCAACGCGGCCCAATTAGCGCGCCAGCTCAAGGAGAGCCTCGCGCCGGTGTTTGTCATCAGCGGCGACGAGCCTCTGCTGGCTGGCGAAGCGGCTGATCTGATCCGCGCGGCCTGTCGGCGCAACGGTAGCGAGGAACGCCTGGTGTTCCATGTTGACCGAACATTTGACTGGGCGCAGCTGCATGAAACCAGCCACAGCCTTTCCCTGTTCGCACAGAAACGCCTGGTCGAGCTGAGGATTCCTGGCGGCAAGCCGGGGGATGACGGGGCCAAGGCCATTCTTGCCTGGCTGGATACGCCTCCACCGGATACCACTTTGCTGATTAGCCTACCCAAGCTTGACGGCAGTGCCCAACGCACCAAGTGGGCCAAGGGGCTGATCGACCATGCCAACAGTCGCTTTGTGCAGATATGGCCAGTGGACGCCCAGCAACTGCCGGGCTGGATGCGTGAGCGTCTGGCTGCCGTCGGCATCACGCCCAGCGCCGATGCGCTCGATCTGCTGAGCACGCGGGTAGAAGGCAATCTGCTCGCAGCGGAGCAGGAAATCCAGAAGCTGAAGCTATACTGCGACGGCGGGCAACTGGACCTGGAGACAGTGCAGCGCGTAGTCGCCGATAGCGCCCGCTTTGATGTATTTTCGTTGGTTGATGCAATGCTGCAGGGCCAGCCCGCGCAAGCCTTGCGAATCCTCCAGGGCTTGCGCGGCGAAGGAGTCGAAGCGCCCGTCGTGCTCTGGGCCCTGGCACGGGAAATCCGAGGGTTGGCCAGCATGGCCCATGAACTGGACCGTCAGATTCCTCTTGAACGGGTGTTCGCCAGCCAGCGTCCGCCGGTCTGGGATAAGCGCAAGCCCGTGCTGTCTCAAGCCCTTAAGCGCCACTCAGCGGCATTCTGGGATCGCTCGCTGCAAGCAGCCCAGCTGATTGACGAACAGATCAAGGGGCAGCAGGCAGGATCCGCCTGGGATGGTCTCAGCACGCTGGCGCTCGGCGTTGCCGGTGTCCAGTTGCCCCTTGCAGCCAGTACGTCTGCAAGGGCTTAGCTCGCGAGCCTCGTTATCTGCCTAGCGCAGCAGAAGAACCGGACGGGAGGTTTTCTGCAGAATATTGGTCGTGGTGCTGCCTACGAAAAACTGGCGGATGCGCGAGTGCCCGTAAGCGCCCATTACCAGCATATCAATATCATTGGCCTGTTCGTAATCCGCCAACACAGTTTCAACCTCGCCCGCCTTGATGCTTGCCTGTACCGCGAAGCCAGCTTTTTCCAGGCGCAGCTTGGCCGCATCGATCGCCTCCCAGGCATCATTGGTATCGGCGCCGACCATCACCAGGTGAATTGGTAGCCCGGCAAACAGGGGGCTTTCGGCCAGCATCTCGACCCCCTTGCGCGCTGTGGTGCTGTTGTCGAACGCGAGCATAACGTTAGCCGGTTTGCGGAATTCACCTGCGGTGACCAGTATCGGCCGATGCATGGTGCGAATTACGCTTTCCAGATGACTTCCCACGTGCTGACCTGCCGAATCCCCCTGCTCGCCCTGACGCCCGATCACCAGCAAACGGATCTCAGGCTCGAGCTCGTTCAGGGTGCCCACCAGATCGCCATTACGCTGCCGGCTGAGCGGCTCAGCAACGCCGTCCGCTCGCGCACGCTCAATTGCCGCCTCCAGCATCAGCCGGCCCTGTTCGCGCATCAGCTTGCCGCGCTTCTCGTCCAGCGCAGCCAGCTCATCAAGCAGATGTTCGCGGCTACCCAGTCCGATATTGCCCGAGAGATCGCCGCGGGGCTGGGCATGCTGCTGGTCGAGCACATGGATGAATACCAGCGGCGCATCAAGGCCCAAACTTGCCCAGGCGGCGTAATCACACACTCCGGGAGAAGACAGCGAGCCATCAATGCAGGCGAGCACATTAGTCTTGGTCATCAGTTTATTCTCCTGGCTGGTTAATGACCCATCAGTTGATCGACAGCGTCTGGCTTGTCGTGAACTCCGAAGCGGTCGACGATGGTCGCGCTGGCTTCATTCAGGCCAATGATCTCGACTTCAGTGCCTTCACGGCGGAACTTGATCACCACCTTGTCCAACGCGGCCACCGCGGTAATGTCCCAGAAATGCGCTCGTGACAGATCGATCACCACCTTATCAAGGGCTTCCTTGAAGTCGAAGGCACCTACGAACTTGTCGCTGGAACTGAAAAACACCTGACCCACGACGCTGTATCGACGCTCGATACCCTCTACAACGGCTTCGCTACCAATGTGCAGGTAGTGACCCATCTTGTTGGCAAAGAACATCGCTGCCAGCAGAACGCCGACGAACACCCCATAAGCCAGATTGTGCGTTGCCACTACCACAGCAACCGTAGATACCATGACAATATTGGTCGAGAGCGGATGTTTTTTAAGGTTGCGGATGGAGTCCCAGCTGAACGTACCGATAGACACCATGATCATCACTGCGACCAGCGCAGCCATGGGAATGAGCGAAAGATAATCGCCGAGAAATACCACCATAACCAGCAGCAGGGCTCCCGCCGTGAAACACGAAAGGCGGGTACGACCGCCCGATTTGATGTTGATAACGGACTGTCCAATCATTGCGCAGCCCGCCATACCACCAAGCATTCCAGCGCCGATGTTGGCGATACCCTGCCCCTTGCACTCGCGATTCTTGTCGCTGGAGGTGTCCGTCAGATCGTCGACAATGGTTGCGGTCATCATCGACTCTAGCAAACCCACCACGGCAAGCGCAGCAGAGTATGGAAAAATGATCATCAGGGTCTCAAGGTTTAGAGGCACCTGCGGCCACAGGAACACGGGCAAGGTGTCGGGCAGTTCGCCCATATCTCCGACCGTGCGAATGTCCAATCCCAGATAAATTGCCAGGGCAGTCAGTACCAGTATGCAAACCAGGGGCGAAGGAATGACCCTGCCGACCCTGGGGAGGTAGGGAAACAGGTAGATGATCGCCAGGCCGCCTGCGGTCATCGCGTAGACATGCCAAGTCACATTGGTCAGTTCCGGCAGCTGCGCCATGAAAATAAGTATCGCCAGGGCATTGACGAAACCGGTGACCACCGAGCGCGAGACAAAGCGCATCAATGAGCCCAACTTCAAATAACCGGCCCCGATCTGCAGCAGGCCGCAGAGGATGGTGGCCGCCAAC
>Ga0105357_10001608_pt1 | contig 12074 bp, 14 predicted proteins | sample GOMGulsemesocosm_4_FD_83660 | JGI IMG/M metagenome (GOLD analysis project Ga0105357, IMG submission 83660) | Methane-oxidizing microbial communities from mesocosms in the Gulf of Mexico - GOM15B Gulf of Mexico | ecosystem: Environmental > Aquatic > Marine > Cold seeps | place: USA: Gulf of...
CCTCGCCCGACAAAGCGCCAAGGTTCAGCGGCGCTTCGCCGCCGTCTTCAAATGTTGCGTCGGCCATTATTGCCCCTTGATCCGTTCAATTTTGGCACCAACGCCAGACAGCTTGCCCACCACGTGCTCATAGCCACGATCCAGATGGTAGACCCGGCTGACCACTGTTTCACCTTCGGCTGCCAAGCCGGCCAGAATCAGCGAGACCGAGGCGCGCAGGTCGGTGGCCATCACCGGGGCCCCTTTCAGACGGTCCACTCCGGTCACCGTGGCGGTGCCACCGTGCACGTCAATCTGCGCCCCCATGCGGATCAGTTCTGGCGCGTGCATGAACCGGTTTTCAAAAATCTTCTCCTCCAACACCGATGTCCCCTCGGCGGTGCACAACAGGGCCATCATCTGCGCCTGCAGGTCAGTGGGAAAACCGGGGAACGGTTCGGTGGTGATATTCACCGCCTGTATTGGTCCGTTGCGGCGCGCGACCTTCAACCCCTTATCTGTTTCTTCCACCGAGATCCCAGCCGCGTCCAGTTTCTCGCAGAATGCGGCGACCAGATTAAGACGACCGCCCAGCAATTCGACCTCGCCACCGCAGATCGCCGGGGCCAGCATATAGGTGCCCAGCTCGATCCGGTCGGTGACAACCGGGTGCGTGGCACCGTGCAACCGGTCGACCCCCTGAACGGTAATGGTCGATGTGCCGTCGCCCTCGATCTGCGCCCCCATCTTGCGCAGGCAATCCGCCAGATCGACGATTTCCGGCTCGCGCGCGGCGTTATTGATGACCGTTGTGCCCTTGGCCAGGGTCGCCGCCATCAGCACATTTTCAGTCGCCCCAACGGAAACCAGCGGGAAATCGACAGTACCGCCTTTTAGCCCCCCCGGAGCCTTGGCGTGTATATAGCCGTCTTTCAGGTCCAATTCGGCGCCCAGCGACTCTAGAGCCTTGAGATGCAAATCAACCGGACGGGCCCCAATGGCGCAGCCGCCGGGCAGTGACACCACCGCGTGACCGTCGCGTGCCAGCATCGGCCCCAACACAAGTATAGAGGCCCGCATCTTGCGCACGATGTCATAATCGGCAGTGTGATTGTGGATGTCGTGACTGGACATTGCCAGAACTTTACCATCCTGCATCGAGGTAACCTCGGCGCCCAGCGACTGCAGCAGTTCGGTCATGGTTTTGATGTCGCTAAGCCGGGGCGCGTTGGTCAGGGTCAGCGGCTCTTCGCTGAGCAGCGTCGCTGGCATCAGTGTCAGGCATGCGTTTTTGGCGCCTGCGATTGGGATCTGGCCATTCAGTTCGCCGCCACCAGTTACTAAAATTGAATCCATCTGCCGTTATCCTTCCGACTTGCCTGTCTTGTCACTGCCGCTGTTTGCACGCGCCTTGGCCTGGGCTTTACGCCGCGCCATATTCGCCTTCAATGCAACCTTTAGCCGGTCCTCGCGTGAGGGGGAACTGCTGCTGCTCTTGGGTGTTTTCTTGTCTGCCATATACCCTGTGTAACTTAGTGTGAAAAAACCGTCCAGATTACCCTTGCGCAGTTCTGCAATTGATCCTAAAAGCCCCTTCACTGGCGCTGCTGAAGCCCAAAGGGAAATCACTCTTTGATGCGGGGGCTGCAACGGTAACTTAGATGGCTGAAATACATGGGGTTTCCAGACCCCTGCGGCAATCAGGTTTAGTCTGGAAAAGGTTAGCTGTGGTAGCTCAGTGGTAGAGCACACCCTTGGTAAGGGTGAGGTCGGGAGTTCGATCCTCCCTCACAGCACCATTTCACACTTTTGATTGCCAATCCCACCTAACACCCTGAAGGGTATGGTGGTTTTTATAGTTCGATACACCCCCTCAGGGGTAAACGTCAGTGGTTGTGAAAACACTAACCTAAGCACAGTTTGACGTACGGCATAGCTTCCATTTTGATATATATTCCAAGGCCTTGAGAGAAGTTTAAGTGCGAGTTCAATACATTCTTCAAACCTCCCCACATTTGGAAGCGGTTCCCCCGCTTTCTCTACTAGAGCGATTTTCTCCCGTTCCAGCTTTTCTATCTTAGATTCTAAAGCCTTGAGGACGGTCTGGCTTTCAGTTTCCAAGATGCGATCAACGAGTTTTAGAATATCCTTATCAGCAGTGTCCACCTGACGCCGCCACTCTTCTCGTTCAGTTTGCACGAGCTCAAGGCGTCCGTTCCAAGCATCTTTGAACATTGCGACGGCTAGATCGACCAACTGCTGACTTGGTTGGAGGTTTTTCAGGATATCTTCAAAGCCAGCTTCAAACTTTGCACGCGGGACTGATTTGCCTTTCTGAGAACATCCCCGCGTTACGCAGAGATAGTAGGCATAATGCTTGCGGCAACCTTTTGACCAAGCACCGGTCATACCCTTCCCACATTCGCTGCATTCGACGAAGCCACGAAGGGGAAAGTCTTCATTGAAATCTGCCCGTGCTGCTGGGCGCGCGCCATCGACGAGATTTTTCTGGATTTGCTCATAAGCAGCAAAACTGACTAGCGGTTCATGATGCCCTCTGCGTAGGGACACGCGCCATTTCTTCGCCTGAACGTATCCGGCATAGAGCGGATTCTTCAAAATTTTGGTAATCTTCCATGCCCTGATCTTCCCGTTTGGCTGATCTTTAGGAAATTCCGGCTTGCTCTCAAGAAAACGCTGCACTTCCGCTTGAGAGCGGAAACGACCAGCAGCATAACCTTCAAGCGCTTCGCGCAAACAACCAGCTATGGGTTCATCGGGCTCCAGTAGCTTTCCATGAATACGATCCGTTTTGAATTTGTATCCAATGGGGGCGTGAAATACCCAATACCCTTTTTCTACGCGTGCAGTCATCTTTTGAATAACTTGGCGGCGATTTTGTTGCCGCTCAAGCTGACCCTGAGCAGCAAATACCGTCTCGACGAAGATTCCCTCAGGGGAATCTTCGAACTTGTAGTTAAGACATTCAACTAGCGCGCCCCGTCTGGCGAACTCTTCCCGTAGCATCCAATGAAATTTGGTATCACGGGCGAAGCGTTTCAAATCGTCAAAAATGATGACGTAGGGCTTGCCCTCTTGAGCTTCAAGATAGGCAAGCATGGCACGCATACCTGGACGATTCAAAAAATCACCACCACCGGATGCATCGTCTGGGAAAACCATTTCAACATTATAGCCGTTGGCTTCGGCGTGCTGCCTACAACGGTGCTCTTGGCTCTCAAGGCCCGACCCTTCAATCTTTTGCTTAGTTGTTGAAACCCTGCAATAAATCAGCGCGGGTATCAGCTTTGTCTGTGGGACTCCCATGAATCCTCTCCTTCCCGCGTGTGCCTCTATATGGCTGGCGCGTCTGTTTCTTGGTGTTGTTTGTCATTGTTTGGCTCCACTCCAGTGGACTCCGAATTTGCCGTCTGATCAAGCTTTGTTCCATGTTTTCCACAGGCTTGTTGAACTGGATGCACGCCGAAACCGAGCTCGACAAACGCTGAAACTATCGTCCAAAGCGCGTCCACTATTTCCGCTTTTTGTTCGGGCGTAAGGGCCGGATCGTCGAGATAGCCCTGATAATGCTCAAGATCGATCTCAAAGTGACTGCGGGGCCGTTGGCACGTCGCTTTGTCCATGGCCGCAGATAAATCAGGAATTGTTGTGTGTTCAGCATCTTTCAAAATTGTTGATCCTTGTCATGCTGGCAAGAAGAGTCAGGTCGCGGCCACATCGAAATGGCGCGTTGAGGCACTTGCGTGTCTGGAATTTTAACGCGACCGACCAAGTGGTGGTTCGTGAATGGCGCGTATCGGCGTATAACGCTTACTGAGCGTGGCTTTCGCCTGATCGCCTATCTTTAATTATACCATAACTTTCAGATACTTCGCAAAATTCGGAAATGGTTCTAGGGTGACTGACTACTGTCAGACACCCCATCAACAACTCTTAGCGTTCGCGATCACTTCGTTCGCGACGTTGCGGATTGGCTGAACGCATCTCATCCAGCCGCTCTTTAGGAGTCCGAAGAACAATCTTGTCGTTCACAGGCAGAGCATTCAGAGAGATGGTATGCCCTTCTCCGTCTTTGTGTCGGAATGCGGTTCCTATCCGGTTGAAAAATGATTTATCCTCCGGTCCGTCCTTCACTGAGAAGACTTCAAAACTTGGCTGGTTTTTGTCATCGCGCTTGGCCATGTTGAATTTCCTTTCTTATCTAAATCAACGCGGGCGATAGCCTTTGACGAAAGACCAAGAGCCCGCATCGTATTGCGGAAAGTCCCCGAACTTTCTCGGCACGGGTTCGTTGATCACTCTAGCCCGCGACGAACCCCAGCGGCGGGGGATAGGCACACTGTCCTGCGGTGGATGGAACGGATTAGGAAGGAAACGGCCTGCAAATTCAGGCCGTGTATAGTATGGATACTTGTGCCCAAGAATTGGGCTCAGACTCTTACCGGAGACGAAGCAAATTTGTCGATCTTCCGGCATCGCGAGTATCTCGTCGGGCGTCATGAGTGATCGCGCTTGTTTGGTCTTTTGAATTTCAAGGAAAGCGTTGTGCTTCAGGTTTTGCGCTGCTGAGAACGGATCATTTCCTGTCAATACGCTCATGGCCGCCTGCCGCTTGGCTTGCCGCGCCTGAGCTTGGCGCAGTGTGTCGTCATATTCCAATGTTTGTTGACCAAGCATTGCTGAAACTAGCTGTGCAGTATCATAGTCTCGCACACCAAAGAATTGCCGAAGTGCTGCTGAGCCCATGAAACCTTGAAGACCAGTTGAGCCAAAGTTTCGAATGATCTGCCCCGCATCCTGAAACAATGCCCATGCGCGAACACCAGCACCGCGACCGAAGGTAAAAGCCCGGAGTAGCGCATCGAATTTTCCAAGCTGGCCTGCTTCGTCAATTATCATGTTTACCGGTGGTGATGACGGCGCACGGGATTTGTAGAGCATTTGTACCGTGAACATTGTGCGTAACACTGGTGCCCAAATCGCCACATATTCAACAGGTACATTTATGAACCAGGTGGCGGATTGCGCGGGATTACACGTGGCCGAGAGCGATGCGCGCGGATTTTCAAGTGCGTTTTGCAACATCGGATCATCGAGGAAATTCAAATACGCGTAGAGTTCCCCAACAATTGCCCCAAATTCGCGAGCGCTATCCTGCTGCTTTGACAACATTTCGCCAGCGCTGCGGCGAACGCTATCCATGCTGGAGCCCAGCATAAATTCCAGGATATCGGGCCATTCGCCAGAATTGGATTCGATGGCGTTGATCGTGCGGTAAAGTGAAGGAAAAGAAACTTCCCCGTCCCGCTCGACCAACATCTTGGCGAAGGCTTCCCCCCATTCGCGCGCGCGAAGTTCAAAATATTTCCCACCCGAAGAGCCGCTAAACGGGATCAGGCTTTCGAGGATAAACTTGCAGTCCGCATGAAAATGCGGACTGTTCAATTTCAGGATATCCAACGGCTGCATGGCATGTTGCGGCAGATTGTGCATGCCAGTTGGATTCCAGCAATAGACATGACTGCCAGCCATAGCAAAATTGACCATCGTGACCGATGAGATTTCACCACGCGGATCGAGAATGAAATTCCGCATTCCCGCCGCTTGCGCGACGGCCATCGAGAGAAGATCACGCATCTTGCCTGCCCCAGCCCCGGCTATGGTGAGCCTGGGTGCATCTGTCTCCAATCGCAGGTGGTGTTGGCCGAAATAGCCGATCTGCATCCCTTTAGTGCCAAGCAGCTCAGCTTGTTTGATTTCACGTTCAGACGCCCACGAGGCGCTGCCGAAGCGATTTGTTTCGTTGTCAAAATCCATTGATCTCTCCCAAAAAAAAGGGGTCACCAGACGGCGACCCCAGAATTGAATGTTGATTTGAAGCGGATCAGCCGAAAACTGCGCCGATGATAATGAAGAAAATCACTACGGCGATCACAGCAGGCCACGAACTCTCTTTCTTCTTCCAAACGGTTCCAACGGGTTTGTATTTAGCCATGAGATATCCTCCTTTTGGCAGTTACTTACATAAAGCGGGTGACGAGGGTCATTCCGCCGAAGATCAAGGCCGTACTGATCGACGCCCTTGAAATTGAAAAAACGAGCAGGCCACAGATGACAAACCAAGCGAGGCTCGCAAAATCGACCCAAGCCGAGCCGTTCATCTGAAGTGTCATTTCCCGCACGTATCCAACGGTGCGCCGCCAAATCCACGGCGTTCCGAAAAAAGTCGCAGCAAGTGCGACCGTATTTGCAAAGAGCACAACAGAACTCATAAAGACGTTCTGCCCCGCCTGAGCGTGGTTGGTGTTTTTCAGCATTGTTTGAAACTCCAAGGCTGGAAGAACGGCAATGTTCTTCGATATCCTTGATAACGCAGCTTAGTGACAGGTTTCGGGGGTTATGGATCAAGCAATGAGCGGCGCTTGATTGTCATTGGCTGTTTCTAGAACGGAATCCCGCCTAGCCCAAGGATGCCACGCAAAGTAAATGCTGCCCAAAGCTAACCATCTAGGGCGTGCTTCGCAGCGCAAACGCACAACTGGGTTTTCTGCGACGGCTGGCGAGAAATTATCGCGCCACCATTCAATTGGCGCATCTTCGAGAGGTTCCAAATCAACAAAGACTTCCTGAAAGTGACCGGTCTCTTGATTAAGGAACCCCGCGCTAGGTTCGAAGTACCGTCCGACATAGTCGCGGTTCAGGTTCGCAAAGTGGTCCAGAAGTTTGGAATGGTGAACGCCCAATTCTATGATACGCGTTTTGATGCGTGTTACGCGCAACGGACAATTTACGTCCGCAAGTGATAACAGCGGGCTGTAGCTGTCAGCGCAGAAAATGGTGACGCTGCCTGGGATACGTCTTGGCATAACGTTTCTCCTTTTGAAGGTTTTCTTGTCTTGGGTCAGCGCTGACTCCATGTCCGTAAGATCGCAGGGCTTGCTTTGCCGGACTACTTTTTGTTTAACCTCAGGAAGAATATTCCCCCAAGCTGGTTCGCTTCCAAAATGCCTCGAAAATACAAACCCAAAAACAAATACTGCCGGAACACCAAGCTCAGTGAGGACGAGTTCACACAAGCGTTTATGGCGTTTATGGGAGGCGCGGGTGCTGCTGCATATGCTCGGCAATCAGAGCGGTCAGAACGAACCATACGGGAGTTGTTCAGCCGAATTCGGGAGCGCTTGGCATCAGATGAAAAACTGACAGGCTGGCTAGGCGTCGGTGATGATCTTCCCGAGAACGGCAATCCGGTTTGGGAAAAAATTCACTTTTGCCTGTTTGATTGCCCCGCCTACATTGATGATCGTGTTTATCGTAGCCCGACGTATTCATCAGAACATCGAGGCACAGATCCCAATGGCGATCACCGCCAGAAAGCGCTGTCCTTTATCCGCAAGAAGCACGGATCAGAGTGCAAGGGCTGTCCGATAGCGCTTAAGTTTGATTTTGATGTCAGGGTGCGTGAAGTTTGGGGCGAGCACGATCTTCGAGTGGGCGGCATCCCCAAGAATAATTTTAAGCCCCATTTTGTAGAGGTTATGCTTCGCTGTGCGATGGAAATAAAGAACTCCAAATTCACGCTACCAGAAAATTTTGGCCCCGAATTCTTTTTGCTGCGTTTTGAAGAAGAGCCACTGTGATTAGATAGCGCGGAAAGAGCTTTCAGGGTCAATCCGTAACCCGTTCGCATACTCATCCAGCTTTCGCGCAATATCGTCGTAGTATTCTTTCCATTCAGGGTTCAGGTTCAAGCCACGCAATACTTTGGCAAGGCGGTCGATATGCTCGGCAGCGGCGAGATGAACCACAACTAGGGCACCGTCGAATTCGATTTCTGCCATGTGATTCTGTGAAAGGTGCTGGGACAAAATTTCTGACTTTTCTGCCAAATCTTGCGCTAGCTCGATACTTTGTTCAGCGAAGAAGTTGCCTTCGTCGAGACGAGCTCTGAAAAACATTGCTGATTGTTGCAACTGCTCAATCACAAGATCGACGGTTCGTACTGCAACGACGTCTTCTTTGCTCAGAGCCGTTCTCTGAAATATCTCGTTTGCAATATCTGCGTCGGTCATCATGGCTAATCTCCCAAGTTCGAGCCTAATGTCTATGGTGAAACTTGGAAAGACGGGTGCGAAGTAGAACAGAGGAACAGCTCGGATCAACACGTGACGATGAGAATTAGCCCTTATCACACAAGCATTTGCTGACAATAAGGCAGAACAAGCTTAAGCCCATCCCAGCTTGCCATGATCTGTTTTTTGGGCATCAATGTTGCAGAATACACGCTGTAAATATGCTATAATTCATTGGATATGAAAGAAAAATACTCTGAACGAGCCTCAGTTGATGAGGCAATTATAAGTCACCTCATCGTTGAAAAAGAACGCACTGGTCTCGGCCCAAGCAAAATATTGCGGTACATGCGCAGTCGTGGCCTCAAGCCGCTGGGCTCAAATCTCAAAGTTGCTCAAATGGAAAGTTGGCTCACAGGGTTGTCTAGGTCGGCACCCAAAACTGACATCGAAGCAGTTTTCTGCGCATATGCTGAAATCGTATATGAAACCGCTTTTTCCAAACCACCTACCGAAAATCAGTTGATTTTGATTTGTGACAAACTTCGTGCGGAACTCCGGTGCACGCTGGCTGGTCGTTCAAATTCCTGCCGTCGAGTATTTCTCAAAGGTCGACATACACCAAAGGGGCTTACCGAATATCGTCTCCAACGTTTAGCCAAAGGCGAAGATCAAACGATCCTCGCTGCTCACCTCGAACATATTCGGCAAGTGGCGTCTGATTATTCCGCATAGGCAGGAAAGACCACTCCTCAATAACCACACACCATTGAGAAACATTGTATTTTAGATAAATGCAATACTTTCCACAACCAAATCTTAACCAAGTTTACCTAGAATATACCCAAGCACCGAATGAGCCCATTTAACGAGGTACAGGGAAGTGTGGGGACAGTTTGAAATGGTAGGTTTAGAAGAGCATGGCGGGTTAATGCTGCGCTTCGCGGAAGCGAAGCCCGAGCACACTCTGCATGCTGAAAAACAATCAAAATTGACCACCAATCAGCGTATCAACGATGAGATGGGTCTTAAGAGCGGCTCCGTTGAAGGTATTCACAAAACTTCTGCTGCGGCCACCAAGGACGCTCAGGACTCCCGCGATGCGCAAGCAGAGCGTAGAGGGAAACAGCAAATATCTGATGCTCTATTCCTCGAACTCCTGCGCACCGGCGAATTAGATACCTACATTGCAGAAAATGTTTTTGGCGGAATGAATGATGCCGAAATCAACAATATTGTTTCAATGATCGAATCCGAAACAGGACAGTCATTTGGAAGCTACTCTCGCGGCATTCTTGATCAAGATATGCCTACTCGCAGCAATGGTGAAAGTGATGTTGATTATAATCGTAGGGTTGTCATCGCTGTGAGTGCCGAGATTCTCGACGGCCAAGGTAATGTATTGCCTCAATACGAAAATGACCCGCTGGCGAAATATATCAAACGTGAAGCGTCCTATATAGAAATTGTTGAACATCGTGATCGCATAAACGCTGCAAACCCAAATGGCATCGCACCAACCGCTGATGCAACAGCTACAGTGAGCGAGATTGCGGCAACAAACTATGATGCTGGCGACATTCTTCGTGATGGACTGGTAAATGATGAACTTGGTAGAACAAGTCGTGATATTCAGGATGAGGCAAGAGACGCATCTATGGACGCGCTCCCTGATAACTCATCGGGTTTCGGTGCATTGTCGATGGCAAGCATGACCCTTAATGAAAATTTCGAAGCCGCATCCGTACTGTCAGTTGAAAACACTGAGATCGCACAGGAGCCAACCGTCGATCTTAATCCGGTAACGCCAACCTAACCGCCATTAAGGGTGGGTTGGTCTGTTTCCAGCGATGCGACTTCTTTGACAATACGAAGCTGCTCAACAACCTCGGGCATCGCGGCAAGTGATTGTCCAACATTCTTCACCTCAGTACCGTTGCTTGCACCGTGGATATGGTGCCCAATATGGAACGTCAGCCCAGTATTTGCTGTTCCAGGGTTAGGACTTAAGAAAGCTCTCGCTGGCGTTTGGTATTTTCCTTCGAATAACCCGACCATAACTTTCGCAAAATCTTCCGGCGTCGCGAAATGCTCATTTGGGAAGTCCTCACCAACATGTATCAAAATTCCGACACCATAGTTGCTTTCGGCGTAGTCACGCGCACCAGTCGCTGCCTTGTCGAATGCTCTTAGCTCATCAGTCCATACAGTGTCTTGGGCCTGCGCCATTTGCGTCCTCGCGTAATTGACTGCGTCAGACACACACCTCTGCAACATATTGTTATTTTTATGCGTTGCAGGGCTAAATATAGACAAATCTGTGCAAAATTGCAAGCTTTTTGAAACTATCTTTCTTGTCAATCTATTATCTGAGTATTTCAGTGCATTATCTATAGCACCCCGAAACACGCCGCGCCGTATCGTTGGGATGCTTACATTGAGAATCGGAAATTTCCGTGGAAAAACAATTGAAAAGCGGTTCTGGTAATTGGCAGACCACCTCCTGTCTGATCCAATCAAAACCGTACGTTTTTGACTACGCTATTTGGATGCCGGGTTATGAAAATTATAAAGGCAGTATCGTCCAAATTTCTCCGGTTCTGCCGGTCTAAGATGATGAAAGGGAAGGGAAAATGACGGGCTGTCTAAACCCTACGATTTAGCTAGCCCCAAAAAGGAACGTGTTATGAAGCTCTGGTCAGACCGCCCAAATTCCGTCACTGCAACCGGGCGACTGATCGGTTATGCCCGTGTCTCAACAGATGATCAGCGACTGGATATGCAATTGAATGCTCTCAATCGGGCAGGATGCAATAGCATCTTTCATGACCACGGGGTATCTGGTGGGAAAGCTGAGCGGATCGGGTTGGACAAGGCGATTGAGGCTCTGGTCGAAGGCGACACATTGGTGGTCTATAAACTGGATCGGCTGGGGCGTTCTGTTCTTCACTTATCTGACCTACTAGTGCGCCTCGATAATGAAGGTATCCAATTCTGTTCACTGACAGAAGGAATTGACACAACGACACCCGGGGGCAAGCTGGTCTTTCATGTTTTTGCAGCCGTGTCTGAATTTTCGCGTGACCTGATCCGAGAAAACACATGTGCTGGATTGAAAGCTGCTCGCGAAAGAGGGGCGGTCATTGGTAGGCCTAAATCTCTGACGGATGAAGTCGTAGTCGAGGCACATCGTTTTCTCAGTCAGGATGGCAAGACGTATGAACAGGCAGCTGCGCATTTTGGTGTATCGGAAAGTACGCTAGTGAGAAGCTTTAAACGTGTTGGCCTGTACCGAACGGCTTAGAGCGTAGGCGGTTTGGGCAGTGGGCGGCAATCTGAATTGAAAGTTTCTGAATCCCACATTATCTCTCACCCGCAAGATGTGTGAGGTACTACCTCACATCTTGAAAAGGGGGCTGCTGCGCTCCCCCGTTTTATCCCCCAAAGCCTTGGCTCTTTCTGGGCGTTGAACCCATCCAGAACCATCAGACCGTATCGACGGTCAACCACTCACAAGGGAGCCTTCGGCGCTCCCCTGCACCCCATCGACTTGGCTGGCGTTCCTGCCCCCAAGACCCCAGGCCACTTCATGGAGACGAATTCATCGAGAGCAAAGGGCGTTCCTGCCCTTTGCAATCCTGACCAGGAAGGGAGCTGTCGCGCTGCCCTTCCTTGGAACCATCCGATCGACCAGAGGTGTTTCACGCCCTTGGAACCATGACAAACCCTGCGCGGATTGGATGCCGCCATCTTATCAAAGCTGGACCATGATCAAAGTGCGTTCAGACGTCCCTTGAAACCCTCTTTGGCACAGTGTGGATATCCGCTAGATTTTGTATGTCTGTGGATGCACACAACAAAGCTAGCTGCTAGGTTCAACCCATAGCTATTGGTCCTGTCTCGCTTTAGTGCCGCCCCAAGTGCTCGTTTAGGCCACTTTCCTTTCGAAAGCGACGGGACTTTTCCAGCCCAGTGCTGAGTGACGGCGGCGTGGATTGTAGA
>Ga0105357_10001610_pt1 | contig 12067 bp, 13 predicted proteins | sample GOMGulsemesocosm_4_FD_83660 | JGI IMG/M metagenome (GOLD analysis project Ga0105357, IMG submission 83660) | Methane-oxidizing microbial communities from mesocosms in the Gulf of Mexico - GOM15B Gulf of Mexico | ecosystem: Environmental > Aquatic > Marine > Cold seeps | place: USA: Gulf of...
GAGCATTTCTTCTAAGTCACCACTCGATAATTCAACACCATTTGCCTTCGCCGCCAAGACCGCTTCAGCCATAGCGCCTCTTATCAAAGGTTGCAAATCATCCCGAGGCGTGGCATCACCCGTTTCCACTTCCAGCAAGGTGCATAATGGATTCAGGCCATTATTAATAATCAATTTGCGCCAGAGCTCTTTATTAATATCTGCTGAAACTTCTGTTGGGATTTCTGCTTTATTAAAACAACGAGCTATTGTCTCAATTTTTTCTTCCATTTCAGTAGAAACACCCTGATGGTTCGGCCATAGACCCAAAATAACTTGTGCAGGCCCTATCGACTCAACAACACCCGGTTCGATAATATGAGCGCCTATCCGTCGTGCAATACCACCCAAAACTAAGTCTTTAGGTAACACTGCACTTAATTGCTGCTCGTTATCTACGCCATTTTGTAGTGATAAAACAAAAGGGGCATTACTTTGTGGAAACTGCTCTAACCAGACTTTAAGTTGCGCTGCAAACGCTGCTGTTTGCATGCCTTTTAAACAAACAATAATCACGTCGAAATGTTCTGGCTTCGTTGTTTCAAACCAGTCATCAAGGCTCAATGCATTCACCGCTTGGTTAAACACTAGATCCGCATGTTTAACTTCTAATCCCTGCGTTTGCATTGCCTTTAGGTGAGCGCCACGGGCGACCAGCGTCACTTCTTCACCGGATTGAATTAGCCTAGCAGCATAGTAACAACCTATACCGCCAGCACCTATAATTGCAAACTTCACCCGTTTTACTACCTAGAATTATTTATTGTCTTCTGCAAAGAAGTCTAACACCAACTTATTAAAACGCGCATTTTGTTCAATTTGAGTCCAATGGCCACACTTTCCAAACATATGCAGTTGAGAGTTGGGCAATAAATCAAAAAATTTCGTCGATGTTATTGGTGGAACAACAACATCTTCACGCCCATGAACCATCAATGTTTCGTGCTGAATGTTCTTAATATCTTCCGGATCACTGGCTAGCGCTTCAACCCAACGTTGGCGAGGCGCAGGAAACATTTTGCTAAATGATTCTTGGAACCCTGGTTGAATACTTGCTTTATAACGAAGCTCGGCTAATTCATCGGTCACTAAACTGCGATCATAGGCGAATAAGTCCATCATCTTGCGCATATTTGCGACAGATGGTTCATAACCCCACACCTCATCCAATCCAGCCGTTAACTCAAAATCAACACCAGCAGCACCCATTAAAACAAGACGATTAACACGTTCAGGATGCTTAATAGCCAAAGCAATCGCCAAGCCGCCACCAAAAGAGTTGCCCACCAAATGTGCTTTCTCAATTTCTAGCGCATCCATTAGATCAATGGCATGTTGAACCCAGTTTTCCATCGAATAGTTATAATCATCTACTCGTTCAGTAAAACCAAACCCAGCCATATCGGGTGCAATAACTCGATGGTGCTCAGCCAACACGGGAATAACTAATCGCCAGTTTGCCCATGCAGTAACGCCTGGTCCAGAGCCATGAATCATGAATACAGGAGAGCCCTCACCTACATCGTGGTAATTTGTTTTAAATGCACCCGTTTGAATACTGTTTGCAATTTCTGGGTTTGAACTCATGACTATCTCCTAAGTATTATGTTGATAAACCGAACTGATGAGCCAGCATTTTATAGGAGGCTATGCGAGGTTTAAAGGAATGAGTCACATTAACAATCATTAATTCATCAACATTATATAACTCTGCAATTTGTTCTAGACGTGATTGGCATTGCTCAGGCGTCCCTGTGACCATAGTTGCTAAGGTTTCATCGTAATAAGCCTGGTCTGATAATGACAATTGTTTTTTCTTGTCCATCACCTCGTCCGGTGTAAAAAAAGCGTCGCGGGCACCGTGGCGAAATGCTTGAACCTTCCAATACGTATGGCTGCTCGCAATATATTCCGCTTCTTCTTTTGAGTCCGCACAAATGGAAGCAACTGCAATAATAGCTTCCGGTTTTTCAATACTACCGCCCTGTTGAAAAGCATCTCGGTAGCGTTGGATGATTTCTGGCGGTCTATCGTGCGTTCCAATAAATAAAGCCAACACAAAACCCGCACCTAAAACACCTGCCATTTCAGCACTTCCATCACTGGACCCCAACATCCAAACAGGCGGCGACCCCACATCAGCAGGTACCACTGTCGCGTGACTATATGGGTGGTCAGCGGGTAAATTATTGCTCAAATACCCAATTAGATCTTGTGTTTGGCTAGGGTAATATTCAGGTGGAATTGTTTGCCTTGGTGCCGAAATAGCCGCCGATGAAACAGGGTTGCCTCCAGGTGCACGACCAACACCTAAATCAATACGACCCGGGTGAAACGCCTCAAGCATTTTAAATGTTTCGGCAACTTTAAAGGCACTATAGTGCGGCAACATTACACCACCACTACCCACTCGAATTCGTTTTGTTGCATGGGCAACATTACTCACCATCATTTCAGGGCAAGGACTTGCATAGCCTGGTGTATCATGATGCTCAGCCACCCAATAGCGATGGTATCCCGCCTCATCACAAGCTTTAGCTAACTCTATAGTACTAAATAACCCACTCGATTCAGTTTGATTATCATGAACGGGGGATTGATCAAGAACACTTAGTTTCAAATTATTCATGGCAAAAGTTATATGTTTAAAAACCAGTTATATTAAATCAATATGTAGCTATCATTCGATGATAGTTATCAAAAAAATATAAAAAGGCCACACAATAAATAAATTGTGTGGCCCTAAAAGAAAAACTACCTATTGCCTATTTCAAACCAAAGGACTGTCGAACTGAAGCTGCATATGTCTTAGCATCTGCAATGGCATCGGGTAAATCCGTTAATGCAACGCAGTAAGATTCTATTGCTTTATCAGCTAGCGGTTGCCACTTATCAACCCAGCTTTGAATAAGAGCTTTATTCTCTTCATTTGTTAACATGAATTCGACTAATGATTTAGTTTGTCGATTATGACGTTCTGAGTCACGTAATTGTGCATCTGACAACAAAGACAGTAATGTGTCCCCATTAATACTAGCTGCTTCACCTAATTGTCGTTGAATAGCCGCCTCTACAGTTGGTTTAACAACGATATCAAATACAATCGTCGCTTCAGCCCAATCCCATGTAATTAATGCTTTCTCAACTAACTCTCTAAAACCTTGCCACTCGGCATTTTCTTCCCAATAAAGCCTTTCATTTTTACTAAATCCAGCATCAGGCCATGATTTACTTAATTCATGTGTTCTATAGGCAGTATGGGTAACCCAACGTAAATGATCTCCCGACTGGTACGTTGCTAAATTTGTAATCGTGCTTGCTGGTGCCATCTGATGCAAATATGCTGCACCCATTTGTAATGAATGATAGAGGTATCTAGCGGGTGCATATAAATGCGCCAATGTATCTGCCCATTCCGCAGAAATCATTTGGTCATTACCACGTTCACTAAACTGGTTTAATAAACCTGTTACGTATGCTTCTTGACCTTCTTGAAGTATATTGTAAGTCCTATACACCAACTGTTCAGGGTCTCTAAACGCATCCCAATCATCGTGTTTTAGAAGGCTTTCATTACGGTACTTTTTGTACCATTTATTCATTTTCGCATCACGTCCAACTTCAAATGGCGCATCTGGATTATTGGTATGGAAATGAAGGTTTGTCGTTACAATTTCATATTCACTGGGCTTCTTTCTTTGATTAGAAAGGTGTGACCATGTTTTAAGTGGCTTCATAGGTTTTGCTTGTTCACTACTCATAACTACCCCTCCTTTAAAGTGTTTTTTCGAAGTAAAAACGAATTTTCTCAGGGGTCACTTCAATTTGACCCGCCATAGAACCCAAATGAATTTCAATATCACGCATTTCAAATGGTCGCCCCAGTGCTTCTTCCATCGACTCTCTTGTTAGTACCAACTCTTGATCCGCAGAAATTCTTACGTACGCACCTTTATCGTCAATTTTGATTTCTTTATCAGGGTTATCCCACTCCGCAGCTTCTATTGCAGCTTGAGCAACGTCACCTCCATTAAAAATGGGACCTACATTATTTTGTTTATATGCATCTTTTAAATTTGTCATATTTTTCTCTTTTTAACATTCCGCCTCTTAAGGCTCAAATAAGCTATGAATGTGCTGTAAATGGCTCAATGCCTTCGACATTAACCAACACATCATCTCCTTCGATTTTAAGTGGATACTCTGCAATCATGCAATCAGTCGGGTTTAGGCCCTTGCCATTGCTTGAATCAAACTGCCAAAGGTGTGCTTTGCAAGTAAGAACCTTGCCATCAAACTCCCCCTCTACTAATTCAATTTCTTGGTGTGGGCAAATCGCCTGATATGCTTTCAAGTCTCCACCATCATTACCTACAACGAGTATTGACGTTCCATTTTCTGTATCAAAGGAATCCATGTCGCCTTCCCACACATCGTCTAACGTACAAATTTTTTCAAAAGCCATTATGTTTCCTTTATTGATCTGCAAAAATGACATCGATTGTTTCAGTTAAACGCCAGTTTGTATCTGACACCTTCATATCACGAGGGTAATTCTCAGTACTACCATGTAACCTAACTCTCATTATCTTTTGTGGTTGCGGTGCTACACGCCTACCTACTGAATGATGCGCACATTTCTCCGCTACTTGATCCATCGTATCTTCTGTATCTACACCAACAAGTTGTAATACAAAGTCCCCTTCAAAATTTGCACATATTGGTAATGCCGCCATATTCTTCTCCAATGATGTGTAGTACCTTCAGCAGAAGGTACTACCGTTTTAATATAATTAAGCTACTTTAGTTTTATCTTTAAAGCCTTCTGCCCACGCATAATCGTGTGCATCTTTACCCATTTCTTCTGGGCCTAAACTCATATAAAGTAATGCACCCGATAAATCAGCCGGTTGAATCTGGCCTGTTAAGAACCTATCAATTAAATTTTGATGCTGCTTATAACGTTCAGGGTCTTGTTCAAAACACCAGCGGTCTGCTTCAGAAGCAAAGTGATATAAACGGCCATCTAATTCAAGTTGATAATCCTTAATATCCCAACCGTTACCTGGCGTACCAACAATAGGTAACTGACTCATATTACAAACATACGGGAGTGTTTCAGGCAGGGTTAAATCTTCACGGTCATTATTTAGATTGTCCGTAATAACATCCCAACATTTACCCCATGTTTTGTTCCAGCCAGGGTACTTTTCTTCTAACCATTCACGATCCTCTGGTGAAGCACCTGCTGCAGGGTTCCACCAAACAGTTGGACGCCAATAGTAAACACCTAAATGCATACCGTGGTGTGTTATGTCTAAGTCTTTTGTTAAGTCTTCCCAAAACCAAGGTGCATCTAGTCCTAAATCGGCTAATTGACGTTCAAATTGAATAATAATCCACTCAACCATAAACTCTTTAAACGATTGCTGCCTATGCTCTAAGGGTGTGTAGTAATCCATAATAGGGCCTGTTAACACGGAGAATAATTTCCATGCTCGCCAGATAGACACATCAACTAATGCCTGCGCCTCTTCCTTTTTACCGTTTGCAATTAATATTTTTAATGACGGCCCACCTTGTTGTGCATGTCGAGCCTCATCTGTCTGAACACTAGAAATTAAGCTAGCAAACGTATGATCTCCTGCATTTGAAGCATCTGCAGCTAAACCTAAAAATTGCATGTTTGTAAAACCTGTTTCAAAACCAAACGTCAGCATAATGGACACAGCAACTGCATCTCGGGCGAATATAATATCGTCAAAGAATGAACGTGCTGCTATAGATGCCCAATCGTTCGTGTGCATGGCTTTATGAGCCCAGTCCCATTGGCGACTGCGCTTAATGTTTGCATGAGGAAAATACAACTGAATTTGACCGTGCCTGTTTTCATCAAGTGCACCAAATACAGCCATATTTCTATTGCCAGGTGCCTTGGCAAAACGTGCCATTCGCGCCTCACCCGTACTGGCTCCATATTCATTCACTGCAATAGCACCATAATGCGCGATCATGGTTGAAATCCAACCTGGATCAGCCCGATCAACGTAAGCATCTCGCTCAAGTGCAGCCTTAACTGAATAAGCACCTGAGTCTTTTTCACGTTGAACAGCAACATATTCTGGATAAGTCACTTTATATGGTTCATCGTATGTTTCCCACACGGACATTGGGATTCCACGTCCACCACTCATTTCTTCGGGAAATAACTCTTCTTCGGTAACGTACTTAGGTGTCCAGTTAATGGCGCGCGTTAAGTCATACCACTCCGCTCTAGGTATTTGATACATCCAATTCTCCTATTTTTTAGCACTATCAAACTAGTACTCAGTTATTAATTATAAGTTAATGCAGTTAACTTACTAGCACGTTACATGCCAACAGTTTTCACCTTAGATACCCTCTACTTTCGAATCTATGCCTTCTTAATTGAATATATAGTCATACCAACTTAATCATTTGGTAAAAAAGAAACTTTCCTTTCATCCAAAAAAAACCACCCCAGCAACAAATGTTGCTGGGGTGGTTTTTTGGTCGTTATTAACCTGATGATCCTAGGTCATATTTTATTTCATTAGCGCCCTAAAGATTTTGCTGTCTTTCCGCCAATCCCAAATTGTGTATTTGGTACTTCTTGAATTAATACGCGAACGTTTGCGCGTGGCGCATCGACCGCCTCACAGAGCGCATCCGTCACTTTTTCAATAACAGCCGCTTTTTGCTCATCTGTCCGTCCTACCATCATATGGATATGTGCTATAGGCATTTAAGCTCTCCTTATTCTACAAAACGCATAGTAACAGTACCTAAGTCTTGATAACGTACTGATACGTTATCACCTGCTTTCACAGCAATAGCAGGGGTAATTGCACCAGCCATAATAAAGGTACCGGCTGGAATTACCTCGCCACGCTCTGCTAACAAGTTAGCTAACATAGCCACACTCGCAGCTGGATGACCTAGTATAGCAGCGCCCGCGCCAAGCTCCACAACCTCACCATTTATTTCCATAACGACACCAATGGTTTTAAGATCTAGATCTTCAACGGGTAACATGCGACCGCCTGTTACAAAACGTGATGATGAAGAGTTATCTGCAATCACACTCTTAAGATCAAATTTAAAATCTTTATAACGAGAGTCAATAATTTCAACCGCAGGTACAATGAAGTCAGTTGCTGACAGCACATCACCAATATGGCAACCAGGGCCACTAAGCTCTTTCTTCGTCACAAACGCAACTTCTGCTTCTACCTTTGGGTGAATAAGCTCAGAAATTTTTACTTCTCCACCATCTGGAATACTAAAGTAATCAGCTAAGAATCCATAACAGGGTGTTTCAACACCCATTTGACGCATTTTAGCCATCGATGTTAAGCCCATTTTTAGGCCAACAATTTTGTTACCTCTCGCTTCCTTACGACGGCGAATTTCCCATTGCACATCAAGCGCTTCATCCCATGTGATTTCAGGATAGTCATTCGTAATTTTCGTTACTTCTATGCAGTTTAGCTCTGCGTTTTCAAGGTGTTCTGCTAATTTTTCAATCGTAGCTTTTTCTAAAGCCATAGTAATTCCCCTTAAGCTGATTTCTTTTTAATATCTAATGCAACGTCTTCGATCATATCTTCTTGACCGCCTACCGCACCCATTTCGCCTAATGCCATTAAGATTTCTCGTGCCGGCACACCGTGGTTTTTCTCTGCTCTTTTTGCATGAAGTAAGAATGACGAATAAACACCTGCATAACCCAACGTTAATGAGTCTCTGTCTATACGCGTTGGTGTCGGCATTAATGGAAGTGCAATATCCTCAGCCACGTCCATAATTTTGTCGACATCAACACCCGTTTCAATACCCATTCGGTTACAAACAGCCACCATCACTTCGAGTGGAGTGTTACCAGCACCAGCACCAAAGCCTGCAACTGAACCATCAATACGAACCGCTCCCGCCTCAATCGCTGCTAGTGAGTTAGCAATACCCATCGCCATGTTGTGATGGCCATGAAAGCCAATTTCAATATCATCATTAAACTCTGCTCTTAAAGCCGTAATTCGATCTGTCACATCATCAGGTAGCAAGTAACCAGCTGAGTCTGTTGCATAGATACAGTTAGCACCGTAATCCACCATTTTTTTAGCTTGTTCTAACAGAGCTTCAGGTGAAGTCATATGCGCCATCATTAAAAAACCGACTGTATCTAAGCCATATTCACGTGCTTTTTGAATATGCTGCTCTGACACATCTGCCTCTGTACAATGTGTAGCAACTCGAATCGTTGATATACCACAATCGACAGCCATACTTAAATCATCTACCGTTCCTAAGCCAGGCAAGAGAAGAGCTGATATCTTTGCATTCTTCATTTTCGGTACAACAGCTTCGAGGTATTCTTTATTTGTATGTTTACCAAAACCATAGTTTACCGAAGAACCACCAAGGCCATCGCCATGTGTTACTTCGATTAGCGGCATGCCCGCCTCGTCTAGAGCAACTGCCATTCGCACCATATCGTCTAAAGAAAACTGGTGACTAACCGAATGCATTCCATCACGTAACGCATTATCGTGTAACTTAATTTTTTTACCTTTTAAATTCATCACCAACCTCCTAGACCAACTTGGTTAACGTTAGTGTGCCGTTTTCAATTTCTTCGGCAAACATTTCTGCTGTTCTTGTACCAGCAGCCGTCATGATATCCAAATTACCGGCGTATTTTGGAAGGTAATCACCCAACCCTTCAACTTCTAAAAATATACTCACTCTATTACCATCAAATATGGGGCCGTTTTTCAACTTATATCCCGGCACATATTTTTGAACTTCTTTGATCATAGCCTGCACTGATTCGGTAATCGCTTTTTGATCTGGCTCTGTTTCAGTTAAACAGTGAACAGTATCCCTCATAATTAAAGGCGGTTCGGCAGGGTTCAAAATAATAATCGCTTTGCCTTTTTTAGCACCACCTATCTCTTCAACTGCTCGCGCCGTTGTTCGGGTAAATTCATCAATATTTTTACGTGTGCCAGGCCCCGCCGATTTTGATGCTACCGTAGCAACAATCTCACCGTACTCTACAGACTGAACCTGGCTGACTGCTGCAACCATAGGAATAGTTGCTTGACCACCACAGGTCACCATATTAACGTTCATTTCTTGCTCACCAACGTGTTCCTTTAAGTTAACAGGGGGAACACAGAATGGGCCGATAGCCGCAGGGGTTAGATCAATGACTAACACACCTTTTTCTTGCAATTTACGGTTATTTTCGCCGTGGACATACGCAGAAGTTGCATCGAATGCTATCTGAATATTATCTGCTTCGATATGAGGGATTAAACCATCAACGCCTTCATGCGTCGTTTTAAGGCCTGCAGCTTTTGCTTTTAACAAGCCATCAGAATCTGCATCAATACCCACCATCCATACAGGATTTAAGTTAGGGCTACGTTGTAACTTAGCCATTAAGTCGGTTCCGATGTTGCCAGAACCAATCATTGCACAATTAATTGCCATTCAGAGTCTCCAAATACCTAAACGAAGCGAACGCCCGCTGACCCAATACCACCAATGCTGACGCGCATTGAATCACCAGCTTTAGCATCCACCATCGCACATAAAGCTCCAGAAAGAATAACTTCACCTGCTTTTAATGTCACGCCTAAGGCACCCATGGTATTCGCCAACCAAGTCATTGCATTAACGGGAGAACCTAATGCTGCTGCGCCTGCACCTGTGTGCATCAGCTCACCATTTTTTTCTAACACCAAACCACACACACTTAGGTCTACTTTACGAGGGTCAACTGCTGTACCACCTAACACTAAATAACCACACGACGCATTATCAGCAATCGTGTCTTGTATTTTAATTTTCCAGTCTGTAATCCGTGAATCTACAATTTCAAAACAAGGCATAACAGCTTCAGTCGCCGCTAAAATATCTGCATTAGTTAAGCCTGGTCCACACAAATCCTTTTTTAGAACAAAAGCAATTTCACCTTCTGCTTTAGGCTGAATCATTTTGTCAGACACCGGAATATCTTGGCCTTCTGACATAATCATGTCCGTAAGTAAGTAACCAAAATCTGGCTGATTAACATCCAACATGTTCATCACAACTTTGCTCGTACAACCTACTTTTTTACCAACCACTTTTTCACCAGCATCAATTCGGCGTTTGAGCATTTGGTGTTGAATCTTATACGCATCTTCAATGGTTACTTCTGGAGAACGCTCTGTAATAGGCGCAATTGTTTGCTGCGTAATAAGCGCGTTATACAGCTCATCGCCATACTGTATTATTTTTTCTTGATCCATTTTTTATTCCTTATAGTTTTACACAAATATTGGTCAGCTCTGAATAGAACTCCAATGAATAATGACCGCCTTCACGGCCTGTTCCAGATTGTTTTGCACCACCAAAAGGTGTGCGTAAATCTCTTAGGAACCAACTATTAACCCAACAAACACCAGTATCCATTTGAGCAGCAACACGATGTGCTCGAGTAACATTTTCTGTCCAAACAGACGATGCCAAACCATAAGGTGTATCGTTTGCTAACTCAATTGCCTCGTCTTCTGTATCAAATGGAGTGATATGTGTACATGGGCCGAAGATTTCTTCTTGTACAACTCTAGCTGTTTCTGGCAAGCCTGTCCAGATAGTCGGCTCAACCCAATAACCGCCAGATAAATCATCAGACATTGATGGTACCCCACCGCCCGTAATAATTGTTGCTCCTTCATCAACTGCTGCTCGATAATAACTTAGAACCTTATCACGATGAGCAGTGCTGATTAACGGCCCCATATTCGTTGTAGAGTCTTCAGGTCGACCTAATTTAAGTGCTTCTGCACCTTCTTTTAAGCGTTGCACGAACTTGTCAAAAATCGAGCGTTCAACGTAGAGACGCTCTGTACCTAAACAAACTTGCCCACAGTTGGCAAATGCTGAACGTAACGTTCCTTCAATTGCTTTGTCCATATCGCAATCAGCAAAAACAATACCCGCATTTTTACCGCCAAGCTCTAATGATGAGTCACGAACACCTACTGCAGCCGCTGCAGCAATACGCTCACCCGTTGCAGTTGATCCTGTAAAGGTAATCGCATCCAAACCTGGGTTAGTAATTAATGCTTCACCGACTTCACGGCCTTTACCTAAAATAACGTTATAAACCCCTTTTGGAACACCGGCGTCATTCATCACTTCACCGAGTAAGGTAGATGTTAACTGTGTTTCCTCAGATGGTTTAACAACGACTGTATTTCCACAAGCCAATGCAGGCGCAATTTTCCAAGTCATTAATAATAGTGGCAAGTTCCACGGCCCAATAACGCCAATAACACCCTTAGGCTTACGGACTGTATAGTTGAGTGCACCTGTACCATCAGGTGTTGGCATATGGAAAGCCTCATCAGCTGCATTTTTTATCGTATCCGCAAAGATTTTAAAGTTAGCCGCACCACGAGGAATATCAATGTGACTTGCTAAAGAATATGGCTTACCAGTATCTAAACATTCAGCCGCAAGAAACTCATCAAAGCGAGCATTAATGCCGTCGGCAATTTTGTATAGGATATCAACACGGTCTTGAATAGAGTAGCCTGCCCAAGGGCCTTTTAAAGCTGCACGAGCTGCATCTACAGCTTCGCCAACTTGCTCAACACTTGTTTGATGATACTGGCAAACCAACTCACCCGTCGCGGGTGAATAGATATCACCAAAATCACCGGAATCAACGAATTCGCCGTTAATAAACCCTTTTATTTCTCTCATAATTTTAAACCTTTACTAAACAATCTAATTAAACTGATACATAAGCAATAGCATCTATTCCCGCTTGAGCACAGAGAATATCTTCTTCCTCAGAACCACCTGAAACACCGATCGCACCAATAATTTCTTCGTCTTCAATAATCGGTAAGCCACCGCCAAACGTCACTACATTTGGCCGTCCAACAATACCTGCCTGTAACTGAGCATTGCCCTGAAGCACATCGCCCCACTGCATTGTGGGAAA
>Ga0105357_10001611_pt1 | contig 12064 bp, 12 predicted proteins | sample GOMGulsemesocosm_4_FD_83660 | JGI IMG/M metagenome (GOLD analysis project Ga0105357, IMG submission 83660) | Methane-oxidizing microbial communities from mesocosms in the Gulf of Mexico - GOM15B Gulf of Mexico | ecosystem: Environmental > Aquatic > Marine > Cold seeps | place: USA: Gulf of...
ACACCAGCAAGGTTCTGGCTCGCAAAGCGGGCATTGCACCTCTGGTCGAAATCAACACGGCCATCATGCGTGGCCTTCGCAGCGGAGCACCTTAAGATGAGTGGACTAGTCCTAAAACTTGCCCCCAAAGAGCGTGTCCTGGTCAATGGCGCGGTGATTGAGAACGGCGACCGGCGTAGCCGTTTGTCGATCATCACCCCAAAAGCCAATATCCTGCGCCTGCGCGACGCGATTCATCCGGAAGAAGCCAATACTCCGGTGCGCCGTGTCTGCTACGCCGCCCAATTGGTGCTAACCGGCGATATCGATCCGCAAGAGGATCGGCTGCCGATGCTGCGCCGAATCGAGGATCTTAGTCAGGTGTTCACCGACCCCGACAGCCGTGCCTCATTGGCCGAAGCAACCGAGGCAGTGATACAAAACAACCATTATCGGTGCCTGAAAGCGATACGCACGTTGCTGCCCCGCGAAGATCGCCTGATGGCGGTGCGTCCATCATAATAGCTCAGCCGATCCGGCCTTCGTATGGCTGCGTCGGCTGAAACCATGCCCTTCACAAATGAGCATTTTCCGAATCCCGATTCGTTTTCGATTACGCTTTAGTCCTATTTTGCACTGAACAGCCTCCAATTAGGCATGCAGAGGCAAGTCCAACATAGCCACAATTGCCATTCGAACGCAGTAAGTAATCCAAGAATCCCACCCATTATTTTTCATGGGTCAGGTCGAATTTTGCTGAGCAAATCGAAAAACTGCGCTGCCCTTTTCAGTCTATCGCCGGGATGACTCCGCCGAATCCCATATTGGGTCGTATATCATCGTGAGTTCTGAGTTTCCGCCTCGATCATGCCCATGTGGGACCCCGTTTTCAATTTTCTTTGACCATAACGCTAGTCTTCTCAACGGGCCCAAGCATGAGCGCTCCGCTCGGGAACTATTTACTCTGGATTCAGGCTTCCCAAACCGAACGGAGGACAAACATGCTGCGGCAGTGTCGCTAGCAGGCCTCGCTAAAGCGCATTGTCGAGTATGACCAAAGGACTTGGCGTCTCCCTCGGTTGATTATTTGTTTGCGCCGTTCAAGTGGTTGATGAGGCACAATCGTCTGACTGTAGCTCTTCCATCGACATTGTCGTGTCAATGATTGAAACCCCAAGAGCCCCACGCCTCAGCACAGTCTAAATGTCCTCTCCGGCAAAGAAACCACAAATCCGCTGCGTTGGGAGGCGCATATTTACTGGTCGAAATATTTGCAGGACGCGAAGCCAGTGACATAGCAACCACGAGCGATCGAAAACAACCAAACATTTTCTGACAAACGACAAATTCCCGCCTAAATTGATAAGCATTACTGTTCATATATTTTTTTTAAAATCAGGCTATAATTATGCTGTCAAATTTCGCGGTCGCCAGAACAGGCTCAATTTCGCCCCTGCAATCTGCTCAGTCCGGGAGCTTTTGGAAAGTTTTTACCCTAACCTTGGTCTCCATTTTCGCGATATCGGCGGGCAACCTGCTGGACCCGGTCCTGCGATACGACGACTTCCCCGCATTACTTGCACAGCCTGAAGGCTTTTGGGCCAAGACATTGTCAGAAGGCCGGTGGCTGAACTACTTCTGGCATATGCGCGGCATTGTAACCCCGGCCTGGTTGAACTTTGCAATCTATCAGGCGATTTGGGCCTTGTTTGCCGCTGCATTTGCAATGGTGGTGATCCCCGGGCACGGACGGATCTGGTTCGCTTGCGTTCTGGCCCTGACAATCCTTGTTGCGCCGCCCGCCCTGCTCATGGCGCCGTGGTTCAATACCCTTTTTCCCGGAACCGCGTTGTTGGCCACATATGCCGTTTTGGCTACACGTCTGTCGCAGTTTGCACTGCGAGCCTTATTGCCGGTCTTCACCCTGCTCACCTTCATGGCCTATACGACCTTTCCGGTTGTTCTGCTGTTGATTTGCTTGGTCCGTACCGAGCATCGCTCGCTGAAAGACCTTGCCGGTTTGGTGCTACTATTCGGTGTAAGCTTTTGCATGGCTGTCTTGGCGGTTTATGTACTCAACTGGCAGATGCATGGAGTGTTTGGCGTCGTTCTGGATGCGTCTCGTCAACCAACACCCGCAGTAGATGTCCCTGGATTAATAAAAAACTTTGAACTGCTAACGGCATCAATGGAGTTTTTCCTTCACAAAATGAGTTTCAATTCTCAAACCCTTACTGCTTGTCATCTTGGAATGCTCACTGTTGCCACTCTAGTTCTTATCCGCCGTGCACCACTTGAAGCACTCTATCTGCATTTTGGGCTCTGGATCGGCATGGCCCTGATTGCCGTCCAGGTGCTTAAACTTGGCGTTACAATACCAACCCGCGCACTTCACTTTGCCTGGATCGCCTATGCCGTTCTGATCGTCCGCGCTGCCGAGGAGTTGGCCCGAAATCTTGGGTTTTCCGGAAGACTGGCGTGTGGTGCCGTTCTGCTGATCATCATTTCCTATCTCTTAGTGATTTCCAACCAATTCACTCTATTTCGCAAATGGCAAACAGAGACCCGGGCCCTAGCGCAGGATCTCACTGTGGTGTCTGGGCCGATTTATGTCGTTGGGGACGTCCGAAATCATCCCTCAGCTGTAAGGGCCGGCATCCAGCAGCCAAGCGCACTTGCCGGGCGCCTGCGCCAATTGACCGGCCATAATGTCATTATCTGTGAAACCAGTCCCGACGCTTGCTCGTCGCTGCTTGCCGAATGGCTGCCGCCGGTGGCAACGGCAACGGCACAGATGCAAGTCCAGCAACTGAACGGGGCCAGTGTTATCGTGGTTCCGCCACGTCAATAGGGTCACGCCACCGCCTCACAACGTCTGAAAAGCCCCAGATCAAATCCGCGGCTTTTCAGTGGATCCGGATAAGACTCGGCTACTGTGATACGGACTGAAGATAGGCGATCACGGCTGCGATATCCTTTTCCTTCTTCAAACCGGAGAACGACATTTTGGTGCCTTTCATATAGGACTTGGGCTTGGTCAGAAAGGCAATCAGTTCTTCTTCGTTCCAGACCAGCCCCCCTTCGGCAGCAGCCAACATTGGTTTGGAATATCTAAACCCTTCAGCCTGCCCTGCAACGGCACCGACGATACCGTTCAGCACCGGGCCGCTTTTGTTTTTGGCGCCTTCGCCGACCTGATGGCAGGCTTTGCATTTCTTAAAGGTCTTTTCGCCTTTGGCCACCATTTCCGGGTCAAGTGCCACGGTTTCTTTAACCGCCACCCGTTCGACTACGGCCGCCTCAACCGATACGGCTTTTGCTGCGGTTTCTTCGGGTGTGACGTCCAACACCAAGGCACGCATGGTGATTTCAACACTGTCCTTGCAATCGCTCATACAGGTGTCGTTGAATATAATGTACTCGGTCTCACCCCGGTCATCGAGGATAAAACCATCGCGGTTGGGCATCTCGACCGCCAGGAAATTATCCTGGCTCAGCACAAACTCCTCCTCCACCAGATCGTTGGAATAGAGGATATAAGCCACGATAGCATAGACCTCGTCGACCTCCAGCGTCTGCGCGTTGCCAAACGGCATCGAGCGATTCACATAGTCCCACGTGGTCGACAGATAGGGCCAGTAGGAGCCGACGGTTTTCAGCGGATCCTCATGGTCCAGCGTGTCTGCTCCGCCCGCCAGTTTGGGCCAATTGCCAACGCCCTCAGCAAAGTCTCCGTGACAGCTGGCGCATTGATCGGCAAAAATCTCTTCGCCGTCCAGAACAGACCCTGACCCAGCTGGCAGACCTGTTCCATCCGGACTGACATCCAGGTTCCAAGCGGCAACCTCTTCGGGTAGCGCCGGGCGTCCCAGACCGTAGGAGCCAGCATAGACCGGAGCGGCCAGCGTCGCAGCCAGCGCGGTGGTGACGATCAGTTTATGATACTTCGACATTTTCCGCCTCTCCGCTTTCCTTGACCCACCAGGTCTGAATGCAGTTGTTATGATAGATCGAGTTCAACCCGCGAACCTCGCGCAGTTGCGTCTTGGTTGGCTGGACATAGCCGGTGGCATCCTTGGCACGGGCCTGCAGGAACATCTCCGAGCCATCCCAGTTGTGATCTAGGTAAAACCGGGTCATCGCCTTGTCCTGACCGGGGGCAGCCAGACGCGCCTCAACCCATGTCTTGCCGCCATTGATCGAGACATCGACGCCGGTGATCGCCCCATTGCCCGACCAAGCCAGACCGGTGATCACCAATGGACCCGTGCCATGTTTGATCGGTGCCTGCGGGCTGGGCGAGGTGATGATGGACTTGGCGTCCATCACCCAGGTCCATTTGCGAGCAATGCCATTGGCCAGATTATCGGTGTATTTGCTGGTTTCTTCGCGGCTCTCGACTGGGCCATCCCTGACCTCGATACGGCGCAGCCACTTGATCCACATGTTGCCCTCCCAACCAGGAACAACCAGACGCACCGGATAACCATGCTCTTTGCGCAGGGCCTCACCATTGGCCTTGAAGGCGACCAGCACATCGTCCAGCGCCTTTTCCAGCGGGATCGAGCGACCGTTCGACGAGGCATCAGCACCTTCGACATAGACCCACTTGCCCTCGGGCTTGATCCCAGCCTCTTGCAGTAGAATGCGCAGGGATACACCGGTGTATTCCATGTTGTGGATCATACCGTGGGTGAACTGTGCGCCGTTCAGCTGCGCACCAGCCCATTCCATGCCGGTATTGGCGGCGCATTCGCAGAAATATACGTGATTTTCACGCGGGAAACGCTCCAGATCCTCGTAAGTAAACACCAGCGCTTGATCGACCAGGCCGTTGATCATCAGCCGGTAATCTTCCTTGCGCAGCTCGATCGCGCCCGAGTGGTGGCGCTCGAATGCGCAGCCCTGCGGAGTAATGGTACCATCCAGTGCATGAATCGGAGTAAAGTTGATCGACGAAATGGTATCAGCGGTCAGCCACTCCACATTGCGGCGCACCACGTCCTGTTCGAACTGGATCGGCAGGCCGTAAGGGGTGACGTCGACGCCGTCACCAAAAGACGAGGCCCAGTCCTGCACTTCTGTAATCAGCGGATCAGGGCTTGCAGCTCTAGCATTGGTGCCCGCAACGGCCCCTGCCCCGGCAGCAGCAACTCCGGTCAAAAACTGGCGGCGCGAGGGGGAGTTTTCCTTGGATCTCTCACTCATTTTGCAGCCTCCTTCTATGCTTCAAATTCACATTTGTGAATTTATAATGGTAAATTTTTTTCCGATCTGGGCGGGGCGTTGTTAGGCGCCTACGACCTGAACCGAGGTGTTGGTGGATGTTGAAACCGTGCCCAGTTTGCGGATGTGATCTTCGACCACATCCCAGATCTGTGGACCTTCGGTGCCTTCATTAACGCTGGCCCAACCAGCCACCGTGTAAGTTTTTGAGGCGTCGATCAACTCGCCAGTCTTCAGCAGCGTCATCTCGGTGATCCGTTCGCCCTGTGGCTTGGTCACATCTATGCGATAGCCGAGCCCACCAACGCGCACCATATCGCCGCCCTGCTGATAGTAAGGATCCGGATTAAACAGATTGTCCGCAACATCTTCGAGGATCACATGAATGAACTCACCCGTCATTTCAGTGCGATAGGCAGCGCCATAAGACATTGAAGTAACGTTAAAGATATCCTCGCGGGTGATCGCTTGTCCCGGCAGGATCGACGGTCCCCAACGCACCCCGGGGGACATGGCAATGTCGGCCTCACGTTCGCTCAGCAACGCATCGCAGATCAGATCATCCCAGGTGCCGTTGAAGTTTCCGCGACGATACAGCAACGCGTCATCGTCCGTGTGACCAATCACCTCTTCCAGTTCCGCCTTGTACGGCGCGCGCTGTTCGTCGATCAACTTGGTGATCGTGGCGTCAGGCGCAATCACGTCGGCAAAGATTGGGATCAGCTTGTGTTTATAGCCCATCATCTTGCCGTCACGAATATCCAGATCGACGCGCGAAACGAATTTGCCGTTGGACCCTGAGGCCACAATCACAGTCTGCCCCACCAACACTGGTTCGGGCAGTGCGTCATGGGTATGTCCTGACAGGATCACATCGATGCCGCTGACAACTCCGGCCATCTTCTTATCCACGTCAAAGCCGTTGTGCGACAGCACCACCACGCATTCGGCCCCCTTGGCTCGCACCTCATCGACCATCATCTGCATGTTCTCGTCACGGATCCCAAAAGAGTATTCCGGGAACATCCAACCGGGGTTGGCGATTGGCATATAGGGGAAGGCCTGACCAATCACGGCGACTTTCACACCGCCAGTTTCGTAGAATTTATAGGGCTTGAACAATTCGGCGGGCTCGTCCCACTCGGCGTCAAAAATATTCTGGCCCAGCGCCACAAAGGGTAGCTCTTCAACGATCTGATTGACCCGCTCAGAGCCCAGAGTGAACTCCCAGTGAAAGGTCATCGCGTCGGGTTTCAGCGCGTTCATCACGTTGACCATATCCTGGCCCTGGGTCTGATGGCAGGTATACGAGCCATGCCAAGTATCGCCGCCATCCAGCAGCAAAGCGTCAGGACGATCAGCGCGGATCGAATTGATCACGGTCGAAACCCGGTCCAACCCACCAACACGGCCATAACTTTGGGCCAGAGCGGAAAAATCATCATAAGTCAGCGCATAGGCCGAGGGCGAACCATCAGCGATTCCATAGGCCTTGCGAAAGTCGGCCCCAGTGATATGCGGCATCTGGCCGTTGGCAGCACCGATACCCAAATTGACCGAAGGTTCGCGGAAATAGATCGGTTTCAGCTGGCCGTGGATGTCGGTGATATGGATCAGGCTGACGTTGCCAAAAGTGTCAAATTGCAGCAGCTGGTCCTGCGTCAGTGACTGCTGCGCCGCCAGACGCGCCCAGTTGCCAAAACCAGATGCCCCAACCATGGCAGATGCCGCCATTGAGACCTGAAGAAAATCACGACGAGAGATCATTTGGATCTGCTTTCCCTAAGAATTGGCAAAATACATTCGATAAACTGAATGTAACTAGATGTACGAAACCCCGTGCCACTGTTGTGACACGGGGTCAGGTGTTTAGTTGCGGACTGACGGAGCTTCGACCGACAGGCCGTTGCCACGTGAGGCGACATAAAGCTCAAGCGCTACAAAGTCGGGTGAACCAGGTTTGTAGGTTTCGGCCCGAGTATCGCGCACACAGCCCTTGAACCGCGCATGAGCGTTGTTCAGTTTAGCATTTTTCAGACGATAGACTGGAAAGCCGTTGATCTGACCCTGCGACAAGTGGTCCGCGCGGATCATATTGCCAAAGTTTTCTTCATGGCAATTAGCGCAGGACAACTCCAGCTGACCTGTCCGGGAATAGTACATTTCCTTACCCTGCTCCCAAGTCGACTGGGCTGGACCGTCAATGGCAACATCCACCGGCATGCCGCGCGATTGAACACTGATCAGCGCTTCCATCGCGGTCATCTTACCGCCCGTGTACTTCCACTTTTCAGCGCCCATCTGGTTCTCGCGACAATCGTTGATCTGATGCGCCAGTGTGCGGACTTCTCCAGCGGTCTCGTTCCACTTGGGATAGACTGCGCGCACGCCTTTCATGGTGTCTTCGACGTTGTCATGGCACGACGCGCAAGACTTTTCTTCAGACCCATCTACAGCGTTCCAAGCATCCTGAGCCAGATCCACAAAGATCATGCCCGGATTGTCGAAATCATCCATCTGCAACAACTGGGTCTCGTCCTTGCGGTAGAGCCAACCCGAGTTAATCTCGTCCAGAACATCCGACAGATGCTCAGGGGCTGCGGTGCGGATGACCATTTCCTGATCACCGTTGATAACCAGATCGGCGGCTTCGTCTGCTGCGGCAACCGTACTGAATGCAACGGCTGCCAGAGCGATGGCTGTGAGGGTGTTCCCCATTGGCTTAGTCATTTACGTCGTCTCCTCCCTGTCGCGCGAAATCAACCGATCGCGATTGATTTCGTGGTGTCGTAGACCGACCCGTCGTCATCGTACCAAGTAAACACAAAATCACCGGCTTCGGGCACCAGGGCCTCGAACTGAACGTAAGGGTTGGTCGAAATCGCCGGCTCCATGGCCATGTCCAGAACGGACTGCCCATTAAATTCAACAGTAAAGCGGTTGATGATCGAACGCGGGATGAGGTTGCCCTCTTTGTCCTTGCGCTGACCACTTTCCATTTTGTGGCTGATCAGGGATTTGATGGTGATTGCGTCACCTGCTGCAGCGGTCTTTGGAACCTTGACGCGGGGTTTTACACCGGATGCCATATCGTATTCTCCTTATTTCGGGATTGTGGTGGGACGGCGATCAGCCGCCACATCCCCCGATGGTCACTTTCACGGTTGCGCTGGCTTTGGCGAAAGAGCCGTCAGCCATTTGGGCAATCGCAACAATGTCCTGAGTACCAGCCAGACGGATCCGGGTAGACGCCGACTGCGAGGCGGCCAGAGGACCAAAGTTGAACTGCGCCACTCCCGGTGTCGGGTTGCCGGTGGCAATCAGAATAATGGCACTGGCACCGGGTGCACTTACCGCAACCGGAACGGTGTTGCCGTTTTCGGCAATTTCCGGTGCAGTCAGCTCGATACCGGTGTCAGCCATATCAGCGCCACCAGTGAAGGTTGCAATGACGTCATCGGCCGCAGCGTTCACGCTAAATGGCATCACGGTGACAACCGCTGCGCCCAAGCCCAAGGCCAAGGTTTCGCGACGTGAGAATTCCATAGTCTCTCTCCTTTGGAATTTCAGAGGGCTGGTCAGGCGGAAGCCTGGCCGCATCACTCTTCGTTCAATGTCGCCACAAAGGCGACGACATCTTCGATTTCTTGCGCCGTCAGGATCGGCATCAGCTCTCCCTCGGCGGCTTTGCCGGTGTAGGCATTGCCGGGGCGTGTAAAGCCATCGACCTTGTAAAAGGCGGGCATCACAGTGCCGTCGAATGTCATCTTGGCATTGGCCAGAAGTCCGCGCAGCTCGGCTGCGTTCCAACGTGCTCCGGCACCGTCCAGCGAGGGGCCAACTTCACCGTGAAATGGCACATCAGCCAATGCGGTGATGGCGTGACAGGCAACACAGTTGCCTTTGGATTTGGTCCCAGCAATCAGTGCGCCATTTACGGCATCGCCGGATGCGCCGCTTAAGGACACTTCCACCGCACCGTATTCGTCAAATTTAACGTCTTTCGGCGCCACTTCGCCTGCCAGAGCTGCGGAGCCAATCAGGCTCGCTGCTAAAGTCAGTGATGTAAGTTTCATAGTTCCTCCCGTTAGCTGCCACGCTGGTTGGCGTGCTTAGCTTTGCGTACCGTAGTCTACCGACGCGCCGAAACGCAACAACAAATTCACAAATTCGAATTGATGAAAGGTTCGTGATGAAGTTTCATTGGGCCAGCCCTATTTGATCAGCTGGGGAACTCAGCCCAATGACGTAAACCACGGCAGCCAAACTATCATAGCATTTGCAATCATTTGCACGCCGCCGGTCACAATCAACACAGCAAACAATATCAACATCACGCCCATCGCCTGCTCGACCCGGACGACAAACCCACGATGGCGCGACGTCCAGCCCAGAAACACAGGTGCAAACAGCGCTGCCAATACAAAAGGAGCGGTCATTCCCAAACCATAGGCAAACAACAACAACCCACCGCGCCAAATGTCACCCATCCCAGACGCGATCATCAGAATCGCGGTCAGCGCAGGGCCCACACAGGGTGTCCAGCCAAAGCCAAACGCCAGTCCCATCACGTAGGCCCCAACAACCGAAGTCACCTGAGTGCCGCTCTCCAGACGGGCCTCGCGATACAGCAGTGGTACCTTAATCACGCCAAGGAAATGCAGACCAAAGACAATCAGGATTGCTGCCGCCACATAGGTCAAGTGGTCCAGATGTTCTCCGAACAGCTGCCCCATAGCCGTCGCCCCCATGCCCAACAGCATGAAAACGCTGGTCACCCCAAGGGCAAAACTGATAGCCGCAACGATCAACCGGCGCTGTGCCCCCGCCGCTATGCCCCCATCGCTGCGCAATTCCGCCACTGACAATCCGCCTAGGTAGGAAAGGTAGAACGGCACCATCGGCAACACACAGGGGGTGAAAAAGCTGAGCAATCCTGCCACCAGCGCACCCAAAAGCGAAATTTCCAACAGCGGCTTGCCCCCTCGAATTGCCAACGTAACGATAACGCGAGCCAGCTTGCATTATTCACACATTCAAATTACATTATGGGTCATCAACAGGCAAACGGCAAATGGGTGACCATGGTCTTTCGAAACACATTCACAACACCCAAACGGTTTGCAGCCGCAATTCTGGCAACTGGCATCCTACTGACCCAGCCGCTTTTCGCTACTGAACTGGTGATGGTGGAACAATCCGGCTGTGAATGGTGCGCGCGTTGGGATCAGGAAATCGCGCCAATATACCCCAAGACCAGCGAAGGTCATTTTGCGCCTTTGCGTCGCGTAAACCTGCACGACATGCCTCAAGAGCTGGAATTGGCGCGGCGTGTCAACTTCACCCCAACCTTCTTGATTGTTGAAGAGGATCATGAGATTGGGCGTCTGGAAGGCTACCCGGGCGAGGACTTCTTTTGGCCGGTGATTGCCCAATTGCTGAGTAAACATGCCGGATACGTCGCTGATGACGCGGCACCCGCAGATCCCGATAGCTGATCGCGTTGGGACACAAAGAATTGGCCGCGGCTAAAGAACGCCTAGGCAAGGAGTAAACGTTATGGCACTACCGATGTTTTCCTCTGACATGGCTCCGGAAGAGCTGGATGCCATGGTGGGCAATGCAACCCTTGCCGCCAATTTTTTAAAGGCGATCAGCCATGAAGGCCGCCTGATGATCCTGTGTCATCTGGTTACTGGCGAAAAATCCGTCACCGAGCTTGAAGATCTGTTATCCGCTCGTCAGGCCGCCGTATCACAACAACTGTCGCGTCTGCGTCTTGAGGGTCTGGTGATCCCACGCCGCGACGGCAAGGTGATCTACTACCGGTTGGCTGACGACCGGTCCCGCCGCATTCTTGAAGTGGTGTACGAGTTGTTCTGCAAAAGTGACTGATCTTTGGTCACAAGGCGCTTGGTCTGTTTGCACCTGAGGCTTGGTTGTTGATCCGATCGGCCGGCCAAGACATTGCCCGAATTGCTGACCTGCCAATTGGGAGAGACCGTTGATGTTGGATTTCCTGAGCGACAACCAATCCGTCGCACTAATCGGTGCATGTGGTGGCATCCTGCTTGGGCTCTCGGCTCGCCTGGGCCATTTCTGCACGCTGGGCGCCATCGAAGACCTTCTGTACGGGGGCTCATCCCTACGAATGCGGATGTGGTTTCTGGCCATTGGCGTGGCTGTGATTGGTAGCTTTTCCCTCATCGGGTTGGGGCTACTGGACGAAACCCAAAGCTTTTATCTGTCAATCCGCTGGATGCCCGCGGCCTCAGTGCTGGGCGGGCTGATGTTTGGCTATGGCATGGCACTGTCAGGCACCTGCGGTTTCGGTTCACTCGCCCGTCTTGGCGGTGGTGACCTGCGCAGTTTTGTGATCGTTCTGGTGATGGGCATTTCCACCTATGTGACCCTGTCCGGCCCCTTGGCTCCACTGCGGAACGCTTTATTTTTCCAAGACTTGGTGACAACGGAGCTGCCCCCGGGACTAGTCCACTATATTGCCTTATTCACAGGGCTACCGCTGGCTTGGCTGGGCATTGCAATCGGGTTTACTATCGTAGCGACCGCCCTTGCCAGTTCCGAAATGCAGCGAGATCGACAGGCGGTATTCTGGTCTACGGTGGTTGGATTGGCCATCGTCTCGGGTTGGGGCGGCAGCTATTACATCTTCCAAACCGGGTTTGACGCCTTGCCCGTGGTCTCGCACTCGTTCTCGGCACCAATGGGCGAAACCATCCTGTGGACCATGACCGGCAGCCTGCGGCCGGTGTCCTTTGCAGTCGGATCTGTTGTTGGCGTTCTGATCGGAGCCTTTGTCGGCTCAACGATCAACGGTCATTTCCGCTGGGAAGCCTGC
>Ga0105357_10001615_pt1 | contig 12048 bp, 11 predicted proteins | sample GOMGulsemesocosm_4_FD_83660 | JGI IMG/M metagenome (GOLD analysis project Ga0105357, IMG submission 83660) | Methane-oxidizing microbial communities from mesocosms in the Gulf of Mexico - GOM15B Gulf of Mexico | ecosystem: Environmental > Aquatic > Marine > Cold seeps | place: USA: Gulf of...
CTGAGACTGAATCCCCGTGACTGGGTAGAGAACTATATCATCAGCCCCACCTTCGCCAGCAATAACATGCCCAGGACGAGAGCTAGGGTTTGCCGCAGGAGATAAATTTACAGTTGCGGTATGTCTTCTTTGTTTCTTGGGAATCGCTCTCAGTGCTTCAGTTAACTGGTTTATAGTCGGTAAATTGTTTTGTTGAATTACATTATCCGGTGGACGTATTACTGTAATATCCTGCCCATCAATCGTGATTATTTGCTTTATAGCATTGGTAGGTGAGCCATAACGCCATTGATGAGCGCTCAACAAAGAGGTTGGAGATAATTTCGCCACACCGTTTGATGCGCGTAAGCGATTAAAGATAGTATCTGGAACTGATAGAGTGCCATTTAATACAGGCTCAACATATAGACAAGAACTTGTTTGAGGCACTGGAGTCTGAGTACTTTTTATCAGTGTCACGCCAATCGGGCAGGGGGGGCTTGATGCTACAAGAGCTAAGGTGCCGTCATTGATATCTGTAGGGTGACGCGAACGGCAAATGGGGCCAGGAAATGTCATGTTAGCCATAGTTACTCCGCTTACTTGTAAATAAACTTCATTTTGAGGGAAGGGGGCTTAATAAATTTGGGTTAGACCAATCTGTCGAAAAAGACTGTTTATTAAGAACATTTTTGCCCCAAAAATAGACACTGTCTATCTCGATGATAGAAGAGGTCTTCCTCTTAGTTTTGCTACAGAACGTCGACCTGATAATCGTTCAATTTCCTCACGAAAACGATCACTACCTAATACCCAGCCTTTATTGGTCGCCTCTCGTAAAGCATCTAGATCAGTTTTGCCAATTCCTAATCGAAAAAGCTGACGGTAAGCTAATTGCCTTTCTGTCTCATTAACTCCCAATTGACTATACACTTTATGAGAAGTGATCAATGTGTTATTTTTACCTTCTGCATTAGATGCATAACTCGACCAAGGGTAATCGCCCGGTTGCTCTACCATACCCGCATGTACTGGATTGAGTTCAATATAACGCATACAAGTTAATAAAAATTGATCACTATGTTCGCTTATAAGTGTAATTAAAGTATTGTACATAATTCACTTTGCGTCAAAAACCCCACCGATCTCAGGTCTAACAGCCTGCAATCGCTTTATCAACGCTCTCATCTCGTTCATCCACTCCTCAAGGCCAGCCTCGTCCTCGTCGTACACTTGGCGTATTTCAGAGTGCTCTTCATCGTCCATCACACGCTGTACCGCTACCAGCGCTTGATCGACTAGCCGCATCACGACAAGCGGCTTTACGTCTTCTACTAGACCCACGAGGGGCAATGTTTCGTCTGGCTTCAGGGTCGGATCTTCTGCATTGGCGCCAAGAATCTGGCCCAATACCTCTGCAGCCACTATTGCGATGGCACCTTCTGGAACCTCGACGTATCCGACATGCGCTGGATCAGCGACCTCCGACAGAGCCTCCTCCAAGAGGTCAAGACTCGGCGCTTCGATAAACTCGTTCAGCCAATCAATCGCATCATCGTTCTCGCTCGGTTTAGGTCCCCAGATGCTCATGGCTGCACGCGATACTCTGAGTGATCACCCTTGATCAAACGGTCGACGAGGACTTCCACGAACAACTCGGGATGCTGACAAAAAGAATCAATATCAAGACCGATAAGTTCCTCAATTGGTGTAGACGTATCCTTGCCTTTGTAGCACAGCATTGGGTTTGAAAAATGTAAGCCATATTGTGGCAAGACCCCTCCGGCCTTGGGCGGCGCCCAGGCAGACCCTTCATCCGGAAACAGCTCTTCTCCGACAACCGGCCACTCTCCGGCCACAACTGCTGAGTCCGTCGCTGACTGAAAGAATGCGATTTCATGTTCGAGGATCTTTTCCACAGGCTCAATCTTCTTAGAAACAAGAGAATACACCCCAAAATCGTAGTCCTTGAAAACCTTTGCAAATGCAAACGATCCGTTGGGAAGAGGAATAGCAACGATTGATCCGGTCTTATATTTGTATCTTTTCTTCTTTGTCATAACTCGGTTCCTTATGCTCCGCAAACCGTGCAAGAGCCGGGGGGATTTCCTGACTTTGCCTTTGCACATTTTTCATACGACCCATCTTTCTTTCTTTTGTGATTGGGCCCAAGCCCCCTAATCTGCGGCTTCCCTGCGCGTTTTGAGGGTGGCTTTTCCAAGATCTTGTTCTCAGCATGCACTATATCCATATGAGCTTGCTCTGCTGCTCGCACAGCAGCGTATGCAGTAGTTTCGCAGACTTTAAACAGCTTCCCAATGTCCTTGCGATGGTGTCCAGCTTTACGCTTATTTAGAATGGTTTTTACACTCATGCCTGGCGGCCCACTAGTGCGTCCAACATAAAATTTTGGGGGTGTGGTCTTGGGTATGGCTTCGGCCATATAAACAACGTACGTGTACCCCTTCTTCTTTGTGTCATTGGCATGCTTACAAGGGTTCTTTTTCTTGGTACCACCAGCTTTCTTATCCTTATGTAGCCCAGGAGTCGCTCCTGTAGACGCAGGGCTTCCATGATTATTAGTAGTCATATCCAAATGACGAACAACATTTTCACCCTCAACCTTCACATCAGAAGACCAACTTATAAAATAAGCCTTCCCTTTATTCGTACTGGTAATGACACCTTTTTTCGCTGCACTTCCTGCCTCATCCCCCGTCGATGTTTTAAAAAAAGACTTATTCTTTAACATGACCTCCTGGCCGGAGATTTTAACACTTTTGCTACCACCAGCTGTATCTTTCGCATAAGCAGTATTTGGATATGGTACTGGTACTCCAGGAGGCGTTGCAGGATTTTCAGGTGGAGTAAAACAAACATCGGGGAATTCACAAATAGTCTTTCCATCCGCTTTCTTGCAAGATATTTCTCTACCATTAGCAAATACATCGTTAGACACTATTCACTCCTTGCCATTTGCCAGAAAAAAATCAAAGAAGAACGTTTTCCATCGTCATTACCTAGATGCGCCAAAATATGATCACCTTTAGTATAGGTCTTTTCACAAGCAGATTTAAGAACGGCAATCATTATCATGCCCAACACAGAGCCAGCCTCACCAATACAATCAGCAGGATGCCAGATATCAAATTCTTTTCTTTTAGTTCGATCTATATGACTAAAAGCCAAGCTAGCTTCTTTAAAATAATATTGCTCGCCAGAAATATCAGTGATTTTAAAATCAAGAACATTTTCACCACAACCAGCATCTGCTAAAGACTCCTTAATTGCAGCCGTCAGCCCATCAGCTTTCAAAGGCTTCTCAGAATACACATGAGATTTTTCCACTCCAAATCCCAGCCCAACACAGATTAATTGATGTGTTTGTTTGGCGGAAACGGGTTCTACCACCAATGCAGCTCCAGCTTCACCTGGAATAAAGCCATTAGAATTATTACTGGTTAACAGCCGGTCATATTCCTCATAATGTGCCAAAGTAGAGCCAACTAGTAAACTATCGGTTGCAACAATCAGAATATGTTTAAGCTTCAGCGTTTCAATTAAAATCCGAGCTTGTTGCATAGCAACCGCAACAGCCACATGTCCATGAAGAATAAGTCGCGACTCTGTATGAAACGTTAATCCTAATTCCTTCTGTAAATCCAGAAAAAACTGATTGTCATCATCAATAACTCGACCTTTTCTTTCTTTTTCAGAGAGGCAAAGCAACATAGGGGTAGATTCTGGCTTAATCTGTGGGTTGCCGTCTAAGCACTCTCTAACAGCCGCTGCTGCCATTTTTATCAATTTAGTTTTGCTGCGCCAATATTGTTCCAGCGGCACTACACTGCCCATAATCCATTCGCCACCGCTATCCATAAACCGAGTTTCCTGAAAGTTGTCTAGAGCACAACGAATGGCAGCACAGGATGCTGGGGCATTTAAACCCACACCAGTTACCATGCCCACTCCAGTAATCGCTAAAGGCAGTCCACTCATGATTTTTCCTCTTCTGCTTCAGCCTTTTTTGCCTTTACTAAATGCGCTAGTGAAGGATAGTAGGTTTTGCCTAATTCGCGAGCTCGCCACCAGCCACGGGACATTTTTCCGACCAGTACTTGCGGTATTTCAAAGATGTTTTTTTTAAGCGGTAAACTAGCCCGCCAAGTCATAGTAAAAACACCTTTGTCTGGCTCAATCACAATAGTATCAATCACTGCCTGAGCTTCATAGTTTTCAGATTTTTTACGAAAAAACACCACTGGCATTTCAATGCTGGGCAAGGTAAATGTGGTCCTGCCTTCTGGTGTTAGGTTGACTAATAGGACTTCTTCACCGCCTTTAGGGTAGGGTATCTGTTGATCTTCTGGCGCGGACTGAAAATAGGCATCATTAAAATCAGCAGGTAAAAAAGGGAAGGTATTATCTATCCAGTCCTGATCGTAAGTACCTGCATGTATTAGGCGCGATTCCCATCCACGCCCTATAGGACCAAACGACATGGGCTGGTATTCACCATTTGGCTTTTCCACGGCTTGGTTTACTTCCTCAGTATTTGGCATGGGTGTTTTGTTAACCAAACTACTGCTTAAGCGATTATGAAAACCACTACCAACTGGATTTTTCATATAAGTGCAGTGTTTAGTTTCATCTTCATCAAAATTATCTGAGCCACCGAATGCAATATCATAACTAATTGGCATTACTGTAAATTCAGTCGCATTACTGGGTGATGTGAAAAATCCAGAATCCCAATATCTATCACCCGTTACGAAAAATGTTTTGCTTATAGAGCCTAACTTCAATAAAACCAAAATTTTTTGGGCTGGTTTACCGTGCGGAGCATAGGCACTTCCATTAAGCAATACATCGCAATTAGGTTTTATGGGGGCATAGTCAACTTCATAAACGGGCGATGAAAAACCTGGTGCACCAGTAAAAGTATCTGCCTCAATTAACGGACTTTGCTGTTCTGCCAGTGTAACGGGCTCACCTTGTTTTGGAATAGTAAATGTACCTTTAACAACCACCACAAGCGATTCTCTACCGTCGGGGTTCGTCCCCATAGTGTAGCCTGCTATCATGCCGGTGGAATTGAGTAGGTCCATATAATATGCTCTATTGATTATTAGTTTTGTTGGGATTAATTTATTTGCACCGAACCACCCTTGATACGATTAACCCCCGAAGAACGGCTTAATAAATAAGCACCTCTTAGAATGATTTTTCCGGATTTTGTTAAAGTTATGCTGGCTTTACCGCATTTAAGCGTTATGTTTTGTCGGGCTGAAAGAACAATGCTCTCACCGTCAAGTTCGGCTGTTGCTGGATCGTTTAGCTGGGGGTTTTTTTCAATGTCGGGATGTTGTATTTTACCAATAATGAGTGGTAACTGAGGGTTTCCACCTTCAAACAATAATGCCACTTCACAACCTATATCTTCACTGTGGAGCAGTGCGGTACTACGAGCTTGAATTGCGGTTTCATTAGGATTTCCCGGAAATGCGACCAACGATTGCCCGTCATCAGTGATACCTAACAAAACCCCTATAGCAACACCCTCAATTTTCCGAATCACGTGGGCTTTATAATTTTCTAACTGCTCAGTTTTCATTACTGATTTCTCCTCGGAATATTTATCATTCGAATAACCTCAACTATTTTATTAATTCTGCAAAATTTTCTGCCCTTTCATTGTAATGTTTTTAGATGCCTTAATATCTACTTCCCCAGAGCCTTTAACTAAAATATCCTTACCTACTATTTCAATAGTTCCATCTTTTTTCATGGTAATACTGGCTTTTCCGGTTTTAATCACTACCGAATCCCCCGCATCTATCACTAGGTTTTTACCCACTTTAATATTTTGATTTTCACCAATACTGACAGTATTATTTTTACCTATTGATTCGTTAAGATCTTTGCTGATTGTTACCGTTTGGTTTGCGCCATAAGTCTCAGTTACATGGCTGCCAACTAGGGTGGCTTTAGTTGCGCCCACTTCCTGTGTCTTGGATGCGCCTACTGTTTCGTTCATAGCAGCCCCTACCGTCACTTGATAGGCTGCACCAATAGTCAGTTCTTTGGATACGCCAATGGTTTCAGCTTTGTTAATACCAATTGTCTCTGTTTTGTTACTGCCTATGGTGACTGAACGGTTTTTCGCTACCTGTGTGGTTTCATTATTTCCAATGGATTTGGTTTCATCATGGCCGATAGTTTTTGAGCGGTCTACACCGACGCTATGCGTTTCACAATTTTCAACTGATATATTTTGATCTTTCTCAGCATGAAGATAGACTTCTTCAGAGCCTTTTTTATCTTCAAAGCGAAATTCATTTGCTGTATTGGCATTACCACCCTTAGTGCTACGAGTTAAAAAACCGCTTTGCGTGGCATTGTCGGGTAATTTATAGGGGGGCATATTGTCATTATTATAAACACGCCCGACAATGATAGGACGATCTGGATCACCTTCAACAAATGATACAAGAACTTCCTGGCCTATTCTTGGGGTAAATATCGCCCCCCATCCTTTGCCGGCCCACACTTGGGCGACCCGTACCCAACAAGAACTTTTTTCATCGGTCGTACCGTAACGATCCCAATGGAATTGTATTTTTACTCTGCCCCATTTATCTGTATAAATTTCTTCACCAGCAGCGCCAACAACAATAGCACTTTGCAATCCTGTAACACAGGGCTTAATGGTAATTCGTGGCGCTCGGTATTGTTGTTTTAAATCGATACAACTAAAACTGACATTGAAATTTTCCTCACTGTCCCCGCTGCCAGAATTCGCTAGATTTAGTGTGATCTCGTAGGCGCAAGAGACTAACAGATAAGTTCGGTTTTGATCAGCTCGTGGATATTGACTTAAATCAAATTTAGCCCCATTCGTGATACCACGGGAATTCCCAGAACCAAACAATACTTCATATTGGGCTTGAAGCTCTTCAATACGAGCTTTAACGTAATTTTGACCGTCCGGTTCCGCTTCCCAATACTCACCAGGGAAATCGTAAATTTCATAATTCGCATTAGAGTTGTCTCTTGAGACAGAAGACATTTGCAGCAAATTATTTTTAGGGGCCTGAAAATCAAAGTCGTTTAATACATAAGAGCCAGGCTGTACCTGTTTTGAAATATGCCAGTGCTGAATTGATTCTTGATTACGAACGAGATTATTACGTGCTTCAATATAGGGTATGGTTTCGTAATTGCTGATTGATTTATGGTATGCACTGGCGTCAACAATCATTAAAGTGTGTTTATCATTCTCATGGGTAAAATAATAATACATACCTTCTTGTTCCATCAGACGACAAAGAAAGTTGTAATCAGTTTCGCGGTATTGCACGCAATATTTCCACTCGCGATAACTTCCATCCAATTGAAATATAAGGTCTGAGAACCCTAAGTCATTACAAACCTCTTTAATTATCTCTTCGACGGTTATGTTTTGAAAAATACGGCAGTCTGAGGTACGAGTAAGAAACCATAACCAGGGCTGAACCACAGCTTGGTAAAGCACGAACTCCCTTTCAAATCCTGTTTGCGAAAAACTGGTGACATAACCATCAAAGTATCGTTCACTTCCGTCAGCTAACTCAAGACTTAGGGTTAATTTCTGACCAAGGATATCATCATAATTGATCTCCATATCATGACTGAATAACTCAAGATTGTATTCAGAGAGGTTGCTTAACTTTTCAGTGCCGGACATTCGTCTTAGCAATAGCACATCATCCCCAAGCGGTGTACGAACCTTGGCAAAGCGATGTTCTTGTGTTGCTGCCATAATTCATCTCCCATTACGGTAAAACGATTATTTAAGCCTCAAAACCAGCATCAGATATGACTGATATTTAATAAAAAACGAGTAGGGTAGCCGGTGAAATATTGGTAATTACCAACAAATGTTATGGAGCTCAAATTATTTTAGCTGATTTTGATCATACTACTCACTTTTATAAAAAGAAAGGCAATATTATGTCTCGCAATAAAAAAACATATTCTAAGAGAGTGTTTTTGATAGCCTTAGATTGGTGCTTTGACTTAAGCTCTTTCTTGCTGAGCTTTGATTAGGATAGTAGAATCAAGCAGTACAACACATCGAAGATATTTTGGAAAAACAATATTAAATAAATTAGTGAACTAGAGATGTTGCCAAATAAAAACTGGATATCTAATATATACTTTATAAATCAATCATATACAGAAAAAATCAACAACTTAAAAGCCCTTTAAAATCAAAGGGTTGCTTATTTGGCAACAAGTCTACTGTTAAAAAGAGTATTGAGAAGACAGTACCAATCGAGGTTATGTTATTTTTACATCAGTCTGGCACTTATACCATGGATGAAATGACTGAATATTTTGGGTGCCACTATTCGACAGTTCGTCGAGTGGTTACAAATGACTCTTTATTTTATTTTGTAGTCTCTATCGTTTCATAAGGAAAAAAGAAAATCATGAGCGAAAAAAATCGTAAGGTTTCCATTACAACGCCATTAGGTAAAGATGAGTTGATTTTTCAGAATCTCATTGGGCATGAGGAAATGGGACGGCTTTTTGAATTTGACATTGAACTCGTCCGCGAACAAAAAAAAGGCCCAGTTAATGTTGCTTCATTATTAGGCCAAGATATGACTGTCAAATTAGAAATGTCGGATGGTAGTATCCGACATTTTAATGGTGCCGCTGTACAGTTTAAGCATACTGGTTTCTCAGGTGGCCTTTACCATTATCATGCGGTTTTACGCCCTTGGTTATGGTTTTTAACCCGCAAAACAAATTGTCGTATTTTTCAGGAAAAAAACATCCCTGATATTGTCAAAAGTATTCTGCAAGAGCATGCCTATGTGGAAGTGGAATATAAGCTCGAAGGGGCGTATGAGACCTTAGATTATTGTGTTCAGTATAGAGAAAGTGATTTCGCCTTTATTAGCCGTTTAATGGAACATGCTGGTATTTTTTATTATTTTAAACATGAAGATCGCAAGCATACTCTGGTCGTGACAGATAATAATCTTGCTTATCAAGCTATCAGTAACTATTCAGAAATCCCCTATTTTCCACCTGGAAATCAGGCTGCAAGAGAGCGTGATCATATCTTCGAATGGCTAGCAGGTCACCAGGTACAATCTGGCGCTGTGGAAGTAAATGATTTCGATTTTGAAGCTCCCAGCTCAGATCTAACCGCAAAATCAAGTCATTCTCAAGGGTATATGCATGATGATTTGGAAGTGTATGACTATCCTGGGAACTACACTGAGGTCAATGTAGGCACCCAACGTACCGATGTGCGGGTTGAAGAGCTGCAAACACAATATACTTTAATTAATGGACATGGTAATGCCAGAGGCATCCAGCCTGGCATGGAATTTACTCTCAGAGATTTTTATTTTGCGGAAGAAAATGCTCCTCATGTTGTTGTCGCAGCAAACTATACGATACAAGGCGATGATCCAGGTTCGAATGGTCGTCGCCAAGAAATAATTTTTGATGTTAGTTTTATCGCGCTTAATTCTAAACAGCAATTTAGACCTCGCCGAATGACTCCTAAACCTGTTATTTCCGGTTCACAGACAGCGATTGTCGTGGGTAAAGAAGGAGAAGAGATTTGGACTGATAAATATGGTCGAGTTAAAGTGCAATTTCATTGGGATAGGGAAGGAGAGAGAAATGAAAATAGCTCTTGTTGGGTTCGAGTATCTCATCCTACTGCCGGTAAAAACTGGGGCTGGGTTTCTTTACCAAGAATAGGTCAAGAAGTTATTGTTAGTTTTTTAGAGGGTGATCCAGATCAACCGATGATTACTGGTCGTGTTTATAATGCTGATCAAATGCCGCCTTATGCACTACCAGAAAATCAAACTCAAAGTGGCATAAAGACACGCAGTTCCAAAGAAGGAACGGCTGAAAACTTTAATGAAATTCGTTTTGAAGATAAAAAAGATGCAGAAGAGCTTTATGTTCATGCTGAGAAAGATTGTAATCGGGTTGTAGAAAATAATGACACCTTAAAGGTCGGATTTGAAAAAACTGATGCTGGCGATCAGACGATTGATATTTATAACAATCGTACTGTTACTTTAGAAGAAGGCAATGATTTACTAACGGTTAAAAAAGGGGATTATGAGGTCAATGTCGATACAGGTAAGCGTACAGTTAATGTAAAAGATAATGATGCGACCACCATCTCTTCTGGCAATCATTCTATTGATGTTAGCTCGGGAAGTAGTAGTCTTGAAACAAGCACGACCATTAGCCAGAAAGCAGGGACTTCCGTGGCGGTAGAGGCTGGAACATCAATAGTATTGAAAGCTACTAGTTCGATTGAATTAAAAGTCGGCGGTAATAGTATTAAAATTGATAATTCTGGCATAACGATTAAAGGTATGATGGTTACAGTGGAAGGTTCAGCGACTGCGGAAGTAAAAAGCCCTATGACGACCGTTAAAGGGGATGGTATGTTGACCTTGAAAGGCGGCGTCACTATGATTAATTAACGAATAATTATTTAGGTGATAATTTTTACCCCAAGCCTATTTTTTAATGAATTTTAACCTTGGTTTGATTATTGAACTAATGCAAAGAGAACAACATGACTGAGATGAATTTTATTAAGGTTACACAGCCAAAAGCAATGCCGATTAGTACCGAGTTGGATTTAACTGATGAAGCCAAAGCTTTGTTAACCGAAGACATGGCACCTGCACAGTATGTTAAATGTTTAATGGACGGTATATTGTATGCTGATGCGATTATGTTTTTGGCTGCCAGCTTATCCAAAAGGGAAAGTACTTGGTGGGCCTGTTTATGTGCGAGAAGCACATTAACGGATAAATCGCCTGAATCAGACCTAAAAGCGATAGAATTAGCTGAGGCTTGGGTTTATAAGCCAGCACCTGAAAACTGTTGTGTAACCTTGCCTGCAGCTGAAGCAACGGGATTTAAAACGCCAGCAGGGTGGTCTGCAATGGCTGCTTTTTGGAGTGGTGATAATATCTCACCCAATAAAGAGGCGATAGTCCCTCCATCGAATGATTTAACGGGTAAGGCTGTCAATGGCGCGATTATGTTGGCTGCTGTTCAAGGTGATCCAGCCAAGATTACAGAACAACAAGAATTGTTTCTTAAACAGGGTGTAGATATTGCCTGTGGCGGTGATGGTCGTCTAACGAATAAAGGATAAGAAAATGGGAATGCCTGCTGCACGAATAACTGATATGCATGTTTGCCCTATGCTCACGGTTCTTGTTCCTCATGTGGGCGGGCCAATATTGCCACCGGGCGGTGTCACGGTTCTTATAGGTGGCTTGCCTGCAGCGTGCATGGGAGATATGCTGGTCTGTGTAGGTCCTCCAGATAGTATCGTTAAAGGCTCTGCAACCGTTTTAATCGCTAATAAGCCAGCAGCAAGAATGTTGGATAATTGTGCGCATGGAGGAGTGATTGTTGGTGGTTTTCCTACTGTTTTAATCGGTGGTTAATTTACTAACTGATGTTACGCAAACACATGAAAAATGGCTTCCCACTTAAGCCGGTATAGCCAGTAATTTCAAGGGGTCATGCGTGACCTTAATTCTGCCTTTTCTCGGCAATGGCAGATCACCCATTTGCTCTAATAGCCAAGAAAATAAATCAGGAAACTCGGTTTCAAACAATCGTTCAGCAGCCGTTGTGCCTTTTAACCGCTGAGGCACTGCGGTGAAACTGCCGAATCATCCAGTCAGACCATCACTGCCATTAAGTTAAGAGCAATACAACATGGGACGCAGTGCTTTAGCCTGCTTTCATAGTCGAAAATAGCAGGCTAAAGCACTGCGCCCCAATGAGCTAATTTCTTAACTTAATGGCAGTGACGGTTGGTTTAGATGAAGAGGTGGTAACTTAATTTCGATATAATGGGGCGCGAATCTTTAGTCCGCTTTGTAACAGGCAGGCTAAAGACTTGCGCCTCTTGCACTTAACTTAAGTTATTTCGTGCTTATTCCTTAGCGGATTGATTTTTTAAAAGGTGAAATGATGAAAGCAGTAATAATGACAAAAGCAGGAAATCCA
>Ga0105357_10001618_pt1 | contig 12041 bp, 13 predicted proteins | sample GOMGulsemesocosm_4_FD_83660 | JGI IMG/M metagenome (GOLD analysis project Ga0105357, IMG submission 83660) | Methane-oxidizing microbial communities from mesocosms in the Gulf of Mexico - GOM15B Gulf of Mexico | ecosystem: Environmental > Aquatic > Marine > Cold seeps | place: USA: Gulf of...
ATCCATTTATTTGTATCTGCAAGGGCATCATTTTGTATTAATTTAGGTACTCGTTACATGCCAAAGACATATCCTTCAATTGTATTGCATAACTATAATAAAGATACAAAAGATAGAGATTGGTGTATTGAATTATTGAATGGGAAAATACTTTAATTCTATACTGAAGTAAAAGCTAAACGGTAAATTAACTCAAAGTGGAGTGGATAACCTAAGTTTGTACTCGGAATTTATTAATTCTTAGATTAAATAAATTAACAAAGGTTAGACATAAAATATAGTAAAGAGTTAAGAAATTCCACAGTACAATATTAAAATATTATTAACAAATAGCCTTCCTGTAGTTGTTTTTTATAGTTTCTTCACTTTCTTTTGCATAAATATTTGTAGTTTGTGTAGAGCTATGATGAAGTACCTCTTTAACAGTTACAATATCTTTTGTTTTTCTATATAAATCTAATGCAAATGTATGTCTTAATGAATGAATTCCATAAGGTTCTACTGAAGAATCACTATAGATTTTACGTAAAACTTTCCAAATTTCAGACCTATTAATTGATCTATTTTTATTCTTAGTACTCATTGCAATAAGGTCATAACCATGCTCTTTATAAAAGTTAAATTCTTTTTCAATTCTAGCAGCTGATACAATAGCTTTAACCTGTTTATTTCCTTTTTTTATGATAGAAAACTCATATAAATCATCATCTAATCTAAATTCAGACACTCTTTTCTCTATTAATGCTGATGCTCTAATTCCAGAAAAAACATATATTTTAAACATCAAAGAATTTCGATAAGCAAGGAATAATTTGTTCTTTTTTTCTAGTAATTTATCCTTTGCTCTACTCTTTGAAATATCGTATTCATAGGCTATTTTAATATTTAATTCTAAGGTTTGCAATACTTTTTTTACTTCACTTTCATCCAAACCTTTTGGTTCTCTTTCTGGTAATGAAATCTTTAATTCACTCAAAGTATTCTTGTAATCAAAACTTTTCATATCTTTGTAGTTAGTACTTACAAATTTAAAAAAACGTGTTAAATGATTTATATATAAATTTTGAGAACTAGCAGCAGCTTCAACAAATTTTCCATTCTTATCTACTTGAACTAAAAGTGTTTCAGTTTTGTAATTTAAGAATTCTGAAAAGAAAATCATATTCAAATCTTTTATATCAACCTCATCATCATATTGTTCAACATAGTCAATAAATGAAACAAGAGTAGTTTTATAAGATGAAATTGTATTTTCTGCTTTTCTTATTGATTTTAGAAATTTTAAAAACTGTTCTTTAAATTTTGTTAATTTTTCACAAACTTTAGAATTCATATAGAAACCTTCATTAAATTAGAATAGCCATGAAATGGGAGTTTCTAATTTATTTTTTATCAATTATATCATAAAAATGTAACTTATGAAACATTATAATAATAATGTTTCATTAATGTGAACTGTTTTAATTAGAAAGTTTATATAGTTATGCATAGAAAGTGTTTCTAAGGGTTTTGTAAATATAAATTATATGTCTTTATTTAAATGAGTGATTTTCTTCTTGTATATAAATATTTTTTTTAACAAATTTTTTTAAGATATAATTATATAATTAAAAGGATTATAAATGTTTAACATTCAATTACTAAAAATTATAAAGAAAAAGTTCTTTAAAGAATGGACTTTATTAGAAGAAAAAGAAGAATTAATAAAACGATTTGAGAAAATAGAATTCCAAAATATAGACTTACACAATGAAATGAATTGTTTTAATAGTAATGATATATGGAGTATTTTTGAATACAATAGTGGAAATGATGAAGTATTTAGAGAGTTATTAAATTTAAAATCTGAAAAAGAATATGAAAAAGAAATAAGTTTAAAAAATATTGATTCTATACTGGCTTCAAAATCTAATTCTATAAATTACAAATCTATATTTGAATTTGGATTTGCCAATAATATTAGTTATGAAGATGCATATGATGGTCTTAAAAATGAAGCTGAAAAAAGGGGATTTCGATTTTATAAGTATGAATGGAATGGTAGGTTATCTTGGAATAATAATGGTACATCTCACAGAGTTTCTTCGTTTATATGTCATCTTTATAGTAGAAATGAAGACTATAAGGTAAATGGAACTATAATAGAAGTATATTTTGAAAAAGAAAAACTAGATGTATTTTTCAATAAATATGAGTTATTTCTAATGAATGATAATTCTGTTCCAGAGGTATTCAGTTTATTAAAAGCAAGTTCTAATAATCAAATAAAAATAAAAATTGCTAATACAAAAATTGATGAATTGAAAATATTAATTATCATGAAAGATACTGTAATGAATGATAATATAATAATCAATGAACTAAAAAAAGCTAAAGATTCAAAAGTTTTAAACATAGAAGAATTTCTTTACTTTAGAGTAAAAAAGGATTAAATTTTTAACTACCCAACTGATAGGGTAATTAAATTAGTTAGAGCAAAAGATCTACCAAATCTTTTGCTCATTTTATATCTTGAACTCCGTTTGTCAATTAGGCTTTGGTTGATTCACTCTTCCAAAGTATATAAAGTTTATAAGCTTTATATACAATTCCTAAAAGCCAATCATTAAAAAAGCCGAAACAAGTTAATGTCTCGGCTTTTTTTATCTCTTGAAGTTACTATCAGTTGGTAGCTAATAGTATTCATATACGTCCTATCGTATTTGAACAAGTTTCGTTCATAATATTATTATAGCATAGTATGAATAAATTTATTATATATAATAATTTATATTAATTTGATTTTATAGGAATATTCTTAAATATTAAAGAGAAAAGAAAAGTTCCTATAAATATGGAAATAACATCTAAATTAAAATGATTTATAACATTACAAAAGCCAAAAAATATGGAATACCAAAACTCCATATATAAAAGACACTATAAACTTTTTAATAAATCATCAATTGATTTAATCACTTTTTCTCTATCTTCAGGAGTTGTTTTATTCAATTTTCTATTTAATTTTTTAATTGTTTTATTGAATTTAATCTCAACTTCATCTTTTAGAGTATTATTTTTAATAATACCAGAGATATATTTTTCAGCTTCTGTAACACTATAATCACTAGATATTACAAATTCAATAACTTTTTGAACTTCATTTTCATTATTGTTATAAATTACTTTTAAAGGTTCTATAGACTTGTTTAGTAGATATGCTAACTTATAACTTATCTTACTTTCTTTCATAGCATCAAGAATGAATTTATCAAAATTTAATACTTGTAGATTATTCATTAATGATGAAACACTCTTATAAGATCCTAATTTAACTAGAAACTTCTCAAGATCAATTACTTTTTGCTTATTTTCATCTGTTACATTATCTTTATCTTTTTTAAAATAATGACAATTATTAATTAATTTTATAGCTTCAGCATCATTAGGTAATTCAAATTTTCTACATATAAATCTTAGATGAAATCTAATTTTATCATATAAGTTTAAATCTTCTCTTTGGTTATTTTCATCCCAAATTATAAAGTCTTCCTGTTCTTCAGTCAATCCTAAAGGTAAAATTTTTGCAAGGATCTTCTCGTCACCATTATATTTTGTAGCTAGAATTCTTCTTCTACCTACCTTCTTTTCATAATTACCATCTCCTAAATCTTTAAGAACAGGATGCTGTATTAGCCCATTATTCTTAATTGATTCTGCTAGACTTATAATTCTAGCTTTATCAATACCTGATCGATCATCATATTTAGGCATTACAATATCTTTGATATTTATATATTGTAATTTTAAATCATTTTGCATTGAATCATTAGTAAAAGTATCAGTAATTATAACTTTATTATTTTTTTTAGTTATCTCTTGCAATAATTTTTTCAATCTAGCTTTTTCTTGATTATTCTTTTTCTCTTTTTTTTCTAAAGCTTCCTTCTCTTCAAGTAACTCATTTATATTCATTTTATTAGTAGGTTTCATATTAATTACTCTCTTTATCTTTTATAATTCTTATTGCATAATCTAAGAAATGCTCATTTACCAAAATAGCTTGGTTTATTGTTGAAACATAATTAACAGTATCATTTTTAGGGTTATAGTTCTCTTTTTGAAAAAAACCAATTAATGGTGCAGCTTCATATTGTGATTCTGGAATGATTAAGGAGTATGTTATAGTAAAAATTTTATCCTTGTCAAAACCTTTTTCATTTAACATTTCCATAATATCATTTTTGATTGTTGAATGTATTTTAGCATTCTTATTAAATTTTGATATAAAGCATGAATCAATAATTAGATCTTTTTGTACACTCTCATTAAAAGCTTTTATTCCTTCTAAAGTCACTTCGATACCTTCTTTAGAAAATTCGTCACAATCAGTAGCTAGTATTACTTTGTCAGATGCAAATAAAGCTTGTTCTATTGACATTCCAGAAGAAGGTGGTAAATCAAGTAATATTACATCATAAGAGTCTTTGATTTTATCAATTATTTTTTTTAATATTGTATGTGGCATTGAAACCGTTCTACACATTTCAAAAATTTTTGCTAGTCTTAGTTCACTGGGTAGAACATCAATAGTCTTATCATTTACAACATCATGCTTAACAATAAATTGTTCAATAAATTCCTTAGTAACCTTACCATTTTGTATTATCTCATTTAATACATTTACTAAACTTTTTCCTATATATTGTTCTTTATTTAGGTATCTAGTAGATTGAGACTGTGAATCTAAATCTATTAATAATACTCTTTGACCGAGAAAAGCTAGATTTGAAGCAATATTTACTGAAACAGTAGTTTTAGCAACACCACCTTTTTGATTAGTAACAGAATAAGTAACACATTTGGAATCATTATTTTTGTACATGTTTGTATCTAAATCATCATATAGAAATAAATCTCTATAATTTTCAGCCGTTGTTTTTTTATATTGAGATACTTTATATGCTGCAAAATCAATTAAGGTATCCGTAGTATAAAAAAACTTTCTATTTGTAGATTCATTGACAACAGCAGGAATAGCACCTGAAAGCATTAATTCTTTAACTTTATGTTTATTCACTTGTGCAAAAGCTGCAATCTCATCAATTTTAGAAATTAATCTCATTATTTAACCTCTTAAAGTAAGTTACTCTATTTGAGTAATTTTATTATTTAGAGTATCTTACCATAATAGAGTAATAAGTCAAGATAAAAGTGTAATTATAAATATAAGTTTTAATATTACCTTACTATGTTAATTGCTTTGAAATAGATGATATAACTAATATGCTATTAAATGGTTCTTATCTAAAATACTATTTGCTATTAAAGTTATTTCATAGTAAAATATATAAAAGGATTATATATGAAAGCTATATTAAAAAAAATATCAAAAACTTGGTTGTCAAAAAAAACACCTGCATTCTATAGATCTTTATATGAAAAAATAGATTTTAATACTAGAATTATTGGAATAAAGGGTGCTAGAGGAAGTGGTAAAACAACCATTTTACACCAATTTGCGAAGAAATCTAACTATAAAGCAAGTCAAATATTATATGTAAGTTGTGACTCTCCTATTATGGCAGGTGTGGACTTATTTGAATTAGCAACTTCTTTTGAGCAATATGGGGGGAAACTTTTATTAATAGATGAGATTCATAAATCAGTTAACTTTAGTGCTCATATAAAATCTATGTATGACTTTTTAGGTATACAAGTAATATTTACAGGTTCTAGTGCAATTATTTTAAATCATGAAAGTGCTGATTTATCAAGAAGAGCAACTATACATTATCTACCTCCTATGTCATTAAGAGAGTTTATTTCATTAAAAGAAAATATAAATTTAAAAGCATATACCCTTAAAGATATTCTGCAAAACCATGAAGATATTAGTTTTGAAATATTAGAGCAAATAAAACCTCTTGAACAATATTCCAATTATATTAAATTTGGTGCATATCCATTTTTCAAAGAGTCTATCTCTGACTATCCTTTAAGATTACTTGATGTAATTAATCTAACAATTGAATCTGATTTAAGTGCAATATTTAATATTGACTCCTCAAAACAAAATGTTTTAAAAAGAGTATTAAGCATGTTGTGTAGTACAAGTCCATATGAGATAAGTAAATCAAAATTAAGTCAAGATACAAATGTCTCTTGGTCAACTCTTTCAAAATATTTAAGATACATGGAACAAGGTGATCTTATAAATTTAATAGATGCCCCAAATAATAATAAAAAATTAAATAAAGCGAGTAAAATGCTTTTAAATAATCCAAATTTATTTTATGTATTATGTGCTACTCCTAATATAGGAACTATTAGAGAGAGTTATTTTGTATCTTGTTTAAATCATATCCATGCTATTCATTACCATGATAAGGGTGATTTTATAATAGATGATAAATATATATTTGAGATAGGTGGTGCTTCAAAAGGAGATAAACAAATAAAAGATGTGAATAATGGATTTGTAGTAAGAGATGATATGGAAACAGGACATGATAATATCATTCCACTCTGGCTATTTGGATTCCTATCTTAATGGAGTTGAAATAGCCTAATGTAGAATTTTTTTATAGAATCTATATTTTTTAAAGTTGCTTTATTCCTATAATAAATATATTTTAATCATTTTAATATATCTGAGAATCCATTACAATAAATTTTAAATTCATCATTCTCAAGTCTTTGTGAAAAATTGCTTAGTGTTTTATAATTAGTGTACATATTAGCACTCTTTCCCATATAACCATCATTTATTTCTTTTAACTCATAATCTAATTGATCAAGAGCTATAATAAACTCTCCATTGGTTAAGTATGCATCCTTATTTTGAAAATAATGGTAAATAAATTCTTCAACCCTATGCTTTAGTGTATATGTAGAACCTTTTGCTCTATTAATAGTTTGTCTTTTTTCCATTATAGATTCAATAAAATATTTAGCTTTTTCAATATTTTTTAACTTTAATGAATTTTCAGTAATGATAGCCGATGTTCTTTCACCTGTACCAGATATAAATAATCCACTTGTATTAACAACTGAACCATTTTTTAAAGTTTGATATCTATTCAAACCTTTCAATTCTAGATTATTTAAAGATTGTGCAGTATTTAAAGCATCTTCAAACTTATCAAAATCTCCTTTACGAGTAGGTCTATCCCATGCACCACCATCAAGACAATAGATTATGTAACTTACTTTTTTATTATAAACATTAGAAACTATATAAGCGACATCCCACCAATTTTGTAACTCTTCTAAATCTCTATGCTCATTAGGTAAATCATAGAAATGTATTGATAGTTTAGGATTATATGCAATACCATCTATTATATGTAATTGCATTGTGAATGTATTATATTTCTTAAAATAAAGATTTTCAGTTGATGCAGAACTAAAAATATTTTGTTTTTCCATCTCTTTAAACTCATCAAAACTAACAGTTTGAAAAGTTGATACAGGAGCAACAGGCTTATTGTCTAGTAAATCTTTAATAGAACCATAATCTTTGAATCCGTAGGACTTAGCTAGTTTCTCATTAGCTTGACATCTGGTGATCTTATCTTCTTGTTTTATTTTATCAGCAAGTTCTTGAAATTCTTTTTTTGTAGGTAAGTTTTCTATAGACATAATTATTTCCCTTAAAATCATATTGAGCGACTATTAAAAAAAACTACTTGTTCTCATTAGCAGCAATAGTCACAATATAACCTTGTGGCAACAATTACTGTATATTTAAAGAGCTATTTTTCATACCAAAATTGGTGAGAACGAAAGGGAGCAAACCTAATTAAGGGATAATTATAACATAATTTATTCTTACATAGATTTAGATTCTATTAAATAAGTCCTATTAAGTAACAATCATCTGAAATATTATAATTTCTAAGAAAAAGAATAATGTTACTTTTAACGTCTATAAAAAGTTATCAAAACGATATCGTTTTGGTTAAAATTCTTTTAAATGTATAATTCTTAATTAAATATATATTATACAGATAAGAAATTCTTAATTAAATATATATTATACAGATAAGAAATTCTTAATTTGACGAAAGTCTCTATATTTACTAAACTCATCTATATACGAAAAAGGAATAAAATGAGTTTAATTATAGATAGAGATTACCAGAAATATTTAGCTGAAGCTGAAGATAAAGCTACAAAACTAAAAGTGCTAAGAAAAGAAGTTATTAAAAATTGTAAAGATTTAAAGTCAGTTTATACAGCAAATACAGAAGACCAAGCCTTAGAAAACCTAAATGAGTTCCATAATATTTGGGGAAGTAAATATCCACATATAAAATAATCTTGGTTAAATCATTGGAATGAATTATCCACTTTTTATAAATACCCAGAAGCTATTAAAAAACTAATTTATACAACAAATCCAATTGAATCATTAAATTTGACAATCAAAAGAAAGACAAAATCTAAAGGTTCCTTTCCAACAATAGATTCAGCATTTAAAGTTTTATATCTGTCAATTCAAGAGGTTCAAAATAAGTGGAAAAATTCAAAGGTTAGAAATTGGAGTGAGATTTACCCTCAACTTCGTATATTTTTCAGTGAAATTATGGAAAAATATACAAAGTAGTTAAAGAGAAACTGGTGGGTTTACACAGTTTATTTTACAGGCTCTGTGAGTATTAATTTTCAAGGCAGTTAATTGAACTAGAGTGTGATTTATATAAACCTCTATTAAGACGTTTTGCTTCCTTGGATAATTTTCTATATATATTTCTTTTATCAGCTTTTATATATTTGTAGTAAGGAACTGCATACCCATCCTTTACAAGTACTTGATTTATACTAGTTCTATTGTTTGTCATAATAATACATACTGACCTATTGTATCTATAACAGTATATTTATACTGCTTCCCGATCTTTAGTTTAGTTTTTAAGTATGATGTTGACTTCTTTCCTGCTGCAACCATAGTATTTATTGTAATTCCACTACAGGACTTAACTATTCTTTTTAATCTTTTGTTTTTTCTTGATTCAGGAGTATCAATATAAGCAAGTCTACAAGTAGTTTGACCAAACTTAACCGTATCCCCATCAATAACTTTACTTAATGTACCAACTTCTGCATATGCTAAAGATGATACTAAAATACTTAATAATAATTTTTTAATCATAAATTTCCTTTTTAATTTAAATGTAGCTTTAGTAATTTGTATTTTTATACAATTGAAGTCGTTCTACTAAAAGAATAAAAGATGCCGTTACTAAATTGTAATTTTGTTTGTGTTTAAATAGAAGTTCACTTAGGATTTTTACTTAAGTGAACATATAATTACTTCTCTAATTTATTCATTTCTCTTAGAATCTTATCTCTTCTCTCATCACTTATATTTAGCTCCGTACAATAATCTACAAATTTATTTGAAAATGTTTTTACCATTGCATCAATTATCATATCAATTACTTCTTCTTTATAACCAAATAGTTCACATACTTTTAATATATCAGCTCTTTCAATATTTTTTCTTTTACCATTTAGTGCTAATTGATGAGAACTAGTATATCCAGAACCATTACTATAAGTTAAATCATAAACTGGAGAATTTACCCAATTACCATGCTCATCCATTAAGAAGCTAAAGTTTTTTGCATGATCATCTTGATTTCTACTAATCACATTAAATATCATATGTAATATTGCAAATTGAACTTGCTCATCACTTTTAGTAATTGCCTGGACTGTTCTTAGATAATCTTCATATGAGAATATACCTGGTTTATTAAAATCAATATGTGTTATTCCACATAATGAGTGTATATGAACTTTTTTCTCGCCTAATCTATCAAACCTTTTTACTGCTAGATGGTTATATTCTCTCTCTTTAAATAGTTCAACTTCTGCTACATTGAGTCCACAAGTTTTTGCAATCTTCATATAAATATACTCTATTCTTGTATACTCTTCTGCTTTTCTATTATCATTAGTACCATCAAATTTAAAGATATAATGTTCAAAACCTTTCTTTACAATTTCTCGCCCGGACCTAATCTCTCCAGTTTTCTTATTCCATGCAATTATAGCTTTAGCTCTTGCACCACCTGCGGAAGTTCCTGATTCCATTAGTTCTGGTATTACATGTTTTGCAGTTCCATTGATTACATCTCTTGCAGCATCAACAAGTTCTCTAATTTCTAGTGCTACTTTAAGCTCTTCTGTTTTTTCACTTGGTATATATTCTAATGCTCCCATTGAATTTACACCTACATAAGCTAACTTTTGAAGTAATGATAATTCATTTCTTTCAAGACCTTTATCTGCAAAGTATTGTTCTATAATTGCATTACCAAACTTATCTGGTAAAGAATCATGAAATACTCCTGCTAATCCACCAAAATAAGTATCATCACTATTATGATAAATACCTGTAGTTGATTTCTTTAGTTTTATTGGAGATATTTCTAAATTGTTTTTTAAAAAATCATCTTCATATTCAAAGCTAATATTATTGTTCTTATCTTCTGCTAGATATCCTACTATCTCGCCATATATTTTGACTTTTAATTCCACTCCTTACTCCTTCTTTGCTTTTGCTATAATTGCTTGAAATGGACTCATACCTATAAATGTATTATCTTTATTACTACCTACAACATCTTGTTCTGAACTCGCTCTAACCCTTGCTTTTTTATACAGTTTATTATTAGATTTGATTTGTGCTTTGGGAGAGAACACTGGCTCTTTTAGAAAATTATCTATTTCTGTTATCTTTCCTAATCCCATTAATATTTTTATGAAATTATCAAAAGTACCCTTCCCTTCATGCTCAAATTTTTTGTATGTAGTAAGTGCCATTCCAGTTTTTTTTGCCATTGAAGATTGAGTAATATTTTGTCTAAGTCTTTCGCTTTTAATTCGTTTTGCTATAATATCTTCAATTTCTCTTGATGTTTTAAATTCCAACATATCTATTCCTTAATAGTTGTAAATACAACTATAAAATATATTTAATTAAGCTTATAGTTGTATTTACAACTTTCATATATTAATTATACCATTTGAAACTTAATAGTTATATTAGCGACTATTATAATATCTAATGAAAATTGATAGTTAAATATACGACTGTTAATGACAAAGATTTAAAAAATTGTACAATTCTATGTTTATGTAGTAAAAATAACTATTTATTACCAAAGCTAAGTGTATTAACTACTATACTTTATTGTATAGTATAAAAATAATTTAAAGTTAATTGGACAAAATATATGAAATATAATCCATCAAGAATAATTCCTAAAAACTATAGAAATATAACAGGAAAATTTGCTAGTAAAAAAGCATCTAGACTTATTAGTTATGAATCAAAATTAGAAAGAGATTTTTTATATTTATTTGAACTTGATAATCAAGTTATTAATATGTTTGAACAACCTATTACTATTCAATATATAAAAAACAATAAAACACATAGATATACTCCTGATTTATATATAGTTACACCTCCAAACCAAAATGATATAGTTGCTGAAATGAAATATAACGATGATCTTAAACTAGAGTTGATTAATAATAAAGATAAATTTAGAGCATTAATAGAATATACAAAAAATAAGAATATTGATTTTAAGTTTTTTACAGATAAATGTTTAAAAATAAAATCTGATGCCTATAAATTTAATACTCATTTCCTTATTAATTATAATGAATTATCTTCAGCTGATTATTAAATCATTATTTCCATATATACAAAAGGTATTACTATTCATAACTTACTAGAGAAACATTCTCAAGATAAATATAAAAGACTAAACCTTTTAAATGCTATTTGGTGCATGATAAGAAGGAATATAATATTTGTAAATTTATTTGAAAAACTTACATTAAATACAATTATTATAAAAATCAGACCTTATTCAGAAAAAAAATATAAAAAACATTTAAAAGGTGAAATTAAAAAAGCCTTCCTATAAAGAATAGCTTAAATAAGAAATAAAATTTAAAAAGTGCATACTTTTAGGTTTTATTTTTAAAGCACTCATTTTGAGTTCTTTAGAGATGAAATTTATCATCGTAAACAA
>Ga0105357_10001621_pt1 | contig 12034 bp, 10 predicted proteins | sample GOMGulsemesocosm_4_FD_83660 | JGI IMG/M metagenome (GOLD analysis project Ga0105357, IMG submission 83660) | Methane-oxidizing microbial communities from mesocosms in the Gulf of Mexico - GOM15B Gulf of Mexico | ecosystem: Environmental > Aquatic > Marine > Cold seeps | place: USA: Gulf of...
ATTCAAATCCTCAGGTTATTTTCATTTAATCCGTAATTTTCAGCGCCAAGGCTGGATTATTCTGTATTTGTTTGGCGCTTCACCTGCTATCTGTAAAAATTTTTTCAAAAGCCGCCCTGAACTGATGGCGCAATTTGAAGAATTTGATCAGGGCACACTGTACCACCCTTATGCGACCTCATTACGCATGAGTGATATCGGCTATAAAAGCAATAATCAAGCTAACTTAAATATCGATTACAACTCGCTCGCCGGCTATGTCGATAGTTTGTCTCGAGCGATCAACACACCTTACCCTGAGTATGAAGCGATAGGGATAAACGTAAACGGAGAATATCAGCAACTGAACAGCAATATTCTGCAAATTGAAAACGAGTTTTATAGCACGGTACGCCCTAAACAAATCATTGAGCCTTGCGAGAAACCAACCTTAGCACTTAATCGTCGTGGGGTTCGTTATGTAGAAATTCGTTCTTTGGATTTAGATTTATTTGATCCTATCGGGATTGATGCCAATCGCGCACGCTTTATTGAAGCCTTATTACTGAGCTGCTTACTACATGACAGTCCAGAAATGAATATTGCCGACTTTAAAACACATAATGCTAATCAACTGACGGTTGCTCATCAAGGTCGTAAACCCAATGTCGAACTGATTAAAGATGGCCAAGCAATTCGTTTACAAGATTGGGCCAATGGCATATTGGATAGCATGCAAGCTGTCTGCGACATATTAGATGAAAACGAGCCTGAGGATTATTACAATCAAGCTCTCATAGAGCAACGTAAATTAATTGCCAATCCAGACTTAACACCGTCAGCACGCATTCTGTCTAAAATGCGTGAAGAACAGAAACCTTTTGCTCACTTCGCAGAAGGCATATCGCGGCAGCATGCGCAAAATTTCAGCGCTCAAAATCTCAATGCAAGGGATACCGATAAATTCACCCAAATGGCGCTGGAGTCGCATGCTAAACAACAAGAAATTGAAGTGAATGACACGCTTTCATTTGATGATTTTCTAAGTAAGTATTTTTCTCAAAAGTAAATAATCACGCCCTACCTTATGGTATTTTAAAATACCCGCGTTACCTACTAACTATAACTGAACAATCCCTCATGAACATCATCGAACAAATACAAAGCGAATTACAAGACAAAAATCCACGCAAAGTACTCAGACATGCTTTAGAAAATTATGATCAAGTAGCCATTTCATTTAGTGGTGCGGAAGATGTCGTCTTAATTGATATGGCCTTAAAAATTCGTAAAGATATTCAGGTATTTTCTTTAGATACAGGCCGTTTGCATCCAGAAACTTACCAATTTATCGAAAAAGTCAGAAAGCATTATAAAATTGATATTGAACTACTTAGCCCTGAACATACTCAACTTGAAGCTTTTGTTAAAGAAAAAGGCTTGTTTAGCTTTTATGACGATGGGCACCAAGAATGTTGTGCTATCCGAAAAGTACAGCCATTAAAACGTAAACTTGCGCAAGTCGATGCTTGGATTACTGGGCAACGTAAAGATCAAAGTTTAGATACGCGCCAGAACATCCCAGAAATTCAAATCGATCCGGCTTTCTCAACAGCTGAGCATACTTTAGTAAAATTTAACCCCTTAGTTAACCAAAGTTCCGCACAAATCTGGGATTATATAGAAGCGTACCAAGTCCCTTTTAACGCCTTACATAAAAAAGGCTTTATCAGCATAGGTTGTGAACCCTGTACTCGCGCCGTATTACCTAACCAACACGAACGCGCAGGACGCTGGTGGTGGGAAGATGCCACGAAAAAGGAGTGTGGTTTGCATGTAAAAAAATAATGGTAGGGCGGACGTTAATCCGCTAATGCACGCACCTCTTTCAAAATAGCGGACTGAAGTCCGCCCTACCCATCCCACAACAGGACAAAACACATGCAAATTCAATGGTACCCAGGACATATGCACAAAGCAGGCAAAGAAATAAAGGAAGCTTTGCCTGGCATAGATTTATTAATCGAAGTACTTGATGCACGTATCCCTTTTAGCAGTGCAAACCCACTATTATCTGAATTACGCGCCGATAAACCGTGTATCAAAATACTCAATAAGGCCGATTTAGCAGACCCAATCAGAACTCTGCAATGGCAAGAGTACTTAGAGCGTGAACAAGGCGTAAAAACCTTAGCAACGACAGCCGTGCACTCCGAAAATGTAGCGCAAATTATCGACCTATGTCGTAAATTAATTCCCCACAAAGCAGAAAATACCAAAGTCATACACGCTTTAATTATGGGCATTCCAAACGTGGGCAAATCAACTACGATTAATGCCTTAGCAGGTCGAACCATTGCTAAAACCGGCAATGAGCCCGCAGTGACCAAAAGACAGCAACGCATTGATTTACAAAATGGCATTATTCTCTGCGATACACCGGGCATGTTATGGCCAAACTTAGAAAACCCCAATACGGGCTATCGCTTAGCTACCACAGGCGCAATTAAAGATACTGCCCTAAAACACGATGATATTGCTTCATTTGCTGGCGAGTTCCTATTACGCGATTATCCAGAAAGCTTAAAACAACGCTATCAAATCGATAAACTGCCCGAAACGGACTATGAATTACTACTGTTAATTGGCAAAAAGCGCGGCTGCCTACGAGGGGGGGGTAATATTGACATCGACAAAGTCGCTAAAATTTTACTGACCGAACTAAGAGATGGACTACTCGGTAGACTGACCCTAGAAACACCAGAGGACATGGAGCAAGAGCTTATCGAGCTTGTTGCTTTGCAAGAAAAAAGGGAAGCTAAAAAAGCCTTGCGCAAAAACAAATGGAAAGCGCAAAGAAATGATTGATTCATCGCCGGAGGATGCCAGCATAGTTTTTCGCTAAAAATGAATGATCGCTACCTGATGCCACCTTTTAAATTACTGGTCGTACTGACTTAAAGATTAACTGCGCCTACTTGCCTACCCCTGTCATCAGTCTGTCATATTTTTCTTGTATTTTATACACTCAGAAAAGTTCCGAGAAAAGAAAATATGTCCGAATTAAAAAATCAATTAGTAGAAATCATTGAAGAAAAACGATTAACGTCTTTATTTCAACCAGTCGTTTCCCTTGCTACCCAACAAATTTTTTCTTTTGAAGCCTTAATTCGTGGCCCTTCTAACAGCATCTACCACAATCCTATTAGCCTATTCAGTTACGCTGAACAATTTAATCTAGCAGCAGAACTAGAACATACTTGCCGCCAAGTCAGCATCTGTGAATATGCTCAACTAAACTTAAAGCATAAATTATTTTTAAATGTCAGTCCCAGCACATTATTAGACCCAGCCTTTAAAAAAGGGGAAACACTACGTTTTCTTAAAGAAAACAATATCTCGCCCGATTCAGTCGTTATTGAAATCACGGAACAACAGCCGATTGATGATTTCAGTATTATGCGTACAGCGCTCAATCATTATCGCAATATGGGCTTTCAAATAGCACTTGATGATTTAGGCGCGGGGTATTCTAGCCTACGAGCTTGGACTGAATTAATGCCTGATTATGTCAAAATAGACAGGCATTTCATTGAAAATATCGACCAAGACCTTGTAAAGCTTAATTTTGTACGCTCTATACAAAGTATGGCTACTGCCAGCAATTGCCAAGTCATTGCTGAAGGTATTGAAACGGAAGCAGAATACCTCGCCATCGAATCTCTTGGCATTACCTTTGGTCAAGGTTATTATTTTGCGCGCCCGTGTACTCAACCAGAAGTAGAAATTGCTCGGTATTTATTTAGTGCTTCAAAAATAAACAAACCTAGCACCTCAACCAACCATTCTCAAGTCATTGCAGAAATCATTAAAATAATTCCACCTACAACACCAGAAACAAGCGTTAAAAGCGTGCTTAATTTATTTCAAAAAGAAAGCCAACTAGATTTTTTACCGATTGTCAAAGATGGCTTTTGTAGCGGTATCGTTTATAGAGATCAATTTTTGATTAAATTATTTTCTGGTCAGTTTGGTATTGATCTCCACGGCAAACGAGCCATTAGTTTATTTTTAGTCAACCCTTCGCAATCGTTTGATAAAGACACCGCGATTGAGCACGTCAGCCAGAAACTAACGCATGACTTACGTAATGATCACGCTTTTATCATTACTGATAAAGGTAATTATTTAGGCACAGGAACGGTGATTAATTTACTTGAAGAAATCACTAAACAACAAATAAAAAATGCCCAGCATGCTAACCCGCTAACCTTGTTGCCCGGCATTACACCAGTTAATGAAAGGATTAATTTTTTCTTACAAGAAAAACAGCCCTTTGTTATCGCCTATTTTGATTTAGACCATTTCAAACCGTTCAACGACCACTATGGTTATGATGCAGGTGACGAAGCCATTAAATTAGTAGCAAAGCTTATACAAGAGACTTTCGATAGCGAAATCGATTATACCGGCCATATCGGCGGAGATGATTTTATCGTTATCGCTCGACATCACCTTTGGGAGGAAAAGTGCCGAAAAATTTTAAAGGCGTTTGAACAGCAAGCGCCTCAATACTACAATGAAAAAGACCGCATCAATAAAGGTATTCATGGTCATAACCGTCAAGGAAAAGCCTGCTTTTTCCCTTTGCTCAGCTTATCCATTGGCATCGTAGCACCGGAAGCCGTGATCAATTGTTCTTCGCATATAGAAATAGCAGATTTAGCAACCGAAGCAAAACATCAAGCAAAATTACTAACCGGAAATAGCTACTTCATTAACCGCCGCACTCCTGAGGCAACTAAGCAGCAAGTTAGAGTTCATACGCTTTCTACTCAAGAACAGCATTTGAAATTGGTAGGCTGAAGTCAAACTCTTATATATTAGATACATTTCTAAAATCAACTTTAAAAAGTCGGGCAAATAGCACCCACACCGAATTTCACGCCAAAGTGAAATAAAGCGGCAAAAAGAATAATGTTAACCACATTCATTGCTAGGTTCCGTTTCTCAATAACAGGATTCAGGATGTTGCTTGCGTTTTTATTGTGCCTTTAATAGGATCGCCAGCTTTAGCGGCTAATAAACGTATTGCCTGAGATTGATTATCTTGTCGGGCGATGGCTACTTTTTGACGTATGATGCGTAACCTAAGGCGTTGTGTTTTCATTCAGCTATTATACAAATAAGATGTTATGAAAAAATAAGTGAACCGTCAGTAATTACTTCCGAACTGCAATGAAGTAGTTTCAGCTTGATGCGACAACTCTGAATACACTCGGTAACCTTTCTTGAATTCCTTCCACATAGGATTAGCCTGTACTTCTTTTACATCAAAACGATAAGGTGAGCGTTTCCCTCTATGCTCGCAAGATTTTCCGACTTGATCAATAACAAAACCTTGTTTTCCAACCACTCTTGCAAGCGCTTTGTTCGTTAGCAAATACCATTTTTTAACATTGTTATCAGCACTGTACTTCATAGCCGCATTAATTAAACCCCAAATAATAGTATTTTTTACTTTAGGATTGCTATAGAAATACTTAAAATTCTCATCCTCATCCTCATCTTTTGCTATTCGGTAATCTGATGTATTGGCCTCATTAATACCACAAGAATTTTGTACAAAAGGCTTTCTAATTTCTTTAATAATGCAAAGACGAGAAAATTCTACAACGGAACTATCAATATTATGATCTAGGGTGCTAAATTCTTGGAGTGGTAATTTTTTCTCTTTACAATGCACTACGCGCATTGCACCAATCCATTGCCCTGTATGCTTTAACCGCACCAAAAAAAGCAAAGTCCCTTGATCTTGGTCATTTTGTGGATCCCATTGATCGAATTCCTGCTGATTAGGGAATTTTGTCACATCCTCATAACCCAGCTCGTCACAATAAACTTGGTAACGAATATTGTAGTGAATTTCACGGCTTTTTTGTGTATTAGCTAAAATAATTTCAAAGTATTTATCAAACATAATTCCCTTCTCATAAGTTAATCCTCATCATTGACAAGTAGTTCAAAAAAAATACTATAAACAACTTAGTTGCATAGTATCTTAAAGATTGCTTGTTATCTACACTTTAAACCTAGCAATTGGCATGCCAATCAATGGAAATCATTTTATAACCTTTATAAATATTAGGTAGCTTTTTTGCAAGAAATATTAAACGGGTCTAAAATATTTTTTTTTTGCTCATACCGTCTCCATTAGCCGACAAAAATGATGCTCATAAAATACAAAAGAGAACCTTACTAGAAATAACAATTCAACCATTTGAAAATAAAGTAGATTTTTTAAAAAAAAAGACCTTTACTACTTTATGCGGTTGTTGGGATAAAGCGACAAAAATTTTTCTGAAATCAACAAGATAAAAACAGGATTTTAAAACTTTAGTCTATTTATAGGAAATATAATCACGCGCTATCTGCTCATATACCCAGTCATACAACTCTCTTAAATCAGACCGCATATTGTCCAGCGCTGATTGAGTTCTAATGAAATAAGGCGCTCTAATACCATGATAATCCATGTCACTACCTACTCGTTCAAAGCAAATTCCTGAACGCTTCAGTAACCTTGGCAAAAATGGCTCCATCATGGCAAATACATTTGTTTTATGAGTTAAATCTGTAAGTGCTGTCGCAGCTAAAAAAGCAGACACTGCAATTAAAGAAAATGTTCTCTGCTCTTGCTTATCACAATCAATACTTTCAATCCCACCAAATCGAGTGGCCGCATCACCTGGTCTGCGCCTAAACGGGCCATCAACAGCTAACCTTGAAATTTCACATTCAGTACTACGCTCTAAATGAAAACTGTCAATTAACTCGCTATCTAGGCTTTTTTGACAGAATTTCTCAAAAGGTAACAGCCCATTTTCTTTGCTGGGATTAACAGAAACTAAGCGTACACAACCTGCAATAAGATTTCTTTCTTCATGAATAATCAAGCAATGCAAAGATTGCTCATCAAACTCATCCCTCTCTAAGTGATCAGGAAACACATCAGTCGCTTCATATTCAAACTCTTCACAATAAACACGATACCTAACACCATAGGCTTCCTTAGCTCTCTGTTCAGAGGTTACTAATTCGACTCTAAAATAACGAGTAAAGTCTTCAATTAATGTATTTTCATTACTTATCATTTTTATTCCTTGCTATTCTTGGGTATATAACAACATCAAAGTAATACTTATAAATATTTTTCAATACCATGAACTTTAAGTCCCCAAGCCATCAAGTGCTCGACTCGTTGATTAGCTTTATTTAATCGGGCTACGGAAATCTCGAATAAATTTTTATAAAAAAGATAACCTAATACGGGATGTGCGTCTAAAAAAATACTGAGCCTAAAACCATTCACCTCAATAACACAGCCATCAGTCACAGCGATAACGGTTGCCATTCGTGGGCTGGCTTCATATAGACAAGTTTCACCAAAAATACTGTCTTTTTCTAAATCACAAATCCCTGTCTGTATATTTTTCCCCTCCTCCAACTCTACATTCCCAGTTACTCTTAGAGTTCCCTCTTCAATAACAAAAAGCGTTTCACCTAATTCGCCTTGCTTAACTATCTCTTCATTCGCTTTAAAATTACGCAACGTCCAAGCAACGCCTTCTTCAAGCTGAGGACTTTCTAAAATCTCGTGTATTATACTTTTCAAAATAACACCTACCTATCAGGAATACTGACTATAGAACCGGGAAATAAACCTTCAATTTCTGCGCGTAATTGTAACTTAGCAGAAGGGTCTCCATGTACCAATCTAATATCTTTAGGCTTCTTACGCATACCTTTAATAAAACGCAATAAACCAGCTTTATCTGCATGCGCAGAATATCCACTTAAGGTATAAACGCCCGCATTGATAGATAAGTGCTGACCATCAAGCTCTATATAGCCATTTTTATTAGCATACTTCTGAATCTTCTGACCAGTAGTACCTATAGCTTGATAACCAACAAATAAAATATCAGTACGCGGATCTTCAATTAAGGCTTTTAGATAATTAACAATACGACCCCCAGTACACATACCACTTGCTGCTAGTATGATGCAAGGTCGCGCTGTTCTTTTTAAATAATCGATAGCATTTAAATGATCTTGATGTGCATTAATCGTCGTTAATTGCTCAAATGAAAGCGGATGCCTACCTGCATTTATTTTTTTGTTAGCTTCTTTATCCCAATAAGGACGCAGTTTTTTATAAACTTCTGTGAATTGGTTCGCTAAGGGAGAATCGACAATGATTTCGAGATCATCCCAATTTTTTGCTTTTGCTACAGGCGATTGCTTAAAATGATAAATAATATCCTCTAACTCATAGAGGAATTCTTGTGTCCTGCCTATGCTAAAAGCAGGAATTAGAATGACACCGCTATTAGTAAAGCATTTTTCTATTATCGCTTTTAATTGTTTTCTTCTCGCTTTCCGGTTTTCATGATTTTTATCACCGTACGTACTTTCCAGCACTAAAATATCCGCTTTATAGGGTGATTTTGGCGAGGATAATAAGGGCGTATAAGATGCGCCTAAATCGCCGGAAAAAATAATGCGTTGTTGATTAAAATCGCACTCTACATAAGCTGACCCTAAAATATGACCAGCGGGTTGTAATTTTATTCTGACAACTTGTGAGGTATTAAGTAGAGAGATGGCCTGCCACTGTTTATAAGGCAAAGCAACGACTCTAGTTTGAATCAATGCTAGGAATTTTTCCACTAGGGTTTTATCTTTAGTAAAACCAATTTTAATGGCATCTTCTAAAACCAGTGGTAGCAATTGAGCAGTAGGTTCAGAGCAATAAATTTTGCCTTTAAACCCAGCGGCTAATAAATAAGGGATGCGCCCCACATGATCAATATGGCAATGGGTAACAACCAAGGCTTGAACCTGCTCTACGGGGAAATCAATTTTTAATTGATCAAAATTAGAACCATTCGGTGAGGTCTCTGCCCCTTGAAATAGACCACAATCAATGAGTATGGAATTTTCAGCATTAAGATGCAACTCATGACAGGAACCTGTTACTCCCTTAACCGCGCCATGATGAGATATTTTTATAAAATCACCTGCAATTACCTTGCTCCTCTGCCCCATAAAATCACCTCTACTGTCCCCACAATAATAGAAATATCTAAAAATAGACTGGAATTTTTCACGTAATACAAGTCATACTCCAGCTTATTAATAGTATCCTGTTCATTTGCCCCATAAGGGTAGCAAAGCTGGGCCCAACCGGTAATACCAGGTTTAATGCGGTGCCGCTCTGCATAAAAAGGAATTCTTTCCTCAAATCCTGCAACAAACTCTGGTCGCTCTGGTCGCGGCCCAACAAAGCTCATATCGCCTTTTAAGACATTAAATATTTGCGGCAATTCGTCGATACGACACTTCCTGATAAACTGACCTACTCGCGTAATACGATCATCATTTTTTTGTGCCCATTGGGCTCCATTTTTCTCTGCATCCGTTCGCATACTACGAAATTTCATGACACCAAAGTGCTTATTTTGCTCTCCTACTCGAATTTGCCGATAGAAGATAGGCGCTTTAACTCCGCTTTCTAACATAATTGCCAAGGCAGTTAGCAACATAAAAGGCCAAGCAACTGCTAATAAACCAAGACTTGCCACAATATCGACTGCTCGTTTTATAATAGATTTCAAGCCACTAAAATCAAAACCATCAGAAAATAGAACCCAACCCAAGGTTAAGTCATTAAGATAAATCAAGCCTTGTTCGCGTTCATAAAAGCTCAATAAGTCCATCATTTGAATGCCTAACGCTTTACAATCCAGCAAATCTTTAAGCGGCATAGCCTTACGCCTATCATCCATGGCAATAACAATTTCATCGATTTGATACTCAACCACTATTTGAGCTAGCGTTTGCTCAGTATCTATCAATAATTCCTTATCAACAACGCTATTATCTTTACTCACATTAACAAAACCGACAATCACAAAACCTTTATGTATGTACTGATTATTAACAGAATTTAATCGTTTAGCCTTTTCTCCCGCCCCTAGCACTAATACACGGCGGCGTATTTTATCAAGACTAACATAATGATAAAACAAATACCGACTTATCATCATGCCTAAAAAAGCAAACACAAGCGCATAAACAAACACACTACGCGCAATAAAGTATCGAGGAAATAAATAATAAATACTAATACTAATGACCGCAGCAATCAGAAAGCTAATACAGACACGTAAGACTAAATTATAATCTTCCCAGTCGAGACTTCTCCGATATAAACCCAACCCCACACAGGATAAAGTTAAAGCGAATGAAAAAATAACACTGGCTTCAATAATATCTGTATCTGAATACCAAGATGAAACAGTAAGGAAGCGTACATCACTGCCTAAATACATCGCGAGAAAAAAGATAAACCACTCACCAATCATCAGACCTAAATAGGCTCTGGAAATATAATGCTTAAAAATCCTAATCACTTTTTGTTCTTCCTTTCTATGTTCATTATATTGTGAGATTTAATTATCTACAGTGTGTTAAGAGCATACGCCATCCCGCATGCTCTTAACAGAAATAAAGCGCCAAGCAGAACCCCAAACAAAAGACTTATTGAATGAGGCTGCACTGGCATTTACCTAGCCCAACCTATTATATTGCTACAGTCCCTTGCTTCTTAGCAAGCTTCTAACATGCTCTATAGGAATGGCATAAGTAATACCGCTGGGGTTGGACAATACATTTTCCTTGCTTTTTTTAACAAATACTTTATTAATCACGCCAATGACCACACCTGTCTCTATATTATAAAGCGGACTGCCACTATTACCCGGATAGGCCGTCGCATCTAATTGAAATACATGATACGGTTTTTGTAAGCGCTTAATTAAGTTGACATTAAGTTTAGTTGTATCAAACACAGGAATCGCAACGGGGCTAATGGCTGATACTATTCCTTGGTGAGTGACCGGATACAAGCCTAACACCATCCCTATAGGGTAGCCAGTAAAAGCATACCGCTCTCCTTCCCTTACGCTATTCACTTCACCTAATGTTAAGGCAGGCAATACGCCTTCTTTTAACTTTAAAATGGCAATATCATGCTCGGCATCAAGCGCTATTCGCTCAACAATAACCGCCTTAGGATTATTTCCATTCGAAATAAAAATAGCCCATTGTTCCAATTTTTCATAGTTTAAAAGCTGCGCGACAACATGTGCATTAGTTACCACTAACTTGCCATTACCGACCACAAAACCCGTTCCTAAAAATACTCCTCTTGGGCTACGAGAGGGCATAAATGTCCCCACTCCGACAATGCTGGGTTTAATTTTTTGTAAGGTTTCCGGTAATGATTCTGCTTGTGCATTTGTGAAAACCATAAAAAAACAAAATACTATGTAAAAAACTTTATTAAATTTCTGCATATATCCTCCACACTCACTTATTTCAACACTATTTTAGTCCTAAGTACTCTAAAAAAAATGACAACCTAATAGTCATAATTTCTGACTTACCATTTTATTGATATTTCCCCCAGCAGCAGTTCATTAGTCTGGTAATTCACTACACCATTATCAACACGCGCCAGAGCAATTAAGTGTCCATTTTGTTATATATCTACCAATTTAAAAACAGATAATCCAACAATCAATAACTTACGCCTCGGCTTAGCGATATCAAAATCCACAGACCGACTACCAAATTCCGAGGCAAAAATAACAACGGTTTGCTCGGTTGCGACACCCACGGAGGCTCTCTGTTTTACATTAATTCTTTCTACTTTATCCGAGCGCAGATAATCCAAAGACGGTGACATGACGACAAGAAATTGAGTTTCTTTAGCTGGAATATCTGGCTGAATCTCTATACGCCAAAACCCTACATCATGCCATAAGGCCGCTGAAGCACCTTGATTAAAATTAGTCCCATTAATCACCGAATCATCACTATCAGTTTCAATATAATATTGATAATCCTGTCCACCAACTAAATGTAACTTTACTTGCTTCGGCAAAAGAACCTTAACTTTCAATATGCCACGTCCATTTCGTACAAT
>Ga0105357_10001625_pt1 | contig 12017 bp, 7 predicted proteins | sample GOMGulsemesocosm_4_FD_83660 | JGI IMG/M metagenome (GOLD analysis project Ga0105357, IMG submission 83660) | Methane-oxidizing microbial communities from mesocosms in the Gulf of Mexico - GOM15B Gulf of Mexico | ecosystem: Environmental > Aquatic > Marine > Cold seeps | place: USA: Gulf of...
CATTGGATTGCGACACCAGGCCTATGACGATTGAGCTGTTGCTAGTATTTTTCTGCAAATCCAGCCCGTCGGCCAACTGTAAGGGCAAGCTCACTTTAAAGGTGGAACCAAGCCCCAGCTCACTTTCAACGCCAATATCACCCCCCATTAATGTGACGAACTTTGCGGTGATCGCTAAACCGAGGCCTGTGCCCTCTGTCTCCACAGGCCGGTTTTCAAGCTGTCGGAACGGCTCAAACACACCGCCCAGATCTTCTTTGCTTATACCGACCCCTGTGTCTTGGACTTCGAACAACAAACGCTGTCCAAGGTCGGCGTCTGCCTCACTCCAACTCTTAAAAACCACGTTGCCGGTATTAGTGTACTTTGCGGCGTTGCTGATTAGATTGATAAGGATTTGGCGAATTTTAATCTTATCCCCACGAATATAGTTCGGGACATTGTCATTGAGCTCTAAATTGAAGTTAAGATTTTTATCAAGACACTTGGCCCGCATGAGGTGACTCACATCTTTAATGGTTTGTCGCAGGTCTAATTCGTCGGTGTCGATCTCGATTCTGTTGGCCTCTATTTTCGACATATCAAGGACGTCGTTGATCAAACTCAATAAATGCTCACCACTGAAGGCTATTGCACCAAGGTCCTCTTTTGCACTGTCGCTAAGATTTGGCTCGCGCTGTAACATTCTCGAAAACCCTAGCACCGCATTCAGAGGGGTACGTAACTCATGGGACATATTCGACAGAAATAAACTCTTGGCTTTGTTTGCAGTTTCGGCCTTGTCCTTAGCTTTGATCAACTGCTTTTGCATTTTGACCAGCTGGCTGTTTTCCCATATCGTTTTCAAACTAAGCTGGACGCTTTGCTGAAACTCTGTCAGTAACGCTCGATATCGATCCGAATATTCATTAGGTTTCGAATCCAAAATACAAATCGTGCCAAATACTTCATTGGTTGGCCATATCAGTGGCACGCCTAAGTAAGACGTCATATTTAGGGCAACATCAGGGTTGTCTTTCCACAAAGGGTCGGCCAAGGCATCAGGGACATGCAAGAGCTCCCTGGTACTCATTACAGTTTCGCAGTATAAGCCGGTATCAAGCTTGGCTTTTTCGTTGGGCTCATAAACATTGTCTTCATTACTACTGGCCACCAAGACTTCAATCTCTTTATCGTGTACGCGCATGATCAACCCTGCTGGCGTACCGACCAGATCGGCCATGAGGTCAACGGTTTTTTGCCAGCTTTGCTGGATATTGTCCGGTATGACTAGATCGTCAAGAATCGAATATTTCGCTGTTTCATTTGACTCGAGTGTCGACATAATGAATTTCCGTTTACGATTACATAAAAGATTTGTGAGGGGCTTCGTCTGTTAAACCATTGTCTACCTTGCCTATAGACCACAATTCGTTGTTATCAATTGCTCGGCTTACATCAGTAGCTTCCAAAGGTCTTGCAATACAATAGCCCTGAAAAAAGTCACAGCCATTTTGTTTCAAATACGCCAATTCATCAGCGTCTTCAACCCCCTCGGCGATGGTTACCAAGCCTAGGTTTTTAGCCATGCCGATGATAGTAGAAACAATGGTTGCCGCCTGGGGGTTTAAATGAACACCGCTGACAAATGATCGGTCGATTTTCAGCATGTCGAGGGGTAATCTCAACAAATACGCCAAGCTACTATAACCGGTGCCAAAATCATCAATCGAGAATGCTACACCTAAGGTTTTCAAAAATAATAGCTTAGCAATACTGTTCTCGACATCACTAAGCATAAGCCGCTCGGTAACTTCTATTTCTAAATTATTCGGGTCCAGGCCAGTTTTCGCCAGTATTGATTCAACACTGCTGACAAAGTCATCTTGGTAAAATTGTTTGGGGCTGACATTGACGGCAATCCTGCGAAAACTGCTGGGTAACAATTGAGACTCCTGCCAATCTTTTATTTGTTGGCAAGCTTCCAGCAAGCCCCAACTCCCTAATTCAACAATCAAATTTGATTCTTCTGCCAGAGGAATAAATACATCGGGGGCTACATTCTCCCCGTTTTCAAGCCGCCACCGCATCAAGGCCTCCATGCCAATCAAGCGACCTGAACCGTCAATTTGAGGCTGATAAACCAAACGTAATTCATTGTTTGAAACTGAATTTTTCAAGCCCTTAATCAGCGCTAAGCGTGATTCTGCATTTGACTGGTATTCGGGGCGATAAAATCTAATGGTGTTTTTTCCTGACCTCTTTGCTTCATACATGGCGGCATCAGCTTCAACAAAAAGAGATTGCACGTCGCGGTCATCACCGTTGATTATTGTAATGCCAACGCTACTGGAGAGCTGTATATCGTGGCCACCTATCTCATAGTTTTCACAAATGGACTCACATACTTTGTCGGCAACGTAATGAGACCTTTCAGCGGCCGAAGTTTCACACACCCCAATTCCAGGTAAAAGTAAAATAAACTCATCTCCTCCCCAGCGAGCACAAGTGTCTGTATTACGCAGCACACTCAATAATCGTGAGGCCGTTACTCTTAGGACCTCATCACCAACTTTATGCCCTAAGGCATCGTTTACTAATTTAAAGCCGTCCAAATCCAAGTATAAAACCGCACCGTATGTTTTTGCGCGGATACTGCTCTTAACCTCTTGCTCGATTCTTTCCCCTAAAAGCCGTCTATTTGGCAGCTTGGTTAACTCATCATGAAATGCCAGGTGTTCGATATCTTGCTCTGATTTACGCCGAGCCAAGCTATTACCTATAGCGTCACTAATCTGTTCATAAAACTTTAAGTCATCAGTTCTAGGGCGGCCGTTTCCTGCGAGGTGTATAACAAAATACCCTAAGCACTCATGACGGCTGATGATTGGAACCAAAATCCCGTATCGATCGTATTTCCCTGGCAGTGGCCCTCTTTTGGCCAGTGAATTAATAGTAACTTCGGTACGCTTATCGTCAATACCCACCAACATTATTGAATTGAAACTATCGACATCATCGTCGTACATACCTTGAATTTTTTTAGATATATTGTCGATTAAAAATTTATACTCATGGATGGACTGGTTATAGTAGGCCAAATCAAATCCAAGCCCGTTTGATTTCCCAACTGAAATTGACGTAAACAAGTTTTCGCCTTGAAATAACAGACTGTTTTTAAGGGCTTCAAAACAACAATGAATATATTCACCCAGCGGAGTCTCTTCAGTCGACAACTTAAGTATTTTGGCGAGGCAGCGCTCTCGGAGACTCAATTCCTCATAGCGATCGATGGTTTTTTTGAGCTGCATGGTTCTACGCAAGACCGTTTGCTCGACCTTGGCATGAGCTTCTTCTAAGTTTAATTGCGCGTGACGTAGGCTCAGGTGAGTGTTAACGCGGGAGCGAATTTCTTCGGGATGGAAGGGCTTAACAATATAGTCGACCCCTCCCAATTCAAATGCTTTTATTTTGTCTTTAACACTGTCGAGGGCACTCACAAATATAATCGGTATTTTGCTGTAAAGTTCGTTAGATTTTATATTTTCACAAACTTCGTAGCCATTCATGTCGGGCATGTCTATATCCAGAAGGATCAAATCTGGAAGCGACACCGAAACGCTACGCAAAGCAAGCTTGCCATTCATAGCCGGCCTTACTTTGTACCCTTCAGGTTCAAGTATACGCTGTAAAACTTTCAAGTTTTTGGGGTTGTCATCAACGATTAAAATTGAAAATTGAACGTTGTCGCGAACATCTCCTTGCTCCAAACTACACTCCTCAAACTAATTGTTTGACGTTATAAGGCACATATAGACACACGTACCCCTTAAGCATAGTAAATTATTCTAGTATTTCTTCACTTATGGTCTATTTAGGTGCCAATTGTTGCGGCGACAAGGGGTTCACTCACAACTTACCACCTTATATCGAACTCCCTTTAAATTGTATTCAGACTCTGGCCATTATTAGACTCATGGGATTTGTTTCATGCATGAAAACGGCGCGGGCTTACTAGGTTGGCCGAGCAAGCGTCCAGCGGCCTAAATTTTAGAAGCGTAAGCAGCTTGTAGTAGGTTATGCTGAACAAAATAGGTATGCATTGCAGTTATGTAACGGCAGAGATCTTGGGCCAACAATTACAATTCGAGAGAGTACGCCTCAGGGTATTTTGCATAAAGCTCTTATTTTTATTAGGTTTTATGGGCAGCTAAGTCGAGGGGAAATCATCATACTTTATGCATCAAACACACTTGTTTACCATCAGTAAGTCGGTGAGCAATGGGATAGTTAATCGGTATGCCGTCACTACTCGCGACGGCATAACACCACCCTACGGCATAAGTTTTCTTTGTATCAACATCCGTAGCTGGGCTGGTTTTACCGGTTTATGCAGTAGCTCATAACCACTTGATGCCACTTCTTTTAAGCGGCTTGGTTCAGTGTCGCCGCTAATGATGATTGCGGGTAGTTGGTCGTTGCCCATTAATTGTTTAACTTTGTTGATCGCTTCAACACCGGTTTTGTGTTCCCGTAATCGGTAGTCGGCAATAATCAGGTCAGGGCGATATCCATCACGCTCAAGAATTTGGCAGGCTTCCTCGGCCGACTCAGCCGCCGCGACTTGGCACTGCCATTGGCTGAGTAAGCCAGACAAACTCTCTCTGATTGTGACTTCATCATCAATAATCAATATTTTCTTGTTTTCGGTAATCGTTCTAGCTTCAATTTTAGGCGGCTCTTTTACGGCCTCTGGGACATCGCACATTGGCAAGCGCAGGCTAAAGCAGCTGCCCTGCCCCTTTTGCGAATTCAAGTTCATTGGAATGGCCATAAGCAGGCAAAGCCTTTTTACAATTGAAAGCCCCAGGCCTAAGCCCTTGGTTTTATCTCGTTCGGGGTTATCTAGCTGGTAAAATTCCTCAAAAATGTACTCCTGCTCATGGTCGGTCAAGCCGGGGCCCGTATCAGCTATTTCAATCAGCAAGCCATCATCTTGATTTACCCGTACTTCAACTTTACCGTGCTTGGTGTAGCTAATGGCATTGACGATTAAGTTACTGAGCACCCGTCGCAACAACACCGCATCGCTGTATACATACCGGTCGCAGGAGTCGAACACCAATGTCAGGCCTTTGTTATCAGCCTGCATTTGGAATTGCTGCTTTAGCCCCTTCAATAGGCTATCCATACAGACGGCCTCGTTATTCAAGGTAACAACTTGGGCGTCGAGCTTTGAAACATCCAGCATTGAACTCAATAGCTCGTTTATGCTTTCTGTACATTTTTCTAGTTTAGAATATATCTCTCGACCCTTGTCCGAACGTAGCTCAGGATGAAGAGCCGATAAAAAGAAGTTCAGGGCTTGTAATGGCTGGCGTAAATCATGGCTGGCGGATGCCAAGAGCCGGGTTCTTGAAGCACCAAACTTCTCAGCTTCTTGTTTCTGGTGATTAAAATTTCTGGCTAGTTTTTCATTGCGCTTATTCAGTGAAATATTTTGAGCATTACTGCGGTGGAACGACATGGCGATTTGAATCATCAATACCAGAAAAAACATTATCAGTATTGCCAATAAATAAGACGGCTCAGGTAGACCCAATAGGTAACCGAGCGAATAGATAATGAACACGGTTATATTGTAGATAAAAAAGTGTTCCAACCAAAAGCTACCCACGCCCAGTGAGCCCGCCGATAAGCCAAAAACGATCATGTTTAAAAACACCGAGGCTTCAGGGTAGGCTTTAAAATCCATAAATAGAATTGTCACCCCCCATAAGCAACCTGATATAAAGGACATGTACAGAGAGAGCACTTCGAACAAACGCGTTTTGCCCGCATCAACATCGAGCTTATACCAACCATAGGTCAGGTAGCCGCGCATAGCAGTAATTAACAATATGGCCGCCAACCACGAAAAAAGTAAGTCGCTAGAGACTCGGGAGTAAAACACCCAACACAGAACAAGTGGAAAAAGCGCCTGTACCAGCACAGTGCTTTTGAACAATTTGAAATACGCTTTTCTATGCTCTGACTGAATGAATAACATTTCGTCAGGGCTGTACTGCTCATTGGTAAATATTTTCATGGTTTCATTTAGCGTCGCTGGCGGCTATTTCGGCAAGACGCCGCTCACGGTTTAGCAGGAACAGCGGCAGGGTGAACGCAATAGCGACCCCAAACGTTAACACCGCGTATAACCACCAATAAGACATCGACAGGCGCCGGGCCTCAACAAATGACCAAATCAGAAAAACTGCCACCACTACCAGCAGGTCGTTGGTAATTGAAGCCGATGCATTATTAACATAGTTCTCTGCAATAAACGTTACCGTTGAGAAACCACCGTGCTCGTTCACAAACTGGATGTTGAAGTAAGTTGTTACAACTACCCCTGCCACAGCGCAGATGGCGTAAACGGCCTGCAAGCCCTTGGATGATGCTGTCATGGTGATTCTGTCTCTGGGTTTATAAAACGACGTTAGATTAACAGAATTTTATGAAGCGTGGCCTAGGCTGTTGTTAAAATTTTATCTCGTCTTGAGTGTGGTAACGGGGGCCATCACACTGTTTCAACCCAAGCGATCAATGTCGCCTAATCTTGAATTTTTGGGTCGGTGTCAACTTTGGCTAGAAAGTGTCAAATTGTCTTGCTGACACTACTCTTCTCTCCGCCCTTTGATTCAAGCCCATTCAATGTCACGTGAATATGGAAATGACAGTCTTGTTGTACCCAGTGTCAGTTCATACGCCTTCAGTTTCAGGAAAACTGAAATCAAAAAAACTCTATAATTATCAATAACTTATAACAAATTACAAATGACAGTTATCGAATCATTCGGGCATCGGTGTTTTGTATAAAAATGGCATACAGTTAAATTTATTGTGATAACAAGCAGATAGGAAAACCACTAACTGCCGTCATACATGCTCGTCACTGACCTCTAAGTTATAGACAGCACGCCCGTATTTTTAGGGGGTTTAAGAAATGAAATCCTACCTTATTTGAAACCTAGTATCGCCAGAGAACAGTCCAGTAAATATTGATTGATTTATATAATGCCCATGGTCTTTCGGGAACGCTCTTATGGAAGGTTATTCATGCGTTTAGAAAACGAAAGGACTCCCATACTTGGCTGTGCGCTCTAACAATGAATGCGCCCAATATCACCCTGCTGTCACAATTCTGACAGCCAGCACCACACGAACAAGGCAATATTTATAGACAAGAGAATATAAGCCATCGTAAGGAAATCACACCGTGGATAATAATGATTACAAAAACTTCAAAATTCAACCGATGTGTGGAGCAATGGGGGCAGAAATTTGCGAACTAGACCTCGCCGGCCTTAGCGAGCATGCCTTTGAAGAGCTACAAGAAGCTCTTGATCAACACCAGATGATCTTTCTAAAAAAACAAAAACTAAGCCACTGCCAACTTGAGGAGTTCACCCGTAAATTTGGTGACTTCGGTACCGACGCCTTTACTCAAGGCGTTGAGGGGCACCCCAATATATTAAAGATAGCCAAATCAGCTGATGAGAAACTGCCATTGGTTTTTGGAGGTGTTTGGCACACCGATTCAGCATTTCTCAACCAACCGCCGGCCCTAACGATACTTCACAGTCAAGTAATCCCACCTTATGGTGGCGATACACTTTTTGCCAACACCTATTTAGCCTATGACAGCTTATCTGAAACGATGAAAAAAATGTTAGAGGGCCTTTCCGGGGTTTTTAGCATGCAAGACTATTTTAGTGATCAAGAGTCAAAAATTGATTTCCAAGCGATGGATCTTGACGCGTCCAATGAGATTACAAACGCTGCCAAACACCCGCTGATAAGGACTCACCCGCGTACCGCTCGCAAAAGCTTATACGCAAACCCCGGCAGCCTCGTCGGTATTGCAGGCATGAAACCTGATGAAGCAAAACCAATAATGGACTATTTGAACAAGCTCGTGTGTATGCCCGAATACACAGCTCGACTCAAATGGGAGAGCGATATGATAGTGATCTGGGACAATCGTTGTACCATTCACCTTGCACTCAACGACTACGATGGCTTTGCACGTGAAATGCTACGCACAACAGTATTGGGTGAAAAGCCATATTAAGCAGCGCACGGTAGCAAGCTGCTACGTCCAACCGCCTCACCTTGTCAAGACCACTTTAGTTAGAGTGGTTTTTTCATGCATAATACCTTCATAATCGTGCATGAACTACGGTAATACCAAGGCTATATATGACGGATATTCTTAGCGACTTTAACTGGCTAGCCCAACTAGAGCCGAGCTGTGCTGGCGCTGTTCGTCGCAAAATGCACAGCCGGCAACTTTCAACAGGTGAAGTCGCTTATCGCTACGGAGATCAAGCCGATAATATATATCAAATTATAAGCGGCCACATCCACGCGAGTCACGTCGATGAAAGTGGCCGAGAAATATTGTTTCACATTATGGCGCCAGGCGATTGCTTTGGTGAGTTGGGTGTTATCGAGAATGCACCAAGAGCACAAACCATGACAGCGCGAGCACCCTCTCAATTGGCGGTGCTTACCTCAGCTGATTACCTACAGCTCAGCAATCAATACCCGCAAATAGACAAGGTCCTCCTGCGCCTACAATGCCGGCGGCTGCGGCTCGCATTTTCAATGGTCGAGAGCATATCCCTTGGCAGCTTGCACCACAAACTCATTAAACGATTACAGAGCCTGGCTCAGCTACACGGTAAAACGCAAGAAAACGGCAATAAGATAGCCATAAATATTTCCCAGGAAGAACTTGGTAATATGCTTGGCGCCACTCGTCAAAGTATTAATAGGGAACTCGGTATATTACAACAGCAAGGCAGCATCAGCCTGGAGAATGGTTTTATTGTAATGCACGACACATTGGTATTTTAGGCAGTCTATCTTTCCTACGACTTAGGAAAATAATCTCATCTTGCCTTAAGCTCCTGGCGCTTGTAATAGGGTGCTTTCCAGACTGAGCTTCATGCTTGCAACGTACTGTCATAACAACTCAGCTGGAGGCTAGCGTTAGACACCAACTCCTTTGACGCGGTTCGCAAGCTGCCGCGATCAACTGCTATGATTGCTGCATAGAATTTCAATAGCTAAACAAGACCCAACACTCCTTCGGAAGAGAATATGGCAGTAGATATAGTTCCAACAGTACTTTACTCAGGAATGATGGGGGTTGTAGTTTCGGCGCTTGTTCGTGCGAGCTACAAACCTAAACATAAGCAGGCAACTTACTTGTCGGGGCTGTTGGTCTTGCTGCTGATTCATATTCTTGGGGAGCTCTTTATCTATTCTGGTGCCTATCAATATGCGCCAGGCTTGGCGGGCTTTCAGCTTCCTATCAGAATGTTATTAGGCCCGGCTCTGTTTTTTTACGCCTATGAGGCCATGTGCCCGGGTAATAAACTGTCTTTAAAAAGCTATTTAGTGGCTATGCTCGGGCCACTAATGATTATCGTCGCCATGATCCCTTTCATCTTCGGCATGAGCCCAGAGCAAAAGCTTGCCCTAGCCGACCCTGCAACGCGTGCCCCTGACTTATGGCAAATAGCCATTGTTACTTGTCTGATTTCAGCAGTGGCTTTTATTGTATTCACTTTTGCCTATTTAGTAGCGGCGTTAAGGTTGCACTCACAACACCGAAAACAGCTGATGGATAAATACTCTGCCATTGAGCAGCGATCGATGGATTGGTTCCGAATTGTGTTAATTTTATGGGGGCTTGTTTGGTTTACTTATGCCGCTAACTACGCGTCAACCTTTTTAGGGATCAGGTGGCTTGCTGCCGGTTCGTTGTTGCCGTTGTTTGAGTTTTTGGTCTTAGTATCATTCACCCATCTTGCTCTTAATCAATCTGAGTTCGCCGCGCCTGAAAAATCCGTCACACCGGATGTGCCTGTCAGAGAAGCGGTAATTTCAGATGACAAAATGCAGCAAATCGCGAACACCTTGTCTTCGGCCATGGTAGAGAAGGAACTGTTTAGGGATGAAGACTTGTCTCTAAACAGCTTATCAACGGCGGCGTCGGTCAGTGAAAATTACATATCAGAAACGCTCTCGCAATTTATGAAGACTAACTTCTTTCAGTTTGTTAACAACTACAGGGTGGAGGAAGCAAAGAAACTGCTGAAAAATACCGACATGTTAGTTTCGTCTATCGCCTACGAAGTCGGTTTTAAATCAAAATCGACGTTTAACTCGGCATTCAAAAACATAGCGGGCACAACACCTACGGTCTATAGAAAGTCATAGCAGCCTAAAAAACAGACAAAGAACGAAAGAAAAATGGCTAATTAGTCCGAATGTGCCCGTTCGGACGACGCCAATGCCACATTCTTAGAGAATTGCATGATAATTTTCATGTATTAGAGGAATGTGTTTTGGAAGCAAAATCAGAGAGACTCTCGTCATCAAACAAAGAGCAAAACAACACTGGCAGTGTGCAGCCTGCTAAAAAGGCCAAAGGCACTTTTGCGAATACGCTATTAAAATACTCTGCAGTATTCTGGTTTTTAGCAATCTTAGCCGGCCAATGGCTGTTCTTTTATTACATTATGTCGTTCTATGGCTTCTCTGTTATTGACGACAATATGGAGATCTGGAATCGCTGGGAGCCTTTAGGCAGCACGCCCTATGACGCCGCCGACGCCCCAGGCAACTTTGTATTCGCAGCTCATACCATCGGCGCAGGTATCGTAGCCTTTGGCGGTGCCCTGCAACTGATACCCAAGGTGCGATCCTTGGCTCCGAAATTCCACAAAATAAATGGCTATGTCTACCTCGCTACCGTCTTGTGCTTAGCGTTTTCAGGGTTTTATCTATCCTGGGTTAGAGGCGCCAGCCCAGACACACTGTCGGCGATAGGAACCAGTATTAACGGTTTTCTTATTCTCGGTTTTGCCTACCTTACCGTTAAAAATGCCAGGAATAGAAACATAGCCAGCCACAGACAATGGGCTATACGATTATTTCTAGTCTCTAATGCACAGTGGTTTCTTAGGGTAGGCGTTTTCAGTTATATGATTACGGGCACGATAGCTGGGGCGAAACCGGCTTTCGGTGATCCATTTTTCCCTATCTGGACGTTTGCCTGTTATCTCCTGCCATTAGCGGCCGCGCAGCTGTATTTTTATGCCTCGGGGAATCGAAGCCGCAAACTGAAAGTAATCACAGCGGCGATTTTGTTTGTGCTTACGATGTTGATGCTAGCTGGCGTATTCGGCTTGACCCCATTTCTACTTCAGATAATGAATGGTGAGACGATTTCATTTTAATGAGGTCTTTATATAGGAGAGGCTCCAAGACACACCAAGTTTATTCTTGATGTGTCTTATCAACACTATCTGGGCTAGTATCGCCACTCAGATTGCTACTTGTCTGTTTTTATTAGAAGCATCGACCAGTGCCGGGGAAAATGGTTTTGGTCTTTCTTCTACACTCACTACAAGTTTGGTCCCTTAGTTTGCGCTAGCAATTTGTCTACAGCCGTTGAGGCTTTAAGTCGACTAACAAGCTTAAACGATGCTCGGCAACATCACCCAAGCCGACGCTCTCTAACCTGCCCCTTGAATCTCCCTGCCTTACAGGGAACTAGAAACACGCCCTGCACAATTTCATTCTATTCAACGCCACTGCCTAAGCGCTACTCCAACGCCAGCTACTCACCAAGAACGCGTGACGTTGTGACACCCAACCTCACGGAAAGCCGTGACCTGCACAGATTAAAACCTTGACACGGCAAGCTTAAATTGGAACAATCCCGCAAAAATACGATACGTATAAATACGTACAACAATAAACAATAATTGGAGAGCACTGTATGACCCCAACACTAAAGCGATGCACACTGTTTACCGCCATCTGCCTTGCAGGCACAGCCATGAACGCTTCAGCCGCCGATACATGGGCCCTAGAAGAAGTTCTGGTTACCGCCCAGAAGCGCGAAACCAACTTACAAGACACGCCTATATCCGTAGCGGCTTTCGATGCCGAGTCTCTTTCCAAGTCGAATATCA
>Ga0105357_10001627_pt1 | contig 12012 bp, 11 predicted proteins | sample GOMGulsemesocosm_4_FD_83660 | JGI IMG/M metagenome (GOLD analysis project Ga0105357, IMG submission 83660) | Methane-oxidizing microbial communities from mesocosms in the Gulf of Mexico - GOM15B Gulf of Mexico | ecosystem: Environmental > Aquatic > Marine > Cold seeps | place: USA: Gulf of...
AATATAAAGATAGATTTATGATCTAGTTTATTTTAATTTAATGTACAAGAAACTATACTTTCTTTGAAACTTCTATAGATTAATTGTACTAATACATCCAATTTTGGTAACACTTAATTTATATAAAAGCGTAATAAATAACCTGATTGGCGTCAGGTTATACGCTTAAAACAATATTCTTCAATGTTTAAAATAATCAACTTGCTATTCTTTCTGTTCTACTCCTTTTCTAAGTTATATGTGGGAAGAATCCCCATTTTCTAATAGATTAATTTTGCAATATATCCTATAGTTGTTCAATTATTGAGGGCATCCTTTTCTATCTTCTTGGAAATGTTTATGCTCTTTTAAATGTTCTAATTCATCTACTAATAAATGCATTTTTGTAGAAGGATCATCTGTTCCTGCACTTTGTGCTGCTTTATATGTTGCTGCACTATTTTGTCTTGCATCTTCTAATTTTTCAGCTATTAATTTTTTTGCCAATGATCTATCAGCTTTTTCATATCCTTCAATATGAGTTCTTAATGCAGTACGTATTAGCTGCCCACAAGGACTATGTCCTGAAGTACCAAAACTTTGAGTACTTCGGGAATAATGCATTAAAATCCAGTATTCAAAACATGGTACTGAAGTTATTGGACAAATAATAGTGTCACATTTCTTACGAGTACTTTCATTAAAATCTTTAATAGCTTGTAATGCTGATGCATAAGTTGGATGTTGGTCTTTATCAATTACACAATAAACCTTACTATATGGGTTTCCTTTATTACAAGCCCCTTTAATTGCATCCTTAGCATGCTTAACTACAGAGTTTGGGGCAGAACCTTCAGATGGTACAATATGAATTGCTGCTTTATCTAAATAAAGAAAGTCTTTTAATTCTATTAGATAGTTAGGCTCAGTTTGTGTTCCTTCACAAATAATCAATACAATATCTCCACTATAACGGGTTTTAGTATTTCTTTCTGAAGCATTTTTCTTTCTACTTCCCATCGACATATTGAACTCCCATTGCTCGTTCTATATTACTAAAATAAGGTAATGCTCCATATCTACCACTAAAGTAACTTTTTTCTATGTCAGTTACACCTTTTCTCGGTTTAAACTCAATTAATGAGAAGAGTTCAGTTGCTTTATTTTTCTTTTCACAAAACCATATTTGATCTCTTCTAAAAATTTCTTGTGTCATTACAGAAGTTTCATGTGAAGTAAAAATTAGCTGTGCATTATTTGTATTCATTTCTTTACTATGGAATAGTTCTATCAAGAACTTAACCATTAAAGGATGAAAGTTATCATGTAGCTCATCAATAACTAGTACATTCCCTCTTTCAAGAGTATCAATCCAAGGACCAATAAATGCTATAAACTTTCTTGTCCCATCGGATTCTTCATTAAAATCAAAATATACATCTTCTCCTTGTATATTCTTATGTACAGAAGATACATCAAGAAGTTTTTTATCTTTCATATCTTCACAAAGTTTATCTTTTAAATCTTTAGGCATATCCGAAGGAAGCTTTGATGAGTCAAAATCTTCTTCTGTAATATTTAATTCTTCAATATCTAAATCTGCAATAGTTAAAAAATCATTAATTTTTGTTTTATATTTTTCTTTTTGATATAAATTATATGTAAATCCAGGGTCAAGTCTAGCAGTACTTTCTAATACATGAAGATTATCACTAAACCAATCATAAATAGGCTCTAATTGCTCACTGTTTAATTGAATAGCTGTTGATAAGAAAAGTGCATTTTCACGAGTTGACTCACTCCATATTTTTTTATTACCAGTAAACTTTGAACCAAAATACCAGTCTGTTTTATCTTCATCTTGATTATATTCTCTTTCAAACCAAGTTTGAGAGGCTCCTTCTGGAAAGGCATAAAGCCATTCTTCTAATATAATCTCATCGTTTAGCATAAATCCATATTGATATCTTACATTTTTAGATATAAAGATAATTTCAAATTCAGTTGGTTGTTCTTTTGTCTCACTATCTAATAAAAATGGTGTAACGGGTAGCTTTGTTCCTCTTTTTATCTTTGAGTCAGAATTTAAAACTATTTTTTGCATAGTTTGCATAGCTTTTAATAAATTACTCTTACCCGATGCATTAGGTCCGTAAATTGTTGCACTACTAAGTAATTTAATTGGCTTTTTCTTTTCTGGAGAAGGAAAGGTGTTCGTTTCTTCTAACTCTTTTCCTTTTGACTTTACCATAGATAATATTTGCTCTTCTTTTATAGAACGATAGTTTTTAACTTTAAATTGAATTAGCATAGTTTTAGCCTTTTTATTAATTAATTGGCATATTTTAACATATTTATGCAAAATTGTCAATTAGATTAGACTTGTATTCTATTTAGATGTAGTTATTTGATCTTCTCAGTTTGAATAGTGCATACTCTTTTAAGTTTTAAAAGTTTTTCATACTTTTAATATTTTAAGTAATTAGTAGTTCTTTTAAATAGGTAGTCTTACACAGGTCTGGAGAGGTAACTAAAATTCATACACATTTTTACTTATCCCTAAACCACCATTTCATTTTGTAACACAAAGTCTTTTTTTTCAAAATTATTAGGTGATAGATTTCCTAAATAACTATGACTTCTTGTTCTATTATAATAAAATTATATCTATTTAAATATCTTTTTTTTAGCTTGTTTTTTTGTATAAAAAAAATATTATAAACTAATTCTTATTTTAATGATTTAAAGAAACTCTATGCCGCTGCATTGTCCCAACAGTTTCTTTTCTGCTCATACTTTAAACTATTCAATGTTTTTGCAATAAATCTTTATGACTATATGAAGCGTATTGTGAACCTTTATCTGTATGCCAAATAAGCCTTTTCTCTGGACTTCTATCAAAGTATTACCATATATAGCGCTAATTTGAATGTAAATGCTAACATATACGAATACTCTGTCCTTTGCTTCTTCATATTTTTTTCAAGTAATTTTAATACATCTGACTCATTCTTTCATTAAAATCTATTTTTCTCTTCTTTGTGATTTACCAATATTAATCTTTTTCCATTTAATATTAAATTCAAAATTTTCATTATTTTCTTCTTCAATATATTAAAAAAAAGCTCTAATCTTCATATATCACATTCTATTGTAGAATGTGATATTACTCTACAAGTCATTTTATAAGCTAAAGATGTGTTTATATGTGTTAAATGAATTTTTGATATTTTACTTTTATGTAGATTTTTAAAGTCAAATTTGTACTAATAATACATCTTCCAATATTCATTAAACAAATAATCTTCACCCACAATCTCAAATTTACTTTTTTGCGTATAAAATTTTAAATCTGAAATATTTTTCTTAAAATCCTTTAATTCATCTTTATTAAAACCTATCTGTTCTAAATAAAATCCTGCACATTGAAAATATGGATAAATATAGTTCTGCATGTTAATGTACCTATATATTTTTTCAATATTTAATTTATCTTTTAAGGGTTTGAATATATCAATAATTGTAGTATATGTTTTAAAGTAATGTAAATTAATTATCATTTCAACAAATGCTCTATTAATTGATGATACTCTAACCCCATCTTTCTTTGTAATAACTTCATAATTGCTTGAATATTTAGGGCTTAAAAAAATGTAGTTTTTACCATCAAGTTTTCCAATGGTGTTTGAATATCTAGGACTTCCATTTATAAAAGCTTTATCAATTGCAGATTGTTCTAAAGTATTATTATAAATATATTCACTTTTATCTGACAATTCTTTAGAAACAAATATTACTTCATCCCTATAATCAGTTAACCCCTGTAGTCTTAAAGCAGTTGTCATAGATAGGAATGTTTGTTTTCCTGAAAGAATAGATGCAAATAAATCATGATCAATATTCTTTTTAAATGAATATCTTGTTTTATAAATGTCCTTTATATGAAGAGAAAAAGTGTTTAATCCCTCATCTATCAGTCTATTTAAGAATCTGTCATAACTCATGCTATTTGGTATTAAAGACTCTTCTTTCAATTCGTCTTTTATATTGCTAATATCTAGAGTGCTAAAGTAATATGGTTTTCTGCTAAATCTCTTTAAAATTTCTGATTTATTGGTTCTAAATAACTCTTTTCTTCCCACATTTCAACCTTTTAATACTTAATGTATTAAGTATATATACTTTATACTACAATTATTTAGTTTAAAAGTCAAGTTTTCAGTAAAGACTTGACATATCATTAATAAAATGTTATAGTTGAGTATATATACTCAACTAAATAGGGGATTTTATGCAGATTTATGTTATCAAAAATAATAAATTTTTAGGTATTCTTGAAGAAAAATATGAAAAATTTTATTTTAATTATGAAGATGATATCAAATCTTCTGGTTACTTACTAGGGTTAAAAAATAAACAAAATGAACTAAATGAGCTTTTCCCAATTTTCGAAAACCTAATTCCAGAAAGTGAAATAGTAAAGAGTATAATACATAAGCATGAAATAAAATATACTATTGGAATTTTGTTATATTTGGACAATAACAATGGTAGTTTTGAGTTCTATAATAAACAAGATTTTGAATCACTTACTCTAAATGAAGATACTCTTGTAGATTATGAATCAATTAAAAAAGATGTATTACAAAGTCATTATACCTATCCTAATATATTACAAAATTATAAGTTTACAAATATTGATAATAATAAGCTTCATCCAAAAGAATTAAACAAACTTGCAGAAGACAATACAATGGGTCTTAGTGGAGTTCAATATAAATTTGCAGTTCACTTAGACCATAATAATAAAGAAATTAAAATTACAAATGATAAAAATGATATGTATTTTATTAAGCCATATAATAAACAAAGATGTACTTATATAAGAAGAGGAAATAACAGTAATTATATCCCTTATTTATTAATCAACGAGCATTTATTTATGACTATGGCACGAGATTTTGGATTTGAAGTTCCATATAATGCAATAATTAAAGAGGGAGTTGATTATCACTATATAATCAAAAGATACGACAATAGTTCTGGAATAAAATTTGATCATATAGACTTTTTAACTATTATTGGAAAAGCATCAAAACACAAATACGAAATAAACTTTAAAGAGCTAGAAGAAAACATATTTAATTTGATTGATAATGCAAATATTATTGTTCTTTATAAGTTCTTTGTCTTCTCTATTATTATAGGTCATGGAGATTTACATGCAAAGAATTTATCTTTAATATATAAATCAAATAGCTTATATGAAAAGGAGTTAATACTATCTCCATTCTATGATATAGCAACTACAAAAATATATGGTAAAAATGTAGACTCAAGGGATATTGGACTTAATATAGCTTCAAAACCTAAAAAGTTTTTTAGTAGAAATGACTTAATGGAGGTAGCTTTAAAAATGAATATTACTAATTCTATAGCTAATTCTATTATAGATGATTTTTCTCTTAAGTTTCTAAATGATTTTAAAAAAGTATATATTAATAGTTTACCAGTAGAAATTAAAGCACTACCCTTTTATAAACTTAATGGATATGGTGGACCTGAAACATTAGAAGTTACTCTATTAAAATATTTACAAAAGAAAGAAAAAGATATAAAAAAATATTTAGGAGTTGAAATTAAAGATGAAGAAAAAACTACAGCTCAAAAATTATTTGAATAGATCCGGTAGTGTTTAAAATTTTGTGTCAGATCGATAAAATATTAAACTCTAAAGGAGTGGTAAATCTGATTTAAAAGGTCTATATATTTGTTCCATAATCCCTTAACGTTTATGGAACTTTTAAGTTTTTACTTTTTGAACACTTTGTGGAACACGGAAAACTAATATGAGTGATTCTTGTTCCAAATATAAGAGAGACTGTGAAAGAACTAACCTTATATAAGTAAAAGAATCAAGACTAAGAAAGTTTTTTCAATATCCAGATGTATAAACACATTTTTTGACGAAATAAAGCTTTAAAAAAGTGTAGAACTGCAATGTACTCTACTATTTCTTGTTTTATATCCTCAATATTGCCACTTTTACTGGCTTTTACCAGCTTTTGAAACAGTGTAATACCAATTAGATTCAACAATCGTCTAAAATTATAGGTGAGCATAATTAAAGCATTCTCTCCCGCAACCTTTGTTTTGCCACGTACTAGAAAATGGCTCCATCCTAGCTTTTGTTTGATTGTACCAAATGGGTGTTCTGCCAAAGCGGCACGCTGTTTAATCATAGTTTTTGCTTTGTGTGTCTGCATCTTTGTACGGTGAGCCTCTATGAGTGATTCATGTTCCCAACGCCAAAGACGTTTTGCAGGTGTTTTAGGAGGAAGACACTGTGAACGTATTGGACAAACTGTACATACAGAGCGGGTACCGAAGTACATTAAACGCTTAATACCATTCTTTTCATAAATAGTTTTTCTCCGCTTTAACACCTTATCATTAGGACAGATATAGCAATCCTTAGCTTCATCATAAACAAATGCATCACGAGTAAATTTTCCTTTGTCTTTTTGTTGTTTTTGCTTATCTTGTATGGGTACATAAACATCTATACCTTCATCAACGCATTTCTTAATCTCTTTGGGATTGTAATAACCTGCATCGGCTGCAACTTTTATCTTCTTATTTCCTGTGGCCTCTTTAGCTTGTATTGATATTGGGTAAAGCTGATCTAGATCAACACCTTTACTGGAGATATCAGTGGCAACAATGAACTTATATTTTCCATCAACAGCAATCTGAGTATTATAGGCCATTAGATTATGTGCTGGTTTACTCATCAAAGTAGCATCGGGGTCACTTTTACAGTATTGAGTTGCATTATGTTCTTTTAATGTCCGTAAATTACTACTCAATTTTAATTTATTTTTTTTAAGTCGATTTAGATTTTGCTTCTTTACTACTGGAGTTATCTCTTTATTCTCACAAGTGTCACTATACTCTAGTGAAGAAAGATACTCTGTTATCTTTTCTTCCACTGATTCCATATCCTTACGTGTCATTTTTTCTGAGATAAGTTGATTCTTTGATGCATTAGCACGTAGAAAGGCACCATCAATAGCAACAACTTCTCCATCAATTAAATCAACAGAGCGACATAGCATTACAAAGTCACGAAATAATTGTTTTAATACTGAGGGATTATCTTTACGGAAGTTAGCAATAGTTTTGTATCCAGGAGAAAGTCCCATACAAAGCCACATCATTTCAACATTACGTTTAAGCTCACGTTCAAGCTTTCTAGAACTTCTTATACTATTTAGATATCCATAGAGGTAAATCTTTAAAAGTAGTGATGGATGATATGCTGGTTGACCTTCAGAACCACCGTTACAAGTAAATACTCCAACAGCAGCTAAATCTATACTATCGACATAGCTGTCAATAGCCCTTACTGGATTATTTTCATCAACATACTCATCCATACTAGGAGGAAATAAGAGTTGTTGATGACGGTCTAATCCTTCTTTGTAGTTCGGCATGTTAGGCCTTTTTGTTAATCTTTGATATCTATATTTTAGCTAATTTGTTGTTATCAATGGCTTTAGTTCTTTCACAGTCTCAAGAGGTTATAGAACAGTAATTTGAATCAAGTAATAGCTGTAACTTGGAAAATAAACATACGAGTTTATATTTAAGATTCTTATATTAAATATATATAAAGAAAAACTAACTAATGACCTTAATCTAAAAATGATGACAATTTTTGGATATATTGTGAAGAAATATAATAATTAATCATAAGTCCTTCTCTCTTAGAAAAAAGTATCCCTGCATCTTTTAACTTTCTTAAATGTTGAGATACAGGAGATTGTTTCATACCTAATATATCACTAATATCACAAACACATAATCTTTCATATTTTAAGAGAAGATAGACAATTTTTAATCTAACTTCACTTCCTAACAATGAAAAGAGTTTCTCTTTTTCTGAAAACATATCCTGTTTTAAAATTAATTGTTGTTTTTCATAATCAATTTTATCTTTATCAACTGTTATTCTTAGACAAGTAGTATCATTTTTCAATCTTATTCCTTCTCTCTAAACATATTCTTTTGTGGTATATGATTACTAAACTTAGGCTTTGATGTCAAATCAATGTTTTTATTTAAATTAGTAGTAAAGTTCTTCTCTTCTATGTTATCAGGTTTCTTCAATGTAGTATTAATATTATTACTTAATTTATTTGGAGAAAGACTATTGTTTACTGAGAATGTATTATTCTTAGGAGCAATAGAACTATCACTGCTATTAGTATAACTATTTACTTTTTTATTGAACCTATCTTTTAGTAAGTGATAGAATATTAATAACATCATTGCAACAGAAGATGAAATATTAAAAATGCTTACATCATCATTATCCATAGTAATTGTTAATAGACTAAGCTCTTTAAAAAATGTATCATATATATACCCAAAGAAGAAAGCCAATATAGCTATTACAACTAAGTATATAATTAAAGATGTTCTTCCCAACATTTTATAAACAACACTCATTGTAACTGCACTTGTAGCAGGTCCAGCAGTTAAGAATATAAATACAGCACCTGGTGACATACCTTGTAACATAAATGCAGCAGCAATAGGAAGTGAAGCAGTTGCACAAGTATATAAAGGCATAGCAAATAACATAACTACTATATAAGTTAAGAATTGATTTTCAAATAGGATTTCTGTATATTCTTTTGGTGTAAATGTAACAAATACTGAACCTAAAATTAAACCAATTAGAAGTGCTTTCGCCATATCATTAAATAATGTACCATAACCATATTTAAAAACATTTTTAAATAAAAACTTCTTTTTTACACTTGGAGTATCACAATTTGAAGAACAACCACAAGAAGATTCAGAAGCTTCTACTTGTATATTGTCATCTTTTTGAACAAAGTTTTGAACAAGTCCTACTGTAATTGCAATTATAATTGAAGATATAATTCTAAATGTTGTAAATACAAAACCAAATAATGAGTATGTAGCTAATATTGAATCAACACCAGTAATTGGAGTTGATATTAAAAAACTTTGAACAGCACCCTTACTTGCTCCTTCTTTTCTTAATCCTTGTGCTAATGGGATAACAGAACAAGAACAAACAGGTAAAGGTATCCCAAACAATGTTGCTTTTACAACGGCACTTGTAGAATCTTTTCCTAAATGTGATGAAACAAAATTGTCTGGTATTAATTGTTTTAAAATACCTGCAAAAAATAAACCTAAAATTATATAAATTGACATTGCATTTAATAAAATTATAAAATTGTCTAAAAAACTTGATAATAGTTCCATTTATTTTCCTTTTAGAATATGTGATAGTATATTAGTATATTCTAATATATTGTAATTATATTGATATATTATTTAAAATTAAATTAAGACTATATAGTGGGGATAATTCTTAATCTATTATGGCATATATTCCTAAAATACTTATTCACAAAATTTCTATTAAGTGTTAAACATAGATGTTAATTGTTCGTTAATCTTAAAGAGATAGACTTCAATATTTAAAGATAAAAGGTATTTGATGAATCTTAATATAAGAATTAGTACTAAAATCATTTTTTTATGTTTTTTAGTAGCAAGTAGTGCGACCTTAGGTAGTTTATTTTTTAGTGATATTATGGGATTTATTCCATGTAATATGTGTTGGTATCAAAGGATATTTATGTATCCTCTTTCTATATTATTTTTAATTAATTTACTCTATCCTGATGATAATGTGTATAAATATACATTTCCTATAGTAGTAGTTGGATTGCTTTTTGCTATTTATCATAACCTTTTAATGTTAGATATAATCCCAGAATCAATTGTTCCCTGCAGTAGCGGAGTACCATGTTCAACTGAATATATCAGTTGGTTTGGATTTATAACTATCCCGTCTCTCTCGTTTATAGCATATTTTATGCTTTTTATACTATTAGTATTTGGAAAGGAAAAATAACATGGCAAATAAAAACAACAACAATACAGTAATGCAGAATAAAACTATGATAGTAATTTCTATTATAATTTTAATTGGAATATTTTTTGGTATGAAATACACTTATAATCAATCACAAAATAATAAAACTGTTACTCTATCAGAAAATCAATCAGTGTTATTTAAAAGAGATTCATCTTTTACAATTGGTCCTGATAATGCAAAAGTACAATTAGTAGAATACTTTGATCCTGCCTGTGAAACTTGTTCTCAATTTCATCCATATATAAAAGATATTTTGGAAAAGAATAAAGATAAAATTCAATTAGTTCTTAGATATGCTCCACTTCATAAAGATTCGGATAAGGTTGTAGTTATGTTAGAAGCTACTAAGAAACAAGATATGTTTTTGGAATCTATTGAAGCCTCTTTTAAAACACAACGAAATTGGGCTGGACACGATGGACACAATCTGAATAATCTTTGGGGAACCCTCTCAGATTTGGGACTGGATATGGATAAATTATTAGAAGACATGAAAGACCCTGAATTAATGAAAATAGTAATACAAGATATTGAAGATGGTAGAAAGTTAGGTGCTACAAAAACTCCTTCATATTACGTAAATGGAAAACCACTTCAACAATTTGGACTTCAAAATCTAAAAGACCTAATACAATCTGAAATGGATAAATAAAGAGAAGAATATAAAAACTATATAAAGAATAATTGTAGCAATTTCTTGAGTTTATTTTTCTCTGCTTCTAATTCAAAGGTAAGTTAAGTACAAGTCATTGAAAATAGTGCATAAATATTTAATTATTTATGCACTATTTAAATAGAAGGAGAAGGCACTGTTACATATGAACAAAAAATACAACAGTCTTGTCCTTTTGGTCTAATCATTTTATTACAATTTCTACATTAATAAAAAAATTGACAAGAGTCAGTTAGCATAACTTCTTCTTTATGTCCACATAGAGGACAAGTAATTATAGGTTTTCATTGGATTTTCATAATTTACTCCTTTTGAGTTAATTCTTTAACTGCCTTTTTAATATCTTTTAAACAACATTTTCCAGATGGGTTATTATTCTCACAATTACAACCAATACTATTCATCTTTTCTGAAATATCTTCAATAGCTTTTGTTTTATTAGATTCATTTATTTCATTAGATATTTTTTCTTTCGTCCAATTAAAACAATAACAAATAGTAGAAGGATTAGCCCAATCTTTCAATCCAACTTCTATTATTAGTTGATTTTGTTTAATTAGCTCATTTAGTTTAAAATAGATAACTTCACAATTTGGTGTTTGACAGAATAGGAAGTCTTCAATAGATGAAAGTTCCTTTAAGTATTCTTCTTTAACTAAAGATTTAATCGTAACAGGTGAAACATTTTCGCTATGTTTTTACAAGTAGGACATATATCTTTTGTATGAAAAATCCACATTATAAATTCCTTTAAAGTTTCAAAATTTAGGAGAGGAGGGGGATTAAATAATTATAGAGTAGGTATTCCATAATTATTTAATATTGCTTGATGTTTTTCAAATGTTGCTAAAGTTTTATCTTGGTGCATTGATTTATGCATTGTTATACAATTTTCTTTACTCATATTCATCATTTTATTATTTTCGCTTGCAAATAGACTTCCTGCAAATAAACCTACAACTAATACTGATAATGTTAACTTTTTCATTTTTATATGGTGTATTATAAAGATTTACTAAGGAAGCAATGAGGAAATTTTATATTTTATTTAAAACTTTTTGAAAATGAATTATTCTATATATTCGGTTGAAATTTAGAAAAGTAAAGATAAAGAAAGTGAATAAGTTTTAGAATGGTTATATTATCAACAAACAAAAGAAGAAACTACAAATTTTTTAAAAGAACTTTCGGCATTTAATTAATCATCTATTAACTTATTATTACTATAATTTCAAGTAATAAAACTTATAAACATTAGGATAATCATGAAAACTAATTACTTTTTTGCCGTATTTCTTACATCACTTTTTTTATTTACAGGTTGTGATTCTAAATCAGAGATTGACGATAGCTTAATTGCAAATACTAAAAA
>Ga0105357_10001628_pt1 | contig 12011 bp, 5 predicted proteins | sample GOMGulsemesocosm_4_FD_83660 | JGI IMG/M metagenome (GOLD analysis project Ga0105357, IMG submission 83660) | Methane-oxidizing microbial communities from mesocosms in the Gulf of Mexico - GOM15B Gulf of Mexico | ecosystem: Environmental > Aquatic > Marine > Cold seeps | place: USA: Gulf of...
ATAAAACGCCATACCTTAAATAATTTATTAGCAAAAATAAAGCGAGTAGATTTTTATGAAGTATGTGGCGCGTTAGGCTGGGAACCATCACAAAATGCTAGTGGTGCTGATAATCCACCGACTCAAAGCAATTATAAAGTAGCCATTATTGATGAGCTTATGAAGTCGGCAAAAAATAATAACTGGCATTTGGCACTAGATTCTGGGCTTTTCTATATTTACACAGGCAGTATGTGGATTAGCTTAAATAAAGGCGAGTTAAAAAACTTTTTGAAAGAGGTTGCGATAAAACAAAATTACCCACCTATCAAAGCAAAGGACAGTAAGTTTATAGACCAGCTCTATGACCAAGCAATACAGGATGGCTTCTTTACCGATAAGCATTACACACAGCAATCAATGATTAATCTGAGTAATGGCACCTTAGTTTTAAATAGTGATGGCGTAACAATTAAAGAATTTGATTACCGTGATTTTTTAACTCACCAATTGCCCTTTGATTATGACCCTAAAGCGCATAACGCTATCTTTCAAAAGTATCTGGATGAAGTCTTGCCCGATAAGGATACCCAGCGAACAATACAGGAAACTTTCGGTTATTTATTCATTAAAGGGCTGAAATTGGAAAAGGTATTTTTCCTATATGGTACAGGGGCTAACGGTAAAAGCGTTTTATTTGAAGTGATAAACGGTTTGATTGGCGATGAAAATATAAGCCATTACTCACTAGAAAGCTTAACCGACAGAAGCGGATATTTTAGGGCAAAAATCAAAGATAAGATTGTTAATTATGGTACGGACATCAAGCTAACGAACATTGACGCTGGATTATTTAAAACCTTAGCTAGTGGCGAGCCAGTTGAGGCGCGATTACCGTACTGCGAACCCTTTACGATGTCAGGCTACGCAAAGCTTATCTTTAATGTTAATCGGCTGGATAACGCAAATATTGAGCATACTCACGGCTTCTATAGGCGCATATTAATTATCCCGTTTGATAAAACTATTACCGATGACAAACAGGATAAATCATTACATAAGAAAATATTAAGCAACAAAGCAGGCGTACTGAATTGGATTATTACTGGTGCTAAACGTGTTATTGCAAACGAAGATATTTTTATATCGCAGGAATGCCATAAATTTAAGGCAAAGTTCATAAAAGAGACAGATAGTGTCGCCTTATTTCTGGATGATTCAGGCTATGAAGCCAGTGAAATAAGCACCGTCTACTTATCAAATATTTATGCTGATTATAAAGACTTCTGCACTGACGATGGCTATAGGGCATTAGGGAAAAATAACTTTGGCAAGCGATTACAAGCGTTAGGCATTAAGCGAACGAAAGACAATCACAATAAGGACGGCTTCAAAATGGTAAAGAAATTTAAACCTTAAAACAAGATTAAGAGAAAAAGGTTATAAACAACTTTTAGGAACTTAGGATTTAAGCGATAGCCCTTTAATACCAAAGGCTGCATAACCTAACTTTTGATTTTTAAACTTAGTTAAAAATTAGTCACCTTTTAGGAAGCCTAAAAACAGACTAAAAAATAACTAAAAGTTAAAACCACTTTTTAGGACGCTAAAGCCTCGCTACATAAGCTCTGTAGAGTAAACCCTAAAAACCTAACTTTACTATAGAACCTTTTTCTACAAGACATGCTTTTTAATATATTAATTCAAATTAAATAGGTCACTACTATGGCAACAACTAAAAAAAGAACCAAAGCAGAAAAAGAAGAACGCGCAAAGTTAATGAATGAACTGGCTGCTATGGAGATGATGCTGTCACCGACAGTAAACCGTAATATTATCGAGAGCCTCCATAATGATACTAACTTCGGTGAAAATGACTTAGGTGAAGGTATTAAAATGGATTCAAAAACCTTAAAAGAAGTTATGCAGAAGTTTTCTGACAAAGTGAAGAGTGGTAACTTGTCAAATCTCGAAGAAATGCTGACCTGCCAAGCCTACTCATTACAAACGCTTTTTATGACGATGTTATCAAAGGCCAGCGGTACAACTAATGCTGACCATATCGAGCTACTTTCTAAAATTGCGCTAAAATCACAAAATCAATGTAGAGCAACCATAGCGACACTATCAGAAATGAAGAACCCAAAGCGCGCTATGTTTGTTAAGCAATTAAATCAAGCCAGTCAGATGCAAGTGAATAACGTGAGTGACACTCAGCCTGAAATTCAGAAAAAAAATATAAACCCTGCAAACGAACTATTGGAGCAACAACATGGCGAACGGCTGGACACCAGAACGACGGGCGAAACAATCAGCAATGATGAAGCAATTAAAACCGTGGAAGAAATCAACAGGGCCTAGAACTGAAGCAGGTAAACAGAAATCGAGTCAAAATTCATTTAAACACGGGTCGCGAAGTGCGAGTATTCGAGAGCTTTATCAGATCATAGCAGAATATGCTCGTATAGAGCGTGAAGCCAGGTTGCGAATTAAGCCATAACCCTGGTAAGTTTTGCATGCTGACTAACAACTCAATGGCATTAAACGAGTCAGAGGTAAAGGACTCCCCGGCGGCAGAAGCTTAAGCAAACAAGAGATTAAGAAAATCTACCGAGCCTGTGAAAAGGATAAAACCATCGCCCGGTATGACCTAAGGGACGAGAAGATCCCAAAGAAAGCATTAAGGCGATTACAGAGGTTGTGAATGTACCAGTACTCCAGGCTTAATTAAATAATGTTTTATTTGGAGGTCTAGGTTAGATGGAAACGCCTGCTTTAGATGATTCTCCTTCATACTTTCCTAAACCATTTAAAATGGTGTAGAAGGCTGATGTAACTTGTTTTAGTCGCACCAAAAGTCTATTAATGTTAAATTAAAGACCTCATAATAAATATGACTAGCGGGACTCATTAAATATAAATGCAAGAAAGAAAGTCTAATTTTGATTTCCTATCAAAACATGATGAGCTCCTTGCCCAATTGGGTATTACAGCAGAACGCGCTTTTGTCCCAGACCCTAATACCACATTAGTCAAAATTCGCCAGCTCGGTGAAGCACTTGCTCAAGACATTGCCGCTAGAGTAGGAATAAACCTAGATGATCAAAACAGTCAATTTGACTTATTAAACCAAGTCCACCAACAAATAAATTTAGATAAAAATGTACTCGATGCCTTCCACTTTATTAGAAAGGTAGGGAATAAAGCAACGCATGACTTTAGCTCCAGTCATCGAGATGCAAAACAGTCTCTGAAAACAGCATGGATGCTTTCTGTATGGTTCCATAAAAATTTTGGCGGTGATAAAGCTAAAACTTTTAATTCTGGAAAGTTCATTGAGCCTACCGACCCTTCACTTGAAGTAAGAACGCTAGAAGATCGCATCCGCATCTTAGAAAAAGAACAACAGAAAGACTCCCAAAGGCTTAAAGTAGCAGAAGCCCTCAAACAAGCGGAAACCAGTAAGTCAGAAGCCGAACGTAAACGTGCTGCTGAAATGACGGCAGAAATAGAAATATGGGAATCTTTAGCGCAAGAAGCAGAGGCAAAACTAGCAGAAGTCACCTCACAATTTGAGCTGACGAATAAACAAGCAGCAAAAGAGTTTAATAAGCTTCCAGAAAAAGACAAAACCAGCTTTGTTAAAACTATCTCACAATCAACTTTAGATCTGTCAGAAGCTGATACTCGCCTGATAATAGATCAACAGCTCAACAACGCAGGTTGGGAGACAGACACAGAGAATTTAACCTATGGCAAAGGTGCAAGACCAGAAGCAAACACCTGCAAAGCAATTTCAGAGTGGCCAACCGCAAGCGGCCCCGCTGATTATGTGCTATTCGATGGATTAATGCCTGTCGCAACCATCGAAGCAAAAAAACACTCTAAAAATGTTTACGGTGCAATAGACCAAGCTAAGCGATACGCTAAAGACTTTGACACTAAAAATAGTGCCATCATTGAAACAACTTATGGTGAATACAAAATACCCCTCACCTTTGCCACCAATGGCCGCCCATATTTCAAGCAACTAGAACAAGAAAGTGGTATCTGGTTTTTAGATGCAAGAGAGACAAGCAATCAGCGCAGAGCACTACAAGGCTGGTATAAGCCAGAAGAAATAAGAGACTACTTAAGCCATAGTATTTCAGAATCTGAGCAAAAACTACAAGACATGGATTTTGCTTACGACTTTACGTTAAGACCCTACCAAATAGATGCTATCAAAGCCGTTGAGAACTCCATCCAACAGGGTGATAAAACAGCGTTAGTTGCCATGGCTACTGGCACAGGAAAAACTAAAACCTGTATCGCACTCGTTTACCGCTTACTCAAAGCAGATCGTTTTAGACGCATCCTATTTCTGGTAGATCGCTCCGCATTAGGTGAACAAGCAGCCGATGATTTTAATGAAACCCGCATGGAAAACCTAAATACCTTCGCGGATATTTTCGATCTTAAAGACCTAAAATCAGCCCAACCCGATACCGATACAAAAGTTCATATCGCAACCATACAAGGCATGGTTAAACGCATTCTTTACAGTAACAAAATTGAAGATAGACCTGGTATTGGGCAATACGATTGTATCGTGGTGGATGAATGTCACCGTGGTTATCTAATTGATAGAGAAATGAGTGATACCGAAGTTAAATTTCGTGATCAAACTGATTACATCTCTAAATATCGTTCCGTTATTGAATACTTCGATGCCTATAAAATTGGGCTAACAGCCACACCCGCACTACATACGACTCAAATTTTTGGCAACCCCATCTATAGTTACAGCTATACAGAAGCTGTTGTTGATGGTTTTTTGATAGATCACAAGCCACCCGTGCGAATCATTACTAGGCTGGCACAAGATAAAATCAAATATAAAGTTAACGATGAAGTCGCTATCTACGATACCCAGACAAAGCAAATAGATTTGTTTAAAACACCTGATGAATTAGAATTTGATGTTTCAAAGTTTAACCGTAGCGTCATTACTGAAAACTACAACCGTGCAGTTATCAAACACCTGATAGAAAAAGATTACATCGATCCCTATCAAGAAGCCAAAACACTGGTTTTTTGTGTCACTGATAAACATGCTGACACGGTGGTTAAGCTCTTCAAAGAGGTCTGCAATGACTACCATGGCGAAATTGAAGACGATGCCATTCAAAAAATCACCGGGCAAACTGATAAGCCATTAGAAAAAATCAAATATTACAAAAATGACCGCTTGCCAAATATCGCAGTAACTGTAGATTTACTCACCACAGGAATCGACGTACCCAAAATCAGCAACCTTGTCTTTTTAAGGCGCGTAAACAGTCGTATTTTATTTGAACAAATGCTGGGGCGTGCCACTCGCCGCTGTGATGAAATCGGCAAGGAAACCTTTAATGTTTTTGATGCGGTAGATATTTACGACAAGCTACAAGCCACCACCAGCATGAAACCCGTGGCAACCGACCCAAAACTCACCTTTACAAAACTAGAAACTGAACTAACAAATTCAACAGATGACAGCTTTACCGAATTAGCACGCGGTCAATATGTAGCCAAATTACAAAGCAAGCGCCGTCACTTAACCGATAAACAACAGCATCAATTTGAAACCATTACAGGGCAAGCTCCCGAAATCTTTATAAAAGACCTACAAAACATGGGTATTAAAGACATTGCCGATTGGTTTGTGCAACACCCAGGTTTAGGTGAAATACTGGATGCAAAGTTGGGAGTCTCATCAACCCCCATTGTTATTTCAGGGCATGAGGATGAAGTAGTCGATGTACGCCACGGTTACGGTGACAATCAAAAACCAGAAGATTATTTAAAAGCCTTTGATAATTTCGTCAATGCCAACTCAAACCGCCTTGCTTCTTTAGAGCTCGTCATAAAACGCCCATGGGAACTCACTCGACAAGACCTAAAAGAAGTCGCTATGGAGCTAGATAAAAACGCCTTTAGAGAGCAAGACTTAAAAACCGCCTGGCTCGATGTGAAAAACGAAGATATTGCCGCACGTATTATGGGATTTATTCGCCAAGCCGCGTTAGGCGAAGCCTTAAAACCATGGGAAGACCGCGTGAATGAGGCATTACAAACCATCCTCGCACTCAAAGACTGGACGACACCACAAAAGAATTGGCTAGAAGCCATTGCTAAACAAACCATCGCCACCACTATTGTGGATAATAAAGCACTGAATAACGGCATACTAAAAGACCAGCAAGGCGGCATACGACGCGCTAATAAGTTATTTGATGATAAAGCCGAAGAAGTGCTGGATGAATTTCGCAAAGTGCTTTGGCGCTAAACAATAATCAGTAGTACAAAGCAGTAAAAACAAGGGGGGGGCGCTTTAATATCCCTTATTAATAATTAAATTTTCAGGAATAAGCAATAAAACATGAGCACCCAAGACCTAATCAATAAACTCTGGAATCTGTGTAATGTATTACGCGATGACGGTGTCACCTATCAAGAATACATTAACGAACTAACCTTCCTAATCTTTTTAAAAATGGTCGAAGAAACAGGTGATGATAACAAGCTGCCAGAAGGTTATCGTTGGGAAGACTTAAAAGCCTATAACTCAGCCGATAAATTAGAAGAATACAAAAAACTGCTTATTCACCTGGGCTCTAATGGCTCTAACATCACCAAAGCCATTTTTAACAACGCCAATACCGTTATTCGTAAGCCTGCCACCTTATCCAAGCTCGTCACAGAAATTGATAAGCTCGATTGGTACAGTGCCAAAACAGAAGGCTTAGGTGATATGTACGAAGGCTTGCTAGAAATCAATGCCACCGAGAAAAAATCAGGCGCAGGGCAATACTTTACCCCTCGCGTTTTAATTGATGTCATGGTCAAACTGATGCAGCCGAGTTTAGAGGATGTAATTGTTGACCCAACCGCAGGCACAGGCGGTTTTTTAATCAGCGCACATCACTATATTGAAGAACATAACGACACTCAAACACTCAACGAAAGTGCCTATAAAAAATACAAAGAAGATACCTTTTTCGGCATGGAGCTAGTCTCTGATACTCACCGACTGGCAATGATGAACCTAATGCTGCACGGCTTATCGGTAGACGGTAAAAATACAGGTATCCTTTACGGTGACACCTTATCCAGCGAAGGTAAACAACTACCACAGGCAAGCTTAATTTTAGCCAATCCACCCTTTGGTACAAAAATGGGCGGCGGTGGTCCCACCCGAGATGATCTGGTGCATTACACCAGTAATAAACAACTTGCCTTTTTACACCTTATCTATCATCGGCTATTAAAAGCGGGCGGACGTGCCGCAGTCGTTTTACCCGATAATGTTTTATTTGAAAGTGGCACAGGTAAAACCATTCGCCAAGATTTAATGGATAAATGTAACCTGCATACTATTTTACGACTGCCGACAGGCATATTTTATGCGGCTGGCGTTAAAACCAATGTGCTATTTTTTAGTAAACCCAAAGACAAAAGGCAAGACACAGGCAATACCCAAAAAACATGGGTGTATGATTTACGCTCAAATATCGCCCAGTTTGGTAAACGCAATACGCTAACTCTTAGTCATTTTGATGAGTTTATAAAATACTTTGGTGGTGAATCTTTTGCTATTGATGATAAGGCGCGTGAAAAACTGCATCAATCACTTGGAGATAATCAAGACGAAAGCCGTTTTCGTTGTTATAGCCGTGCAGAAATTAAAGCAAAAGATGACTCGCTGGATTTAACATGGATACGTGATGAGAATAATGAAGATGCGGCAGATTTACCTGCACCTGATGTTTTGATTAATGAAGCGGTGACAGAATTAGCTGGGGCGATGGAGGGCTTGAGTGAAATATTGAAGGAACTGGAAGAAGGTAATAATGACAAATTCTAAACTACCTTCAAAATGGATAAAAGTAACAATAGGAGAAATTCTTAAATCTCAATCTGATGGAAAGTTAATTCATCAAGGATGGAGTCCAAGGTGTCACACAAAAAGTGCTCCCGAAGGTGAATGGGGAGTATTAAAAACAACGGCTATTCAAGATGGTTACTATCTTGAATATGCCAATAAACATTTACCATATGATAAGAAGCCAAAACCACGTATAGAAGTTAAAAATGGTGACCTCCTCATGACCAATGCTGGTCCACGTTTAAGGTGCGGAGTAACAACTTTAGTCAAGAAAACCAGAAGTAAATTAATGCTTTCAGGAAAGATGTATCGAATGAGATTCAATGAAAGTTATATTTATCCAAAATATATTGAAGCATGCTTTCAAAGTAATGCTGTAAAAAAAGAAATTGATAGCCGTAAAACAGGAATAAGTGAGAGTGGTTTGAACTTGACTCAAAAAAGGTTTTTGAGTGTGCCATTAATCTTATGCCCTCATAATGAACAAATCCGCATAGCTAATAAACTCGATTCACTCTTAGGCAAACTCGAAGCCACACAAAAACGCCTTGATAAAATCCCCACCCTCCTAAAACGCTTCCGCCAATCTGTTCTGGCTGCTGCTGTTTCTGGAGAGTTGACGGCTGAGTGGAGGGAGTTAAATAATTCTATAAAATGGGAAGAAAAAACTCTTTTGGATGTAGTTCTTAATAAACCAAGAAATGGAAAATCTCCTAGAGGCGTAGATTATGAAACACCTTATAAAAACTTAACACTTTCTGCTATTACGCTAGGTTACTTTGTTGAAAATAAATTCAAATATATTAACTTAGATAGTATCTCTGATGATTCATATTTGTGGATTAACAATGGGGATATTTTGATTCAACGTGCGAATAGTCTTGAATATGTGGGGGTAAGTGCTATTTATAAAGGTGAAAGTAAGAAGTATGTATACCCTGACTTAATAATGAAGTGCACACCAAATGACTTAATTCTAGGTGACTATCTACACTATTCATTACTTTCAAAAAAAACCAGGAAATATTTCCGTGATAATGCTACTGGCACAGCCGGAAATATGCCCAAAATAAATCAAAAAACTGTATCTTCAACACCAATTAATTTACCGACAATAAGTGAGCAAAAACAAATAGTAAAAAAAGTAGAATCCCTATTCAAACTAGCTGACAAAGTAGAACAACAATACCAAGTCGCCAAACAACGCACCGATAAACTCACCCAATCCATCCTAGCCAAAGCCTTTCGAGGTGAACTTGTCCCACAAGACCCCAATGATGAGCCTGCCAGTGAACTGTTAAAACGAATAAAAGAGTTGAAAATATAGTGCGATTAGAAAGACTTCAACTAATAGGTCAATTTAAAAACCTTAAAGGAACTACCGACGAGCCTTTTGAGTATTTATTTCCCCTTCCTTCAGCAGAAGAGAAGGGGCTTAATCCTATTTGCCTAGTCGGTTTAAATGGTTCAGGTAAATCCAACTTAATTGAGTTGATTGCAGATATTTTTTCTTATGCAGACCGATATTTTAATAAGCTTTATCTATGCACAGAAGATTTAGGCTATGACTTCAAAATCACTTACACAATAGATATTAGAGATCAGCCAAAACAAATACAGTTGAATTGTGAGAAGTCTAAAATAACAATAAATGATGAGAGTGATGGTTTTATGCGCTTGCAATACCCATCATTCTTACCTTCAAGTATATTTGCCTATAGCTCAGGATTAAATCAGGGGTTAAGCTCTATTTTTGCAAAGAATCAAATAGCCTTTTTTGATGTAATTCGTAAACAAAATAGTTTTCATCAGCAGTATGACTCTCTATATTCAATGCTAGAGAGTGGTGAAAATGATCAACATGTTATTGATAATTTAAAAGCCTTATTTGGTAAATCATTGAGCCAAAGGCCTAAACTTTTTCGAGATGCTAAGTCCGCAGAAAATGAATATGACCGAGATGGTCAATATGATTTAGATATTGCTCTTGATTCTATTCCTGTAGATCTACCTATAAGCCATTATCTTGAGCACCAATCTAGTCAATTGGCTTTTATATTTCTATGTATTTCAAACAATCAGAACTTTTCTGAGTTTCTACTTGAAGAAATAAAGATCAGTAAGCTAATTTCTTTTAAAATTGATATTCATCTCAATTCATACCGAAATTCTGATTCGGTAAATGTGGAAGTTAAGCGCTTATTTGAGCTATCAGATAGCTACGAACAGTCTTTTGACCTTGATAATAATACGGGCCTGCTTCACTTTACACTTGGTGATGAGTTCTCTGCTAAATTAGAACGACTTTACGCTGATATTAAAACATTTTATGACAGCTTACTTTTTCTAAGTTTACTCTCCGCAAAAAAATGGAGCATAGATGAAAAGAAAAGCCTTCGAACGTCTAAATATATTAAAAACGTACCCAATGTCTCTGGTGGTCATCCACCCATTCGACTTTTAAATGTAGAAATTGAATTATTAGAACCTAATGTGCTAACAACCTATGATCGTTTAAGTGATGGTGAGCATCAACTAATACAGCTTATGTCTGCATTACTTGTTGATCAAGATGGGCAATCATTATTTATATTTGATGAACCAGAAAGTCATTTTAATCCTGAATGGCGTTCAGAGTTTTTAAGCTTAATTGAGAAATATGCAGATATTAGTAATAGTGAATTAATTATATCGACTCACTCCCCCTTTATCGTTTCTGCTTGCCATGCAAATAGAATGCTACATTTTGAGAAAGAAGCAGGGGAAGTTAAGATCTCCCATATGGATGTAGAGACCTATGGCGCTGCATTTGATACTTTATTGAAATCTGTTTTTGACTTTAAGGCTTTAATATCAAAAAAACCGCTTAATGAAATTAAAGAACTAGTGAGTAATGACCCCACTAATGCTGAGCAGCGAGAAAAGCTACTTCGAGCATTGGATAAGTTTGGCGAATCATTTGAATTGAACTATAAAAGAAATAGACTTCAAAATATGTCCTTTGATGAGCCTGAGCCACCACGCAAGCAGCCTATGAATGGTGAAGGGTAAGTGTTATTTCAAATTCAACAAGTACCAGCTTCTGGTTTGTACTGGCTAAATGATGTCTTACAAAACTTTTATCAAAAATTAATAGCTGATGAAGAGTTTGATGATTGTTTTGATGCTGAATTTCAACCAGTTTTGGATGCGAGTGCAAAAACTACAGAACTATTTCAAGGCGTGTTTAATCAATATGCAGCATTAGCTCCCGCCCTTAAAAGTGAATTTAATAACTTATATACTAATCATACCAACCTAACAGATTGTTTTGACGATGTCGGTTTAGACGTTTTTGTGCATTCAAATGACATAAGTGATATTTGGACAGCTTGCAAGACATTAGGTGGTTACTTATATACAACAACTATGGGGTTGGTCTGCTTTACCTGTGAAGATGTTGCTAATACTTCAATGGATACTCATTTTAAAGAGTTTAGAGCAATAAATGGGAATGTCTGTTGCTTTTGTGGTTTAGAAGATTACATGGCAGAAAGAACAATTAGTAGTGAGTTTGAAAATGAAGATGAAAAACAGTGGCGTGCATCTTATGATCATTATTTAGCAAAGAAACATTACCCCTTCTTGTCTGTGGACTTTGAAAATCTTATTCCATGTTGTGATACTTGTAATTCAAAAGCAAAAGGGGAAATTGACCTGCTCAAACGAGAGGGAAATAGATATTTAACTTTTCATCCATTTAATGGTTCTGCAACTGCTTCTCTTAATATTGATTACACTCCTGATAATACGTTTGATGACAAATGGAGAATTAGTATAGCGCCAGGAGACATTAATCTTTCTGACAAAATGAGTAACTGGGATCACACTTTTCAAGTAACTTCACGAGCTTCGAAACGATTGAATGATCACTTTGAAACTTCTTATCTTACTGATCTATTAACAGAGCGGCCTGATATTGACTCAGTAAAAAGAGTTTTACGCACCGCTGCTGCAAGGGCAAAAGGTGAAATGAAAAATAACAGAGAGTCTTATTTTAAAGCCCTTTGCTTTGATGAATTATTAAATCAGCCTAATGATGTTTTAGAGTCATTACGCTTTGCTGCCAACCAGCAACATGAAG
>Ga0105357_10001631_pt1 | contig 12003 bp, 12 predicted proteins | sample GOMGulsemesocosm_4_FD_83660 | JGI IMG/M metagenome (GOLD analysis project Ga0105357, IMG submission 83660) | Methane-oxidizing microbial communities from mesocosms in the Gulf of Mexico - GOM15B Gulf of Mexico | ecosystem: Environmental > Aquatic > Marine > Cold seeps | place: USA: Gulf of...
AAACAAAAGAGTTTACCAATTTTAAATTTACAATTAGTTTTTCAAAACTCTGGATATATCCAAGATAAAAATAAAAGTGGACTAGCTAGTTTTTCTTCTAATCTATTAAATGAAGGAACTAAAGACTTAGGTTCTACAAAATTTGCACAAAAGTTAGAAGAAAATGCTATTTCTTTACATACATCAAATGGTTTTGAAACTTTTGTAATTGAATTATCAAATTTAAAAGATGTATCAGATAAATCAATTGAGTTATTATCTCAATTAATTAAATCACCTAATTATAATCAAGATACTTTAGATAAATTAAAAACATTAAAAATAGGTGAATTAAAAAGAAAAGAGAATGATTTTGATTATACTGCAAAGAATTTATTAAAAGCTAACCTTTTCAAAGGTACAGCTTTAGAAAACCCTAGTTTAGGTAGCTTAGAATCAATAAAAGAAATTACTCTTAAAGATATAAAGACCTTTATTAATGATACAGTTAATCTAAATAATTTAATTATTGTAGCTGGTGGAGATATTAATTACAAAGAGTTTAAAAAGTTAATTACACCTCTTATTGGAGTTTTAAAACCAGGTGTCAAAAGAGAATTAGAAGAGATAATTTTTGTATCAAAAGATGAAGAAAAGACGTTAATTAAAGAAACAGAACAAGCTTATATTTACTTTGGTAGTTCTTATAAAGTTACAGCTGGCGATAAAAATAGATATATAGCAAAAGTTGCTTCATTTATTTTAGGTGGTTCAGGTTTTGGTTCAAGACTAATGGAAGAAATAAGAGTTAAACGAGGTCTAGCATATAGTGCATATGGTTCTGTTTCTATAAATAAGTCTCATACTTTTTTTAGTGGTTATTTACAAACAAAAAATGAAACTGCAAAAGAAGCACAAGCTTTAGTTAAAGAAATTATTCAAGATTTTGTTAAAAAAGGTGTTACTGCAATTGAGTTAAAAGCTGCTAAAAACTTTTTAACTGGTAGTGAACCTTTAAGAAATGAAGTTTTATCACAAAGACTAAACAAGGATTTTACTTTATATTATAGAGGATTAGATCAAGATTATCCTAAAAGAGAGCTAGAGTTAATTCAAGATTTAAAATTAGAAGATTTAAATAAATTTATAAAATCTCATAATGAGATTAATAATTTAACATTTGCAATAGTAAGGAAATAATTTGTTAAGATTTGCACCAAGTCCTGCGGGAGATATGCACATTGGGCAGTTAAGAGTTGCGATATTTAATTATATTGTATCAAAACAGTTAAATGAAGATCTAGTAATAAGAATCGAAGATATAGATAAAGAAAGGAATATAGATGGAAAAGATAAAGAGATTTTAGAAATCTTAAGTCTATTCTCAATTGATTATTCAAGAGCAGTACATCAAAGTGATTCTTTAAAATATCATCAAAAAATGGCTATGCAACTTTTAACACAAAAAAAAGCATTTTCTTGTTTTTGTGGTGATGCAAAACTTGAAGAATTAAAAGATGAAGCAAAAATAAAGAACATACCATTTGTCTATGATGGATTTTGTGAAACATTATCTGATGAAGCTATTCTAGAAGTAAATGCACCTTTTACAGTTAGAATTACAAAAGCAGATGAAAATATTAAATTTACTGATATTTTAAAAGGTGATTTTGATATTAGTGCTGATGAAATTGATTCTTTTATTATTTTAAAACATGATAAGACACCAACATATGATTATGCATGTGCTATTGATGATATGTTAATGGATATTTCACTTGTAATTAGAAGTGAAGATTATTTATCAAATACTGCCCAACAAATACATATAAGAAACGCTTTAGCTTATACAAAAAAAATTAAATATGTACATTTATCAAATATTTTAAATGTAAAAAGTTCTGTGAAATCACTTATTGATGAAGGCTTTTTACCTAGTGCTATTGCTAACTACCTTGTTCTTTTAGGAAATGAAACTCCAAAAGAAATCTTTACCTTAGAAGAAGCGATTGAATGGTTTAAAATTGAAGATATTTCAAAAGATGCTGCTACATTTGATATAGATAAATTAAAATTTATTAATAAAAAGCATCTAGAGTTAATGGATGAAATGAGATTATCTAAATTATTAGGTTTCGCTGATTTAGATATAGGTAAACTTGGAAAAGTTTACTTAGAAGAAGTTAGTACATTAAAAGAATTAAAGAGTAAAATAAATCTTATCTTTGAATCAAAAGCTACATGTATAGGTTTTGAAGAAGAGTTTAGTAAATTAAAAGAGTGTTTAAAAAATTCACCTTATCATAATGATTTTGATGAATTAGAAAAGTATATTACAGAAAAAACTGGATTAAAAGGTAAGTCTTTATCTAATCCATTAAGATATATTTTAACAGGTGAAAATAATGGACCAGATATTTCAGATATTTATCCATTAATTAAAAACTATTTAGGAGAAATTGTAAAATGATAGATGCCTTCACTACTTCAGTACTTACTGTAGTCTTAACGATTATATCTTTATATAAATGGGTTATAATAATTTCAGCACTACTTACATGGGTACGACCAGATCCAAATAACCCTATTGTCCAAATGTTATATAGATTAACAGAACCAGCTTATGCACTTCTTCGAAAATATATTCCTACTGTATTTGGGGGAATGGATTTAGCTCCAATTATATTAATATTTGGATTAATGTTCTTAGAAATTTTCTTAAAAAACTTATTCTTTTAGTAGGATATTTTGAAGAAATTAGTAGCTTCATTATCTTGCATTTTAGTATTAACTCTTAATGCAGATAATCAAGCTATTAATATTACTGACAAAGGCTTTAAAGTCACACTCGATTGGCTTGATGAAAAACCAAAATCTTATGCAAAAGATTTCTTTATTATTCAATATTTAAATCAAGATGATATTAGTGAAAATGAAGCACAAACAGCTTATGCTATGTCAAGATCAAAAAAAGGAAGAGTTAAAAAAGCTTTTAAAAAGCTGTTTTCTAAGATTCCTACTGAAGACTTGAAATGTTATAGGGCAAAATCAAATGAGTTACTAAAAGAAAACTCTAGATGTATCTCTTTAGGATTAAGTATTTTTGATGCAACTACAATGTCAAAAGACGATTTAAAAATTGCCATAGAAAAAATCAAAGACTACCCTACTTTGGCTAATGATTTAAAAATAATGTCTTCAGAAGATCCTTTTAGTGATTTACTAAATACTAATGTAGATAGATTTTATAGATTGTTTTTCAGTACTGGTAAGAAATTCCGTAAAAATATTATAAATAATACAATACCTGATACTTTTATTGATAAGTTATCTAAAGATAAAAAATTTAATAGATTTATATCTTATGTTATTCACCGAGCTAAATTAGAAAAACTTCAAAAGTCTTTATTTAATGTAAAAAACAATAATAAGATTACACATCAAACATTTTTTTCTTTATCTTTAAATGCTATTAAACATAAAAAAGAGATGATTGCATTAAACTATTTAAAAAATGCATATTATAAAGCTTATTTACAATCAGATAAAGACAAAACTCTTTTTTGGATTTATTTACTAACACAAAATAAATCTTTTTTATATAAAGTATCTGAAAGTTGGGATAATAATATATATTCTTTGTATGCTAAAGAATTATTAGAGGTCTCTGTTGATAATATTTATTATGATATTAAAATCCCAAATACACCAACTTCATATAATACTTTAGATCAATTTGAATGGATAAAAGTAGAAGCTGATACAAAGAAAAATCTTGATAATGAAAAACTTGCTAAATATACAAATCTTTTTACTGAATCTTCCACTCTACCTCATTATGCTTATGTATTAGAGAGATATTATAGATATAAAAAGCAGTATTTTATTAAACCTTTTAGAGATGTGATGAAAAATTATGATATTAATAGACAAGTGCTTATGTATGCTATTGGAAGACAAGAGAGTAGATTTATTCCTTCAGCCGTTTCTTTTGCAACTGCACAAGGCGTAATGCAAATCATGCCATTTTTATCAAAACAACTAGCAAAAGATTTAAAAGAACCATATAATATTTATGAACAGTTTTTACCGGAAGTAAATTTAAGATATGCAAGTAAGCATCTTAATTCACTAGTTAAACAATTTAATAACAATCCTTTATTTATTGCATATGCATATAATGGAGGTCCAGGATATACAAGAAAACAATTTAGCCGTGGACTATTTAAAGAAAAGAATAGATTTGAACCATTTATGAGTATGGAACAAATTTCATATGCAGAAACTAGAAAGTATGGTAGAAAAGTTTTAACAAATTATTATATTTATAATAATCATTTAAATAAAGAAAATAAAGTTACTTTATCTTCTATTTTTCAAAAGTTAATTTTGCCGAATTAGCATTTGTATCAGATAAACTAAGCGTTAATTTATCAATATTTTTAAGTTCATTAAACTTTATAAGATAGTATTTTCCCCATGTATTTTTAGATAAAATATCTTTGTACATTTTATTATCAGCTGAAATTTCTTCAATTGACTTAGGTTTTTGATTATTTAGAATAAATGAATATCCATTTTTATTTATATCTTGACTTTCTGAATTAACAAAATATAAAGAAGTTATAAATACTTCATCTTTTGAATCAAATTCTTCAATATCTATATTATTTAAATAAGTTGCCCATAAAAGAACTTTTTGTTCATTATTTATAAGTATATCTGCTTTTTTAGTATATTGCATGGCTTTTACTTCAATTTCATTTTTGTTGAAATGCTTCAATGCAGTAGTTGAAGAACACCCCATAAGTATAGTTGATAGTATTGATAAATATAAAGTTTTGTACATATTTTCTCCAAGTTCTAAAAAGGCTGATATTCCTACGAGTCTTTTTGTTTATTTTTAGTTTAGTTTCTGTGCTACTAGTTTATTTACTACTTGTGGATTTGCTTTTCCACCAGTAGATTTTAATACCTGTCCTACAAAGAAACCTAATAGTTTAGTATTCCCGGCTCGGAACTTCTCAACATTATCTGAATTTTTTGCAATAATTTCATCAATGATAGGTAAAATTACGCTAGGGTCACTTATTTGAATAAGACCTTTATTCTCAACGATTTGTGTTGGGCTAGTCCCTGATTTTACCATTTCTTCAAATACTTGTTTTGCAATTTTACTTGAAATAATTTTATCATCAATCATTTTAACAAGTTGAGCTATTTGTTTTGCAGTAAACTTAATTTCCTCTGCTTCTTTTTCTTTTAATTCTCTTGCTACTTCAGTCACTATAATATTTGCTAAACTTACAGGACTATTTAATTCAACTAAAGTTTCTGTATAAAATACTGAAAGTTTCTCATCACGAGCTAGAATATTTGCTACTTCACCATTTAGTCCAAATTTACTAGTATATTTATCAAATAGTGTTTTTTGTTCTTTATTCATAGCTACTTCTGAACCTACTACCTGTACTTTTTTAGCTTGTATTTTAGTCTCAGTTTTTGGTGTAGTTTCAATTACTTTTGTTTTTTTAGCCCAAGAGTCTTTTAGCCCTACTATTTTATTAAACACAGGCTTTTCATCAGTATAATCAATAGGATCAGCATAAAAATACCCTTGTCTTTCAAACTGGAATCTTTCATCAGGTTTTTCGTTTATAACAGCAGGTTCAAGAAGAGCATTTTTAATAATTTTCAAGGAATCTGTATTTAAATCATCTAGTCCATCGGGAGCTTCGCAAGAGTATAATCTATCATATAATCTTATTTCAACTGTTTTAGCTTCTTTTGCACTTACCCATTGTATTGCACTTTTTACTTTAATACCACTAGTATCTGAACCACTTTTTGAGTCAGGATGATACTGTGCTTTTATTTCAGTAATATTTCCATTCTCATCTTTAATAACTTCTTTACAAGTGATGATAAACCCATGTCTAAGACGTACAGGTTGTTTAGGTGTTAAACGAAAGTAACCTTTTGGAGGGTTTTCATTGAAGTCATCTCTTTCGATATATAATTCATTAGAAAAAGGAATCTTTCTTGAAGCAACTTTTGGTACATCATATGGGTAATATGGTGCATCAATTTCTTCTGAACCTTCATAATTTTCTATAGTTACTTTGAGTGGGTCAAGTACACACATAACACGAGGTACTTTTGTATTTAAATCATCTTTAATACAAAATTCTAGCTGTGCTACATCAACCATTGAATTTGCTTTAGCAATTCCAATTTGATCACAGAAGTTTAAAATGGACTCTTTTGTATAACCTCTTCTTTTATATCCAGCAATCGTAGGCATACGAGGATCATCCCAGCCACTTACTAGATTACCTTCAACTAATTCTAAAAGTTTTCTTTTACTCATAACTGTATAATTGATCCCAAGTCTTGCAAACTCATGTTGAAAAGGACGTGGTAATCCAAGTTTAAGAGTATCTAATACCCAATTATAAATATCACGGTTGTTTTCAAACTCTAATGTACAAATAGAGTGAGAAACACCTTCAATATAATCAGATAAACAATGAGCAAAATCATACATTGGATAAATAGACCATTTATCTCCTGCTCTAAAATGATGAGCATGTCTAATACGATATAAAAGGGGATCTCTCATTTTCATATTTGCTGCACTCATATCAATTTTAGCTCTTAATACATGTTCCCCATCTTTAAATTCACCATTCTTCATTCTTTCAAAAAGGTTTAAGTTTTCTTCAATTGTACGATCAGCATATTCACTTCGTTTTCCTGCTTGTGTAACAGTTCCACGATATTCACGCATCTCTTCTTCATTTGTACTATCAACGTATGCCTTACCCATTTTAATAAGGGTAACAGCGTAATCATATATTTTAGGAAAATAATCAGATGTGAAGTTTACATTTTCACCCCAGTTAAATCCAAGCCACTGTACAGCATCTTTTAAAGCCTCAACATATTTAGTGTCTTCCTTAGTTGGATTTGTATCATCCATTCTAAGATTACAATGACCATTGAAATCATGCGCAATACCAAAATTTATACAGATAGATTTAGCGTGTCCAATGTGTGGGAAGCCATTAGGCTCAGGAGGAAATCTAGTAATAACCTCTTTATATTTGCCAGACTTTAAGTCCTCATCAACTATTGTACGTAAAAAATCTTTGTTCTCACTCATTATTATTAAACCTTTTGATTTTGAAACTTTTATAAGACTTGTATTTTATCAAATTAGAGCTTATATCACCTTGGATGATATATTTGTATAAAATTTTTATTATACGATAATTCTAAACCTCTTCTCTTTTTATATTATTTGTTATGTTAATTTAATTTCAAATTGAGATATTTTTAATTAATTTAGATTAAATCAGTTATTATTATTCAAACTAAAAGAAGGATAATAAATGATGTTTGATGATCATGAAGAATTACAAGTTACTTGTCCAAGATGTAAAAGTGAAAATATTTTTGTTGGAAGTAGTTTAAATATTAAATCTGATGATAATCTTAAATGTAATGATTGTAGTTATAGTCAATTAGCATTTGAATTTACAGATCAGTGGAAAATAGAAAATAAATCAATGATATAAATATACTTTAACCCTACTTCCCCTAGGGCTAGTAGTTGGTTAGTTAGTGTGTCTCTTTTGTGTTATCATATCATTTAAGTTAAAAATAACCCTCTTTTCTATTCTGTTAGGTATGTACTTAAAATACTTTCTTAATGTCACACTTGTATCTTTGTGTCTTAACATATATGAAACCCATTCTAATCTCTCACCATAACTCAATTTTAAACTTGCAAATGTATGTCTAGTTTGATACATACTTCTAGCTTTAATATTTAAATCATTTAGTGTTCTTTTTAGTAACCTATTAATATTATGAGAATGTTTCATAACTTTATTTTGGTCAGAATAAAAAATAAACTCTTTTAAACCAGTTTTTAACCTTTGCTTTTTAAAATACTCTACCGCTTCAAAAGGTAAATCAATAACAGCTTTAGAGCTTTTAGTTTTAGGTGTAGATTCATAACCTTTTGAAAATGTTCTATTAATAGAAATTGTCTCGTTTTTAAAATCTATATCAGACCATTTTAAAGCTAATAATTCACCAGTTCTAATACCAGTAAAAATACTAATAGAAAAAAAGTTTCCAAACCATGAGCTTGATGAGTAATCAATTATCTCTTTTACTTCATCAATACTTAGAGGTTGAATTTCATAATTACTTATTAGTTTAGGTTTTTTTATTAAAAATGGAGTATTTCTAATATATTCTCTGATAATAGCTTTATCAAAAGCAGGTTTTAAAATTGCTTCACAAGTTAATATACTTTGCTTATCAGTAAAGCCTTTATACCATTGCTCAATGTGCTTAGCTTTATAGTATGATATCTCTTTTGTAAAATACTTAACTATCTTTGAGTTATACATAGATAGATAGCAACGATATGAAGAAGCCTTCAAAGTCTTTTCTTTTTCTTTTAATACTTCTTCACACAGTTTTAAGACTGTTGGAACATCTTTGTTAACATCGAATTTGTCAAAGAACTCGTCATTTCTGTAATATGATAATACTAGTTTTCTATTTTTTGCAGTATCTTTCAACTTAGTAGATAACCGTTTACCATTTATACGAACGTATAAAATTTCATTACGACTGTAAAAAGTCATTATAAACCCTTTTTAAAATTTATAATGGCATTGTTTATGAATCTAATTCTAACAGACTTTTTATTTAATACCCTTTTGAAATGAACATATTCTTTGAATATCCCATTATCAATATAATTATAAATAGTTTTGTTAGTAACACCTAAATACTTAGAAACTTTTGTAACTCTAGTTAAGTCTAATTCATCATTCTTATTAGTCAATGAGTTGATTTTATTTTCTAGTGCTTCAAGTTTTTCTAAAATATCAGGAATCTTTTCTAAGTTTTTAAATGCTTCATAACTCATAATCAATTCCTTCATTAGCTTCATGTGGACTAATATCTAAAACCAATCCTCTTTTTAATGCTTCTTGTAAAGCAACAGTATAAATATGTTTATCTTTAGTCGATAAGTGTTGTTTCTTTTTTGTTTTATCTAAGTACACGAGTAAATCATAATCTTGTAATTTAGATACAGTTTGAATATTTAATGGTTTAATTAATTTACCATCCTCTAAAAGTCTTAAGTGCTCAGAGTTTCCATCTTTATCTATAATCTCAACGTCTGTATATCTTTTCTTTAACTCTTGAGTATTACTAGTCTTTGTTAAACTCTCTTTTGCTTGATTGTATAAAGAATCAATATAATCACTATCTAAATTTAAACTATGTATTAATGCTTTTCTTACTAATGCAATAAATTCAAACTCAAACTTATTATCATCATAAATAGAAACCTTTCTTTTTAGTCTTTCTAGAGGTAAAGATGATTGTAAAAAATCTTTCAAGTTATACTCTTGTTTAATACTTTCCCATATAGGATGAGTAGTAGCTTGATACTTGTTATTCTTTAGTCTTTCTTCTGATACAGATTCTTTATCAAGTAGCCTTATATCATCCATAGCAACTTGAAATAAGTTTTTAGCATTAGATAGTAAGTCATCTATTGTTTCAACGCTATACTGTCTTAAATGAGTTCTATTCATTTGAAACTCAATGTTAAATATAGTTTCTTCTAAATCAAATCCATTGTTTGAAAAATACTCTCCCATTAAGTCATACTTCTTAGATTTCTTTAGTTCTAAAGTCTTGTTGTAAAGCCTAAGTTTAAAAGGTTCTTTTCCTATATAAATAGTTTGAGTAGTATTTGCATCTCCTATTTCATTTATAGTTGAATACTTTCTCTTTCTTGTACTAAACATATCTTTATTGATAAATGATAAGTCATGTTGAATAAAACAGTTTAGGTCTGCTCTTGTAACGGGTATATAATCTGTTATATATCCTTTTACTAAATCTTTAAGTAATTCAATAAGAGAATTAAGACCAAGAGCATATATACCATTTCCTTGAAGTTGTACTCTAATATCATTTAGTCCTCTGTTCTCATTGAAACCTTTAAATCCAATTCTAAAAAACTCATTTAAATCTCTAAACCAATAGAAACCTTCTTTCTTACCTAAAAAGTTTAATTGAATATTCTTTATTGATATTGTTAAATCTTTGTTTTCAAACTCTATTTCTTTCTTTTGAAACTTTCCTTTAATTTCTTCTAGTTGGTCTTGTATTTCTAAAAATAAATCATCATAGTTTTCATTAGTTTCAAAGAAGAAGTAAAGAGTATCTATTCCAAATACTTTTTTTATTTCACTCACGATTTCTCCTTTTGAGTGTTTAAGGAAGGGGTATTACTAAAGACCCCTTCTCATTTTAAATTGTCACGAAGAAAAAACCTTTACATCGTTGCCTCTGTAAAGTTTCTTTTCTCCTTAGACACCATAAAAACTAAATTGTTTAGAGATAATTGCAACTTGAACTTCTACTTCTTTATTCTCTTTGTCTTTATACATAGCAACTTTAAAATCAGGGATAGAGATAGTATGTAACTCTTTAACCTTTATTCCATTTGCTCTAGTATTTTCTACTAAGATTTGAAGCTTAGCTTTTACAGGAGTAGCTAAGTTTTCTCCCTCTTTTTTGTATTCCGATTTTGGAATGATGTTTAATAAACTACCTTTTAAAGTAATCATGTGAAATCCTTTGGGATTTATCTATCTAATAAATCAATACTAAATAAAAAGTATAGTAAACGTCTTTACTGTTATATAAACTTTATATGTTTTAGCTAGTTAAGCAACGAAAAGATTTTATAATGTTAGGTGGTATTTTGTCAGTAGGAAAGGTAGGTAAGTAGATAGTTCTCTATAATTGAATTTTAGCTTAAGGTATATATTTATTTATATAAGAAGTAACAAATTTCATATAAGATTCCATGTCTTCCATACTTTCTTTAGTTTTTTTTATTTTTCTTCTATTGTCCGTAAATTCTATTAATCTTAAATCATAAAACATTTGTATTTCTCTCATTGTTCCATTTCTTAATTTATCAATAGGAAATATATTTTTCTCATTTTTTAATATTGTTGTTTTTGCAATAACATTAATAAATTTTTGAAGTTCTGTCATTTTTATTTTACAAGGATTTATATTTTTGTATAGAAGGGCTATATGAGTTAAAAAACTATATACAATGTCCTTTCTTTGAATAGGAGTATCACTATTTAGAGAATGCTCAAATCTTTTATTTGCTTTTATATAATTAGAGAATTCTTCATTCTTAATTTTATCAAGTTCAAATGCCGTATTGTTCATTTCTGAAATAGTTCTTGCAAATCCAAAAGAATCAATTTCAAACTCTTTGATAAGTTCAGTTTCTATTTGAATCTCGCTATTAATTAATATATCATTTTCTTTCATTAATGGATTCATTTCATGTATTTTATATGAAGGGCTTAGAAAGTTTGTTTGTTTATTTGGAACGGTTTGATTATTATGTGATATATTAAAGTTTTGTTCACTTTTTTTTCTTACTTCATTTAATTTTAACTATTTTTGGTCTGCTTCATAATGTAGTTCCCATTGAGCCATTATATAGTACCAATTAAATAAATATTCTTTATCACCTATTATTATTTTTTTATCATATTTACATAAATCATAATACATATTTAGAATATTTTCAAATTCTTTATTCGGATTTGACTCCAGTAAATTATCAATCATTTTTCTACATAAGTTTTGCGCTTCTTCTTCTGATTTAAAGTTTTCAATCTTCATATCTGAAAAAGCTTTTAATCTTTCAATTGCTCTTGATACTATAGGCCTTATAACATGTATAGGAACATTAGGATTTTTAAATCTAATATATTCTTTTATTGAATATGGTAATAATGGTTGTTTTTTATGCTTTATAACTTTTGCCATTGCTTTAAAGAAATTTAGTTTTACTTCTTCATTTGCTAATTCTAGTTCATACATTAGATACCTTTTATTGATAAAAATTATTAGTATTATATAGTTTTCTATTTAAAATATTAT